>TARA_R110002096_G_scaffold4501_6_pt1 | contig 50983 bp, 52 predicted proteins | sample TARA_R110002096 | Tara Oceans TARA_R110002096 (sample SAMEA4397295) | marine metagenome | biome: Polar Biome; feature: [DCM] deep chlorophyll maximum layer (ENVO:01000326); material: water (ENVO:00002006), including particulate matter (ENVO:01000060) such as... | depth 35 m
TGAGCCGTTGGCGGCCGACGCGCGACCTGGCCGAGATGGGAAGACCAACGCCAAACTCAAGATTCTGGCCGGTGTGTTGGGCGTTGCCTACGATGAATTGGTTCAACGGGATCACGCCCGCAGAATGCGCAGAATGTGGAGTTTCACAGCCCTCAGCCTCGCGCTCATGTCGATCATGGCAGCATTGGCGGTTTTGTTTCTGTTAGAGCGCAATCGCGCCCAGGAAGCGCTTTCGGCGCGCTACGAATTGGCAGGCCGGGAAACCTATCTCGACTCGCAGTTCGGTGAATCGATCCTCTACTTCGATGCGGCAAGAAAGCTGGGGCGGGAGTTGGAAAACGATCCGGCGTTCGCATCCGCCTGGAGCCATTGCCGGAATCTCAGGGACCAATTCCGAACCGGTCGAGCGCCGGTATTTTCCACGTTCACACCGGACTCTACTCAACTTCTCGTTCAGGATCAGCTGGGAGGGATACTGATCCGTGACCTGGTGAAACGGGAAACGGTCTGGCGATCGCTTCCCGGATCGGTCGAATGTTCGACTGCGGCATTCAACGGCGATTACGCGATCGGTTTGGTCAATTCGGCGAACGGGAAGCAATTGGAAGTTCGCCAGATTTCCACCCAGGCGCAGGTTTTCACCAAACCGTGGCCTGAGTCGTGGACGAATGTGAGAGACTTGATGGTTTCACAGGATGGCCGGTATGCCTTCTATCGCAAAATTCCCGCGGTCCCCGGAGAAACTGAACGCCAGGCAGTGATCGCCCTTCAAGAGGACGGCCGGGAAGTCGAGATTGATTCGGTCAAATCGCTGAACCTAGCATCGTGGTGGTTTGGACCCGACGCAACGTTGCTTTATCATGCGGAGGTCGAAGGCTTCACCGGAATGGCGCTTCGCGTCTGGAGCCGGGAATCGGGCAAACTTCTTAAAGAGATCGCCATCCAGCAAAAAATCCAATCTCATGCCCAGACCGGCGACCGCCTGGTGCTCGGATTTGAAGGCGGGATGATTGGCTGCCTCAACCCGGCTACGCTGGAAGTCTTGTGGACGTGGCAGAGTGATTCCATGCCTGCACCAGCCATCGAACTGGCCATACTTGGCGAGCACGTTCACAGCGTGGATGGGATGTCCCAAATGCGAACGCTGAGTCTTCTCGACGGAACGTTGCTGACCGAATCGCAAGGCAGCCCGGGGGCCATCGAAACCGGATCACTCGGCAACGGCAGTCTAACGACCGGAGATCGCAACGGCGTCTTGAGGATCTGGAACGAAAGCGGATTGCAACTTGAGGAAGCCTGGCATCCCGACGCACTTTCGACCGTTGCCTCCTCTCCAGATTCCGAGCTTGCCATGGCAGGGGCTCGAAACGGTTTGGTGCGAATTTGGGATGTGCAATCGCCATCCAGCACCTCGGGAATTCAGGTGCTTCGCCAGGATGGGGATCCGTTTCGAATGATTCAAAACGTGGTTAACGGCGAATCCGGTTTCCTGCTGGCGACGGACGCCGGTCTCATCCGCAAATCTGGAAACGGAGAAAATGAGGCGATTGGCAAGGATCCTTACTGGGATCTTGTTCCCCTTCCAAACGGCGAGCTTGTCGGAATCTCGGCGAAGGGGGAAATGGTTTGGCTCTCTCCCGGCGGAGCCGTGAAACAGCGATCAACGTTGCCGGAAAACTTCGCCGGTTCACCCTTCTACAAGCTGGCGGTCGGAGGCGAACGCCTTTTTGTCCTCGCGACTGAGAAAGGTTGGGCTCCCATCTCGTCAGACGGTTCGACCGGAGAAATCACGGAACTTCCATCATCCTTGTCAGGAAAACCGGTTTCCGCGTTTCGGACGAACTCTGATGGTAGCGAGGTATTGGTTGCCGGATTTGGGGGAATCGCGCGTTGGGATGCGAATGGCGACCTTTCGACGCTCGACCAACCCGTCGCCGTCGAGCGCATCTTCGAGTGGAAAGGCGATACCGTGCTTTGGAGGAACCCCGGCTTTGCCCTTCAGCAGGCAAATTTCCGGGACGGCAAGGTGCGGACACTGGCCCCGCAGGTTGCCTCCGCCACGCTCCTTCCCTGGAAGGCTGAAACCTTGGTGGCATTCTCAACTCCCAAAGGCGAAGTCTCTGTGCAAACCTTGGCGGGTGAGCAAATCTCCTGGTTTCAACATCCTCAATCCAAGAGCGCCGGTTCCGACGTCCTGCTTCAGAACGCCGCGCAGCCCGGTGGCGGCATGGTTTTGAGCCCTGACGGAAGGTTTTTGGCAACCAGCCATGGTTTCGCCGCTTACCTTTGGGATTGGCGCAAGGGAGCACTCGCTTGGAAAAGCCCAAAGCTACCGGCAGGAATGTTTGGTCAATTGACGATCGATCGCTTTCTCCCGGATCATCAGCTCCTGATTTTCGAGGGGATGAGCATGCCCGGGCAGGGATTTCCCGGCGCTTATCTGCTTTCGGTTCCCCTGGAGACACCCACATCCGAGGAGGTGATGCAGTTCGGAGCAGAGATTCTCCAACTGCAAATGGAGAATGGACTGCTTCATCGCCTTCCTTGAAAGCCACTTAACTCGCTAATTGTAAGATACTCGTGAAGCAGCCAATTCACCAGACCCCCGATCTATTCAATTTTATTTCGTAAAAGTTAATATTTCTAGTTGCCTGATTACCCGAAATCGCTTAAGCTCTTTTCAACAAAGCTTCGGTATCCACTGAAGAATTGTTAAATGTGTTGAGGGGTTAAGGGGGCGGCGCACGAGTAATCGCGCGCCGTCTCTTTTTTTTCTTCCAATCCCTCTCCCGGCACTTTGCCGTTCTCCCGCAAATCGCCTTACTTCATCAAGCTCGCAATCTCTCCCTGCCAGTTACTTCCGGGATCATTCTTCTCAAAGAAGCTGGCCTGTTCGCTAAGCCAGTGAGCTGGACCATCCGAATCAGGTAACTCCTTGAGCATGGATCGACATTTGTCCCAATTTTGCTGCACAAACGCATCGAGCGCGGCCTCATACTCCGCGATCTGCTCGGCGTTCGCGCCACTTCCGCCAACGGCTTTGGGCAAAACCAGTTCGTAAATTGGGTAGGAACGATTGAACCCGGCCGGCCGCAAAAAGCACAGCTTTCGAACCGTCTTCCCCGAATTTTTCATCAGCGCCATCGTGTCTTCGCTGAGCAATGCCGGCACCCGGAATTGTTTCCCCAACGCTTCCAAACGCGCCCCAAAGTTAACCACATTTCCGAAGACGCTGATGTGGACCTGTTGAACCGGGCCGGTATCGCCCACCGCGATTCTCCCCGTGCTGATCCCCATGCGAACCGGGGCTTCCGCCAGTCCCTCGGAATCCATTTCAACCCGCGAAGCCAGCAGATAGGCGATCGATTCCGCGGTAATCACGGCTCGAATCGCATGATCGTTGCTTTCGACTGGCCATCCCCAAAGTGCGAGGACACCGTCACCGGCAAAATCGGTGATCACTCCATCATGCTTGAAAACCGTCGCCGAAATCTTCCCGACAATTTCCTGATTCTCACCGAGTTGATGCAGAATATCCTCATCGGTGGAAGCCGTTTCCATCTCGCGGGAGGCACCGCGGCGGTCGCAAAACAGAACCGTACACTCTGCCAACGTCGGCTTGAGCTGGCGAACGTCGCCCGCGTGGAGAATTCTCCGCAACGCCGGCGAAAAGTGCCCCGAAAGCTGGTCCTGGATTCGTTGCCGCTCCCTCGCGGAAAGAAGGCTCGCGACCACCGAAACGATCAAGCGAAGAAAGGGCACAAAGGCGACGGCCGACGCGCTGTGGGATTGGCGTGCTTCCACGTAGAGAAAAACCGGCCTTCCCCGCCGGTCGCGATAGAGCCCGGTCTCGGAATCGAGCGTTGCTACGGGCAGAATCGCAACCCAGTCGAGTCGCTTCAAAATACTGCTGTCGGAAATTTCGCTCGAGTTGGTATCCGACGCGTTCCAAAGATAGGTGTCGTCTGCTCCTGGATTCTGCAGGTTGATCTGGCTCAGCAGCGTCGAACTCACCCGAAAATCAGCCCGCGTCGACGGATCCTCATTCAACACCTTGAAATGGACGGGCTTGGTCCCGGGAACAGGCGTCGGAATCGGTGTGTATCCCGATGGACTGACCGGGGTGACGCTGGTCGCCTTGGCTTGATGGGGATTGATGGCCAAAAAAGCCACGGAAACTCCAAGTTGTCCGGGAAGTGCGGTTTTCAGAAAATCGGCGGCACGGGTTAACAACTCTTCTTCGGTCGTCCAACCGCTCAACACTTTCTCCGGGAGTTCCTTCTGGAGCAATTTGAGCTGCAAACGAAGGCTGTAATCATCGAGCCCCTCCAATTCATCGTAGTCAACGGAGGGAACCATGCTCTGGAGATGCCCGGAAGTCTGCTCTCCCGGAATCCCTCCAAAAGGTCGCAATTCACTGAGAACTTCCTTGAGATCGCTTTCCGATTCAAGCCAGAAAAACGCCGTCCGACCATGGGCGCCAATGCTGAAGGAATCCCCCAGATTGAGAACCAGCGGCTCTGACAACACGCTGCGCTGGGAATGGGGCTCGTTGGAGTAGAACTTGTTGGGATCACTCCGATTCTCCACCGCCGGAAGCCGCTCCACTTTGAGCGTGGAACCCTCCAACCATGCCTGTGAATGGTTCCGGTTTACCACGCGATCTCTCCACGGCACGCGCAAACCAGCCTCTCCATTTTTCAGGAGCGGTTGACGACCAATTCGAACCTTTTGGCCAACCGACACTTCGACGGATTCCCACTGACTCGGGTCTTCTAAGAATACGGCAACTAGAACCATGGTAACTTGTCAGGACTATCGGAGTCCTCAGTCGCGGAGTAAAGGAGCAGTTTATCCAGCTTCGAATCGCATTTCGCCGCCAACGATGGTCGCAACCGGAGCAAGCGATTCCCGGTCCAAAACCACGAAGTCCGCCGCAAATCCGGATTCGATCTTTCCGAACTTGCCCAACCCGAGCGACTGCACCTGATTCCAGGATGTGGTTTGAATCAATTCGGATAACGGCTTGCCGGTGATTTCCGCCACATGTTTGAGGCCACGATCATAGCGCAACGTGCTTCCGGCCAGCGCTCCACTTTCCAGTCGACACACTCCGTCGGCCACCCGGATCTTTTGCCCGCCTTCCTCGTATTCCCCATCGGGAAGCCAACTCGCTGAGATGCTGTCGGTAATCAGCATGATCTGTTCAACCGGCTTGTGCTTGAACGTGAGCGCGATCATTTCAGGTGACAGGTGAATCTTATCGCAAATCATCTCGAGCCGGATTTCGTCATCCAGCAGCCCTGCTCCAACCAGACCGATCTCACGATGATGCAGCTTCGTCATCTGATTGCAGAAGTGAGTCAAATGCTTCGCTCCAGCGTCCTTGGCCTGAAGAAACTGCGCGTAGGTCGCAGCGGTGTGCGCCAGCGAGGTGACGATCCCCCGCTGGGTTGCTGCCCTGACAAACTCGATCCCTCCCGCCATCTCGACGGCCAGGGAGACAATCCCGACTTTTGCGATGTTGTTGAGATGATCGATCTCGACCATGTCTGGCGGACGAACATAAGCCGGGTTCTGCGCCCCGATGCAATCCGGATTGATGTATGGTCCTTCAATGTGCACGAACGGAGTTCGCGCGAACTCCTGCCTTTTCATGTAAGCCGCAATTCCTGACATTGCACCCACCAGGCTTTCTTCACTCTCGGTCCAGGTCGTCGGACAAAAGCTGGTCACCCCTTCCTTCAACTTCGTCTCCGCCATGATTCGCACCGCCTCTTCCGTGCCATCCATGGCAGAGGCACCTCCAGCTCCGTGCGTGTGAATATCGACAAACCCGGGGACCAAATAGTTTCCCTGGATATCCATATCGCCCGTGGTCGATTCGGCGATCCCCGCAATCACTCCTCCGTCTACGTCCACCCTCGAATCGGGGCGATCAACGCCGGGAGAAATAATGTGAGCATTGTAGAACGATAGTGATTTCATGATCGGTATTCGGATGAGACTAAGAGACCGTTACTTGGTGTATAATTCCCACTGATTGTTCAGCATTTCCGGATCTGGCTTCCCATTGTGGATGACATAGCGGTAACGTGATTGATAAGCTTTCCCCGGCTCGATCTTGAACCCTTCATCAACCATCGGAGCAAAACAAAAATAGGGCTTCGATGGATGCAGCCGCACAGACTGCGGAAAGCGGAAATTGGAGGGATGGGACAAGACGGCGATCCCGGAGAATTTGCCATCAATCCGACCAAACATATCCACCCATCGAGGCCTGGTGTGATTCCCGTCAAACCAGGATTTTCCTTCGCTGGTCAAAAAATCGCGAGCCAGGGAATCGGATTCGATCGGCGGAAAATCGGGATCCTCTTCTCTGGCCTTTGACCATGCCTTTACCTTGGCCGCGTCGTCCCGATCAAACCATTGGCCGGATCCTCGAATCGCCATTCCTCCGTAGTGATATTTCTCAATCACCAGTGGTGATTCTGTGGTGCACGTTTGTTCACTGAGGATCTCAATCACGTAGGATTCAGCGGTCGAGTCTTCCATGCGGACGGTCCAGGTCTCTCGAAGAACGACCTGAGGTCCATCGGGAGCATTCTCATCGATATACTTCAACCTGATCTTGAAGAAGTCGCTCCCAACCTTCAGGACTTCCTCATGCTCGATCCGGCCAAGTTTCAGGCGTTGATTCCAAAACTCCAACGGCCGCCCCTCGACGCTGCACCTCGTCCACGCAAAAAACAGCCCGTGCTGATGCGGATGATCTTCCGCAAAATCACCCGTGACGACTTGGCCTGCCGGATTGTAAACCGGATGAATATAGCCACTCCGCCGATAGTCGTCGCTCATCCCTTCCCGCGGTTGTTGCTCCGCCTTGTTGTAACAGAGAACCGGTTTCCCACCCCATTTCAATAGAATGGCCTCCTCGGTCTCCACACATTCGACTTCCGCGTAAATCGGCGCGGCACAGAACACCAGAAAGAGGGCTAGAAGGGGGTGCATCCCCAAAACTAGCGAATTTGAGCCGACAGTCTAGCTCACGCTTGTCTGTCAAACCGCTGCTAGGCCAATCCGGCTTTCCGAGCCGCTTTGCCGAGCTCTTCCTGGAATTTCATCAAATCGGCTTCCGCCGGACGATAACCCGGCGTGGTGGCATCCATTCCCAAACGGCCCATCTCATCAATGTACCACACGGCGGTTTCGCCATCGCTGAAGGTCGCTTTGCCACTCGCCATCATCCCGGGTTGAGCAATGGTGTCGAGGCTTACAGAAACTTCGCCCGGCCCACCAAGAGATGGCTCCTCGGGATCGTCCTTCGCGCCCAACCCACCCTCTTCGCCCACAGGCCCCTCGGTTGCCTGGTCTGAAACGGCAGGCTCTTCGGGCTCTTCCTCCACCTCTTCATGAAGTGTGATGTTCAGGTCGCTGATCAAAAATCGTGTTTCCATAAAGGAAATCGTGATTTCTAATTCTTCAGCAAGTCGTTTCTGGATATTGCCCAGATCCGCGCCTTCACTGGCCCACTGACGCACTTTTTGCTGCTGATCTTCGGTAAGTTGCATTGAGTATGAGAAATTGTCGTTACCTTCACTATATGCAGGTGCAGCAGAAGAAAAACGCCTATTTTCAACGCAATTGATGACCAACGAACGCCAGTTTCTCCTTCAACACTCAGCGCACGACTATGATGATCTTGTCCGGCGATGGGAACAGGTGGCCCAATCTGCTTCGCTCCAGATGGAGTGCTTTCATCAGTCCGGCGATTTGCCCCACTTCTTTCTCCGAGGGGAGGCTGATTCAGAAGGGGTTTATCTGTCAGCCGGGATTCATGGAGATGAAGCGGCGGCCACGCTGGGGTTGATTCAGTGGGCAGAAACAAGCGTGGAATGGATCGCCACGCAGTCCATTCTGATTTTTCCCTGTCTCAACCCGTGGGGGCTGATCAACAATCGCCGCCACAATGCCGATGACGAGGATTTGAATCGTTGCTTCGGTCAAACCAACCATCCGCTCATCAAAGATTGGGCAGCGGTCATTGGAAAAAATAGGTTTCAAACCGCAGCCTGTCTCCACGAAGACTACGATGCCCGGGGATGCTATCTCTACGAGCTGAGCCCTCCCGGCTCGAGTCTCGGCGAACGCTGCCTGGAAGCGACTGAAGCCATCATTCCGCGCGAGCCGGACGCCCATATCGAGGGCAGACCTGCGAACAATGCGCTAATTTATCATGACGGAGATCTCGAGGAGCTCACTGCCGAGCTTGAGAAGGAAGAGGGAGGACTCCCTGAAGCCATTCAGCTGGCGATCAACCATGCCGAACGATCTCTCACCTTCGAAACTCCATCAGAATACTCGCTGTATCTCCGTGTCCAAGCTCAGATGACCTTTCTTGACACGATGACTCGCCCATAGGGTCGGACCAGCGTTCGACGGAACCGCCTCAATCCACTCCGCCAATCTCCTTGGATTGGAACGTTGATCCGATCCGATATTCGGACCGGTTCTGCAGCCTATCGAGAGTAAAGCTCGACCACCAACTGCTCGTTCACCATTGGATCGATTTCTTCCCGCTCGGGAAGACGGTTGAACACTCCAACCAATTTGTCGCGATCCATCTCCATCCAGTCTGGATGAGGAGTTGATTGCGTGAGGTCGAGCATCCGCATCCCCAACTGCTGGGAACGCTGACTTTCACGAACCTTCACGACATCACCTGGCTTCACGTGGTAAGACGGAATGTCGACACGAATGCCGTTCACTTCCACATGGCCGTGGCCGACAAACTGACGAGCGGCGCGGCGGGTATTGCCGAGTCCAAGTCGAAAACAAACGTTATCAAGGCGACTTTCGAGCAGTTGAAGCATGACCGTTCCGGTAACTCCACGCTGGCTTTGAGCCTTCTTGAAGTAACCCCGAAACTGCTTCTCCATGATGCCATACTGGAAGCGAAGCTTCTGCTTCTCAGCCAATGCAACCGCGTAATCGGACTGCTTGCGGCGCATGCTTCGTGCACCATGCTGACCCGGGCCATAGGCGCGGCGCTCAAGTGCCTTGCTGGGTCCGAACAAAGGAACTCCAAAGCGGCGGCTAATCTTTTCTGTTGGGCCTCGATGTCTTGCCATAACTAAAAACGATAAAAATTACTTGGGGAAAATCCGATTATACGCGGCGTGGTTTCTTGGGGCGGCATCCATTGTGCGGAACCGGCGTTACGTCCTTGATCGTCGTGATATCGATTCCGATATTTTGAACGGCACGAACTGCCGATTCACGACCTGAACCAGGGCCCTTGACTTTTACTTCGACCGACTTGAGGCCGTGCCCCATTGCCTGACGACATGCGTCCTGGGAAACCAACTGAGCCGCATAGGCGGTGCTTTTACGCGAACCACGGAACCCGAGCTTGCCAGCGCTGGACCAACCAATCACGTTTCCGTTGAGATCCGTGATGGTCACTTTGGTATTGTTGTAACTTGCCAGAACGTGAACCACACCGGCGTGAACGTTCTTGCTTCCCTTGGCTTTTAAGATCTTTGGCTTCTCGTCGTCACCTTCAAGGGCCAAAAAGACCTCTTCAGCGGTGCGCGGCTGGCCATCTTCCTTTTCCTCACCTTCAGCAGCTTCGCCCTCGGCTTTTGGCTTCTCCTCCTTCTTGGCGTCCTCTGTCGCAGCAGCTTTTGGAGCTTCAGCAGCTTCTTCCTTAGCTTCCTCGGTCGCAGCAGCTTCAGGGGCGGCTGGAGTTTCTGCCTTGGGTTCTTCGCTCGCAGCAGCTTCAGGAGCAGCAGGAGTCTCTTCGGGGGCCGGAGTCTCCTCCGCTGGTTTCTTTTCGGCGTCGTCAGCCATGATCCAATTTTAGTCTAGGTGGGAAAGTTTTTACTTCTTACGGATGACGCCAACGGTCTTCCGTTTGCCCTTGCGAGTCCGGGCGTTCGTGCTCGTGCGTTGACCGCGAACAGGAAGTCCCCGGCGGTGGCGCAGTGCGCGGTAGCAGTTGATGCTATTCAATCGCTTCATGTTTGCACCAATCTCACGACGAAGATCGCCCTCGATGATGATGCCGGCAGAATTGATGACGTGGGCAATCTTTCCCAGTTGGTCGTCACTCAGTTCACCCGTCCGCGTGTCTGGGTTGATCCCGGCTTGAATCAACACCTTTTTGGCGGTGGTTCGTCCCACTCCGTAAACGTAGGGAAGCGACGCTTCGATGCGCTTCTCATTGGGGATTTCAACTCCGAGTAATCTAGCCATTTCTGTATAATTTCTAAAAAATTTCAACCGGCTCGCGGCGGGCCGGAACCACTATCACAAAACTCTTCTCTCGCAAGGGGAAAGTCACACGGAAACCGGTCCTCCAATGATATTCGGGGCGCTTCTTGCCGGAACCGGAGGTTGATCCTCCATGAGCCGGGGTCTCGGTGTTAAAATTTCGGGTTCGCCGTTGGTGATCAGGACACTATGCTCAAAGTGTGCAGAGGCCTTTCGATCGAGCGTTTTTGCCGTCCAATTGTCCGCCAGAATCTCGATTTGCTTGGAACCGAGGTTCACCATCGGCTCAATCGCGAAAATCATTCCAGCCTTCAGCTTTGGATTGTGATGAGGAATCCCGTAATTGGGAATCTGCGGCGGTTCATGGAGCTTGCGTCCCACTCCATGACCAACAAACTCTTCGACGACAGTATAATTGTAATGCCGGACGGTCCGATCAACCGAAGAGCACACATCCCCCAATCGATACCCTTCCCGGCAATAATCGATCGCAACATGGAGGGACTCTTCCGTCGCCCAGAGAAGGTGGCGCGTTGCCGCATCAATATCACCGACCGGCACGGTCGTCGCGTTGTCACCAATCCAACCGTTCTTGACGATTCCGATGTCAATCTTGACGATATCTCCGGATTTGATGATTCGGCTGGGATTGGCAATACCATGAACGACCTCGTCATTCAGCGAAATGCAGATATAGCCAGGGAACCCGCGATAGCGGTAGAAAATGCTCTTACACTCCCGCTCCCGCATCAGTTCCACCGCGTATTCCTCAACGTCCCGGGTGGACTTTCCGGCCTCCACAAACGCCGCTGTCATCCGCAAAATCTCAGCCGCAGTTCCCCCCGCATCTCGCATTCTATCGAGATCTTTTCCGCGTCGAATGGGAACCTTAGGCATCGAACTCACAGAATATTAGGATTGGGCTTGTTGGTAAACAAAATAGCTCATCCCAACGATGACCAGAACGGCAAAAAGCACATAAAGAAGTAGCATGCTTCCGCCACCCGCGGCTGCCGTGGCAGCTCCTCCAGCCTGACGGGTCTGAGAACGCCCCCGAATCTTGCCTTTCCGCAAAAATCCATCGTAGTGGCGCTGGATCAGGTGAGTCTCCACCTGACGCATGATGTCGAGCAACACGCCGACGAGAATCAAAAGACTGGTTCCTCCAAAGAACTGAGCCGCAAGCATCGGCACGCCCATCTTCCGTGCGAGAAGTGTTGGCAAAACGGCCAACGCCGTGAGGAAAACGGCTCCGAAAAAGGTCAGGCGCCCCATCGTGAAATCGAGGAAATCCGCAGTCGGTTTACCAGGGCGAACGCCAGGGATGTATCCACCGTTCTTCTTGAGATCTTCCGCGATTTGCTGCGGCTGGAACATGGTTGCTACCCAGAAATAACTGAAGAAGAAGATCAAGAGAGCTGAAGCGACATAATAGAGCCAGCCTTGAGAAAGCAGCTGGGTAAAACGTCCCACCCAATCGGTGTTGGGAAGCATGAAATCCAGGAGGTTGGCCGGGAACAAAAGGAGTGCCTGGGCAAAGATGATCGGCATCACACCCGAATAGTTTACCTTGAGAGGCATATATTGGGTCTGGCCGCCATAGACCTTTCGGCCCACAACCCGCTTGGCGTATTGAATACTGATTCGACGCTGAGCCTGCGTGATGGCAATGACGGCCGCGATCACAAAAAGAAGGAGTGCGATCAGCGCGACCAGCTTGATCGGATCGAGCGGATCAGCGCTTTCTGGATTGATGAACGTCTTCCAGACCTGAACCAGAGCACCCGGAAGGCTGAAGATGATGTTTACGGTAATGATCAACGAAATCCCGTTCCCGATTCCCTTTTCCGTGATTTGCTCACCAATCCACATCAACAGCATGGCACCCGCGGTCATCGTAATCACGGCGGTGATAATGAACCAGACTTCGCTGCCACCACCCACGAGAGGGACCAACGGTCGAGACATTTCATCCGCAAGATCCGCAAGAAACGGGTTCCGTTTGGGATCGAGCAATGACTTGGCCAGCATTCCGCCCTGGAAGATACAAAGCGCAATGGTAATGAACCGGGTGTACTGGTTGATCTTCTGCTGCCCACCCTCTTCGCGGCGCAGCTTGCTGAGTTGGGGAATGACCGCGCTCAACAGCTGCATCATGATCGATGCGCTGATGTAGGGCATGATTCCCAACGCGAAAATCGCGCAGTTCATCAGGCCGCCACCACTGAAGACGTTGAGCAACGCGAGCATGTTGCCGGCGGCACTGCCGCCACCTTCCGTCTGCTTGGCCGCCAAACGATCAATCGCTTCGTCAAGAACAACCCCATCCACGCCGGGCAAGGTGATATGCGCACCCATCCGGACAATGATGACCATGATGAGCGTGAAAAAGATTCGCTGGCGGAGCTCAGGAATCTTCAGGGTGTTAGTGAAAGCGGAAATCATACGTGGAAAATTCGAAGAAAAGCGGAACTACCGCCAGTGCTCAAATTAGCTGTCTTTCTCAGACTTCTCGGACTTTGGCGCAGCCGTGACCTCCTTAACGGAACCACCAGCAGCTTCGATCTTGGCTTTCGCAGTGGCACTCACTTTGTCGACCTCGACGGTGACCTTTTTCGTGAGTTCCCCGCTTCCCAGAATCTTTACGCCGTCCCAAACACCTTTGACGATGCCTGCTTCACGAAGCGTTGCCTCGTTGATGACGTCACCTTCGATCGTCTCGAGACGATCCACATTCACGACAGCGTAGCTGGTCTTGAACTGGGTGTTGTTGAAGCCCTTCTTGGGAAGACGACGAGCGAGTGGCATCTGACCACCTTCGAAACCGGGACGAACGCCGCCGCCAGAGCGAGACTTCTGTCCTTTGTGACCACGGCCACAGGTCTTACCCAGACCAGAGCTTTCGCCGTTTCCAACACGCTTCTTGCGGTGCTTGGCACCTTTGTTTGGTTTGAGATCGTGCAAACGCATGACTAAAAAATTTTAGGGATGATAGATGATTAAAGAGCCTCCCGATTGGCAGATTTCTTGCCACGGAGGTGATAAATCTGATCGCGAGAGCGAAGGCTCTCAAGAGCTGCCAACGTCGCTTTCACCACGTTGGCATGATTGTTGGATCCAAGGGATTTGGCGAGAACGTCCTTGATACCGGCGGCTTCAACCACGGCGCGGACGCTTCCTCCAGCAATAATCCCCGTTCCGGGACTCGCAGGACGGAGCATCACGCGGCCACCACCATACTCACCAATCACTTCGTGAGGGATGGTGTTGTCCTTCATCACGATGGGACGCATATTCTTTTTGGATGCCTCGCTCGCTTTGCGAATGCAGTCCGCAACCTCGTTCGCTTTACCAAAGCCGAAGCCGACTTTTCCAAGTCGATCACCGGAAACAACCAGTGCGCTGAAGCTGAAGCGACGTCCCCCTTTGACCACTTTGGCGCATCGATTGATGTGCACCACTTTTTCCATGATCTCGGGTTTGTCGTCGAACGACTCGTCGCCGCCTCCACCTCGATTTTGATATTGATTTCGATTGTCTGCCATCGTGGGAATCCTTGTAAAAAATTAAAACTTCAAACCGCCTTCGCGAGCCGCTTCGGCCAGGGCTTTCACTTTGCCGTGATAGATGAAACCGCCGCGATCAAAAACAACGGAAGCGATGTTCTTCTCTTTCGCTCGGCTGGCGATCAATTCACCCACCTGCTTGGCGGTTGCTTCATTCGCCAAGTGCGTTCCGATTCCTTTGTCCAAGGTGCTCGCAGCAGCGAGAGTCTTGCCGGACTGATCGTCAATCAATTGGGCGTAAACGTTCTTGTTCGAAAAATAGACGGCCAGGCGGGGACGATCCGCAGATCCGGAGATCTTTTTGCGAATGCGACGGTGCACCTTCTGGCGAACTTGTCTGCGATTAAGATGAGGCATGGTATCTGGGAAATATTCGGGTTACTTGACGCTCTTACCGGCTTTGCGGCGCACGTATTCATCGGTGTAGCGAACGCCTTTTCCTTTGTAAGGTTCTGGTGGTCGATAGGAGCGAACTTCGGCGGAAAACTGACCCACCACCTGCTTGTCGATTCCCTCGACCTTGAGCTTGGTGTTTTCCTGCACGGTCACCGTCAATCCGTCGGGAATCGGGTGAGAGACGGGATGCGAAAACCCAAGCTGCAGATCCAGGCTATTACCTTTCACAGCAGCACGATAACCGACCCCAATAATCTCCAGTTCCTTAACGAAACCTTCGGTGACTCCTTGGACCATATTGGAAACAATGGAGCGGGCCGTGCCGTGAAGCGCCTTGTTTTCACGCCGCTCATTGATGCGGCTGAAAACCAGTTGGCCATCCTTCTGCTCGACCTCAAGTCCAGCTGGCAAATCATAGGTGAGCTCACCCTTTGGTCCTTTGACCGTGAGTGAACCTGAGTCGCTGACTTTGATCTCCACCTTATCGGGGATCGCGACGGGAAGTCTTCCAATACGTGACATCGTTCTTAAAAATTCGGGGTGAGTCGGTTACCAAACCATGGCCAGCACTTCGCCGCCAATGTTTTCCTTTTTGGCCTTATGGCCGGTCATAATTCCTTTGGAGGTCGATAGAATCGTGATTCCCATGCCAGCGATGACCTGGGGGATCTCTTCCGAGCCTTTGTAATTGCGTCGCCCTGGACGGCTAACCCGCTTCAGATCGGTCAGCACCGGCGTATTATCGACGTACTTGGCCTTACATTTGATTTCGGGAAACTTGCCCTCCGTCACTACTTCGTAGGACCAGAGGTAGCCTTCCTCCTGCAAAATGCGGGCAATCTCCACTTTGATCTTGGAGTAGGGAGAGAGGAATTCATCTTTCCGAGCCATGCTCGCGTTCTTGAAACGCGTCAAAAAGTCGGAAATGGGATCACTTAAGTTGCTCATTGTCGTTCGTTCTAAATTCCAGATCAGGCGGCTTGTTCGGCGCCCGCGTCACTCTCTTTGGTAGCAGGCTTGCGGAAAGGCATTCCCATCAACGTCAGCAGTTCACGAGCTTCGTCGTCCGTGTTTGCACTGGTCACAATGGAGATGTCGAACCCGGTCGTCCGCTTCACCTTTTCCAGTTCAATCTCAGGGAAAATGGTCTGGTCCTGGATGCCGAGGGTATAGTTGCCGCGTCCGTCGAACGCCTTCAACGAAACCCCGCGAAAGTCACGAATCGTAGGAATCGCAATCTTCATGAAGCGCTCCAGAAATTCATACATCTGGCGACCGCGCAGCGTCACCTTGACACCGACGGGTTCACCGGCACGCAACTTGAAGTTCGAAATCGCGTTCTTGGCACGGGTAACCACTGGCTTTTGACCCGTAATTAATCCGATTTCGCGCGACACCTCTTCGGCAGCGGCTTTGCGGTCATCCGCCTTCCCGATGCCACTGTTCAGCGTGACTTTCAGGATCTTGGGGACCTGCATGATATTCTTGTATCCCTGCTTCTCTCTCAGAGCAGGAATGACATTCTCTCGGTAGTGCGTTCTCAGTGCCGGTTCTTCCATCGGTCTACTTGGTAAAAATTCGTTTAACTGGAGGCCAACTTCACGTTGGAAATATGGATGGGACCTTCGCGCTCGATAATGCCACCATCGGGACGATCTTGCGTGCGCTTCGCATGCTTCTTAATCATGCGGACGCCTTCGACGATCACTTGTTTTTTCGCAGGGAAAACCTGCAATACAGCACCGGACGATCCTTTATGGTTGCCGGCGATGACTTCGACTTGGTCGCCTTTTTTGACGTGGGTCTTGATTCGGTTACGCTTCATCGGTCTTACAAAACTTCGGGTGCCAAACTCACGATTTTCATGAAGTTGCGATCGCGGAGTTCGCGAGCAACCGGTCCAAAAATACGGGTTCCGCGAGGCTCTTTATTGTTGTCAATAATCACAACGGCATTGTTGTCGAAGCGAAGAACGGAACCGTCAGCGCGACGGATCGGCGCCTTCGTCCGGACCACAACCGCCTTGGCCACTTCGCCTTTCTTGACGTTGGCAGTCGGCGTGCTCTCACGAATGTGCACGGTAATGATGTCACCAACACTCGCTTGGCGACTGCGTTTACCGAGCACGGTAATCATTTTGCAGACTCGGGCACCGGTATTGTCGGCAACATCGAGCTTTGATTCCATCTGGATCATGGCAGAAAGTCTTTCAGGTTAAATGGGTTAATACAGGGATACGCAGTCAGGCGATCTTTAGTGAGCGAGAATCTCCTGGAGAAGCCAGCGCTTACTCTTGCTCAGAGGACGGCACTCAATGATTGACACCTTGTCGCCGAGAGCAGCTTTGTTCTCTTCGTCGTGGACGTAGAACTTGCTCGAGCGCTTGATGATCTTCTTGAACTTCGGGTGCGGCACACGGCGCTCAACCTCCACAACAATGGTCTTATCCATTTTGTTGGAGATGACCTTCCCCACACGGGTTTTCCGCAGGTGACGCTTGGCCTCAGTTCCTTCGGCGGTCTTGGTTTCTTCGCTCATCAGTAAAAATCAGGTAACAAATTCAGGTTATTCGGATGGAGCCGCTTCTGCAGGTTTCGCAGCAGCTTCCATCTCAGCTTTTCGGCGGCGCTCCGTCATAATGGTTTCAATCTTGGAAACTCTGCGGCGGTTGTTCCGCAACAGGGCCGTGTTCTCAAGCTGGCCACTCTGCTGCTGCACGCGCAAATTCAGCACCTCATGCTTCAGGTCACGTCGCTGATTAATCAGCTCTTCAGTGGTAAGCTCTCGCAGTTCTTTGATCGGATTCATCGTATCAAGTTCGTTCAGGTTCCAAGTTCGGGCTTAGCGCACCACGAAGCGGGTTTTGATTCCCAATTTGTTGGCAGCCAATCGCATGGCTTCACGAGCCTGGCTCTCAGGAACACCTGCGATTTCGAAAAGCATGGTTCCCGGCTTCACCACCGCGACCCACTTCTCAACAGCACCTTTACCTTTACCCATCCGGGTTTCGGGCGGACGACCGGTAACGGGCTTGTGAGGAAAGATCCGGATCCAGACTTTACCCTTACGCTTGAGGTAACGGTTGATCGAAATCCGGCAGGCCTCGATTTGATTGTTGGTAATCCACTCGCGTCCCAAAGACTGCAGGCCGTAGTCACCGAACGAAACTCGGGTTCCACGCTGAGCAGTTCCACCACGGTTTCCGCGCTGGGTCTTGCGATACTTTACTTTTCGGGGCATCAACGCCATGATCTGAGAAGAGTTAGGATTAAAACTGGGTTAGAAAATTAGCTCGCTGCTGGAGTGTCTGTCGCAGCTGGGGCTGGTGTAGATTCGGCTGGAGCTGGTGTTGCTGCTGGTGCTGACTGGCTTGGAGCGCCGCCACCTGGGCCACGTCCACCACCACCTGGGCCGCGTCCGCCACCACCACCTGGTCCACGACCGCCGCCACCTGGGCCGCGTCCGCCACCGCCTGGTCCACGACCATCACGACGTCCACCGCGACCATCACGGCGATTGTCGCCGGTCACGCGGGCCATCCGGGATTTCTCGGAGTCCGGGTTGCGGTTGATCCAGCATTTTACGCCAATGATTCCATAAACCGTTTTTGCCTCGGCAAAACCGTAGTCGATCGGGACGCGGAGGGTCTGCAAAGGCACTTTTCCTTCGCGATACCACTCAGCCCGGGCAATATCCGCACCGCCCAAACGGCCAGCGCATCGAATTCGGATTCCCTCAGCACCAAAGTCCATTGCGGTTTGCAAGGAACGCTTCATGGCGCGGCGGAAAGAGATACGTCGTTCCAACTGTAATGCAACACTTTCAGCAACCAGCTGTGCATCCGTCTCCGGCTGCTTGATCTCAACGATGTCAATTTTGACCTGACGACCGCCACACATTCCTGAAATCTTGTCGGTCATCCGCTCAATTTCGGATCCCTTACGACCGATCACCAAACCTGGACGAGCGGTGTAAAGCGTGACCCGAACGCTGTTCCAGGCACGTTCGATCAAAATCTTGGACACCGCTGCGAACGCGAGCTTCTCCTTGAGATATTTGCGGACGGCAATGTCGGCATGAAGGAACTCCGGGAACTCTCCTGGAGGCGCATACCATTTGGAGGCCCAGTCTTTATTTACTGCGAGTCGGAAGCCGACCGGATTTACTTTTTGTCCCATGACAGTCTGTAGGTTTGGAAAATTGGATTAACCGCGTTCTTCGATGAGTTTCTTCACTTGGCCTTGCCAGTCATCGCGCTGGATTCGGTCCTTGAAGGAGAGTCGTTCGCCGAAATCGACCATGTCGTCTTCGGTCCAAGCAAGGATCTGCTCATAAGTGGTGATTCCCTCTTCGTGAAGCTTCTGCTCCAACTTGGGACCAACACCGCTAATCAGTTTCAAATCATCGCCGCCGGCAGCCGACTTGGCCTGCTTCTTTGCCGCAGTCTTCTTTGCCGCTGGCTTGGCTTCCTTTTCAGCAACCGGAGCCGCTTCGGAGCCTTCACCCAGCTCATTGGAGATAATGACATTGATGTGGGCAGTGCGCTTGCGAATCGGAGCCGCACCACCACGAGCACGAGGCTTCCACCGCTTGAAAACCGGCCCTTCGGTGACTGTCGCTGACTTCACAACGAGATCATCAGCTGCCAGGTCGAAATTGTTTTCCGCATTGGCCATGGCTGATTTGAGCGTCTTGCCAATCAAGAATGCAGCCTTCTTCGGGGTGAATCGAATCAGATCGAGAGCCGCAGAAACCGGCATTCCCGTGACTTCACGAGCAACATCGCGCGCTTTCAGCGGCGAGATTCGAGCAAATTTGTAGGTCGCTTTGACTTCCATCGTACGTTTTGAAGTTAGAAATTATAGTTTTTTGCCGTTGTTCTCGGCTTCACGCGATCACGCACCTGGACGCGATCACCCTCCCGAAAAGTCTCTTGAACAATCGCTCCGCTAATCGCATCACGAACATCCACAATCATCGCGGTTCCAATCGCGCGATCTTTCCGAAAAATCTCCACAGGCATTCCCACCCGGGCTCCGCTGCGGCGTCCAATATTGAGCACCGCGAGGCGCAAATCATCTTTGAAACTCACCACCTGACCATCATTGAGGTCCACATCCACCAGGGGTGCTTTGCGGGCACCGCCAAAGCCCAACATCTCATCCGTGGCCCGCAACTCGGCTTCGACCGCGAGTCGAGCGGAAGGATCTCCGGCGGTCGCCGTTTTGACGTAATCCATAACCGCCTCGCTCAGCTTCATGAGCTGCTCGTAAGCCGCATCATTGCGATCCTTAAACATCTGACGCTCCCGGACCGCTTTGATCAGTCGCTCCTGGAGAGCCTTGTCGGAACGAATCGTCTCAAGACCGAGTTCCTCAATCCGAAGCTGTAGATCGCGATACAACTCCCGGAACTCGTTGGCCTCCTTATTGGATTCAGCAAGCGCCACCTCGATCGGCATATCTTTCTCCGACCGCAGCGCCAGCTTCGCCTCGAGTTGCTCAATCTTTCGATTCGCCGCCTCAAGCGCGAGTTCCAATTCAGCCTGCTTCATCAAACCAGCAATGACGGGATCGGGTTGATCCTGCGCCCAACCACATGCCATGCCCAACCCAACGCCGAGAACGACGAGAAGGTTGCAAACCTGACTGTGAATGGAGTGTTTCATTGCGTGTTGTTTAAAAAGCAGATGATTTCGCAGAGGCGATTAGCCCCCCTTGATCTTAGGATTGTGTCCGCTGTGCGATCTGAAGGACCGGGTCGGAGCGAATTCACCAAGCTTATGACCGACCATGTTCTCCGAAACGAACACGGAGATGAAGTCTTTTCCATTGTGAACCATGAAGGTATGCCCCACAAAATCTGGAGTTACCATGGACCGGCGTGACCAGGTTTTAATCGGCCGCTTCTTTCCGGACTCATTCATAGCGTCAATCTTATCGAGAAGCTTGACATCGACGAATGGACCTTTTTTGAGTGATCTTCCCATAACGTTTGGACAGGTTTAAAATTACTTCTTCTTCGATTTGCGACGTTGCACGATGAACTTATCGCTCGGCTTATGCTTCTTGCGGGTCTTCTGCCCCTTGACGTGGCCCCATGGGCTCTTCAAGTGCTGGCGACCACCGCCTGACTTACTTTTACCCTCACCACCACCATTGGGGTGATCGACCGGGTTCATACACATTCCGCGCACGGTCGGGCGAACGCCCTTCCAGCGGGTCCGGCCAGCTTTCGCGCTAACCTCATTCATGTGCTCAATATTTCCGACGACACCAATCGTGGCGTAGCAACGCGCGTTGATCTTGCGAATCTCCCCGGAAGGAAGCTTCACGAGGGCGTATTCACCGTCACTGTTGGTAAGCGTTCCGGCCTGACCCGCACCGCGGGCAAGCTGACCACCGCGACCAATCGTCAACTCGATGTTATGAATCGAGGTGGATGGCGGAATCTTGTCGAGTGGAAGCGCGTTGCCGACTTCTGGCGGGGCATTTTCACCGGACTGAACCTTGGCACCAACCTTGAGTTTGGCGGGCGCAAGGATGTAGCTCTTCTGGCCATCCTCATACTCGATCAAGGCAATGCGTGCGGTACGATTGGGATCATACTCGATCGCGATCACTTTCGCGACTTCACCATGACGAGCACGCTTGAAGTCGATCAGACGATACTTGCGCTTGTGCCCACCTCCACGGTGACGGCAGGTAATCCGACCCGAGTTGTTGCGGCCGGCAGACTTTTTCAGGGAACTCGTCAAGTTCTTCTCCGGCTTCTTCTTGGTCAATTCCGAGAAGTCGGGGAGGTACTTGTAGCGGCTCGACGGCGTTACCGGGCGATATTTTTTGAGCGGCATGTGTCTAGAAAATTGGTGGGTTAAACAAGATCAATGGTTTCGCCATCCGCGAGTTTCACGATGGCTTTCTTCCAATGCGCGGTGCGACCAAAATCCTGGCGACGCTCGCGCTTTTTCTTCCCTTGGTAATTGGCAGTCCTTACCGTCACGACTTTTTTGCCGAACAGTTTCTCGACCGCCTCTTTGATCTCCAGCTTGTTCGCTTTGCGATCGACCTTGAAGACGTATTCGTTGTTCATCTCGTTGAGAAGCGTTGCTTTCTCACTGAGCTGAATCGTTTTGATGACTTGGAAAATGTCTTTCATGGCTTAGGCAGTAACTTCTTTCTTCGAATGGACTCCCTGAGTGCGGCGAGCGAGGACCTCGAGCGAGCCCTTCGTCAGCACGATCTTGTCGTGGTAGAGAAGATGCTCGACATTCAATTCTTCGGCGGACATCAGCAGAACGTTCTGCACATTGCGAGCCGAACGGAAGGTGGCTTCGTCAAACTTACCGACAATCAAGGTCTTGCGGGCTTCCACCTGCTTCTTGATTTCAGCAACGAAGTCCTTCGTCTTCCCGCTACTCACCGTAATGCTATCGACGAGAAGAACGTCGCCATCCTTGATCCGCTCCGTAAGCGCCTTGGCAAAGGCAAGCTTGCGAACACCTTTCGGGACAGTCTTAGAATAGTCTTTCGTGTTGCGGGGACCGAAAACGATTCCACCACCACGATGGATGGGAGAGGCGTTACCACCCTGACGTGCACGACCGGTTCCTTTCTGGCGGAATGGCTTCTTACCCGTCGCACTGACTTCACCACGCGTTTTGGTGTGAGCCGTGCCACTGCGCCGATTGGCACGATAAGCGGTGATGAGGTCATGAACGGCCTGGTTGCCGCGATCATCCTCGATCGTCACGATATTCGCCTTTTGGGCGTCTGAAATTTGGAAATCGTTAGCCATGGGTTAGCCTTTCTTTTCGGGAAGAGGTTTCTTGATTGCCGGGCGAATCACCAAGTATCCACCCTTCGCGCCCGGGACCGCACCACTGATGAGGATCACTTTGTCCTCAGGGCGGGTCTGGACCACTTTCAAATTCTGGATCGTCTTCTTGTAGTTACCGTGACGACCAGGCATCTCCTTGTTCTTCCAAACGCGGCCTGGATCCGTTCCACAACCGATACCACCGGGACGGCGATGCATCATACAGCCGTGAGAGGCAGGGGAACCACCGAAGTTGTAGCGCTTGTAAACCCCTTGGAAGCCTTTGCCCTTGGAAGTTCCAATCACATCAACCCACTGTCCAGCCTCGAAAGTCTCGACACCGGCGTGATCAATTTTACCGCCATCCTCAGCCGCCTTCGGCAGCTCGTCATCACTATCGACGCGAAACTCCATGATCCGCTTTTTCGGCGATCCCTGGTATTTCTTGAAGTGGCCCTTTTCGGGGTTGTTCAGACGCTGCTCTTTCTGTTCGCCAAAACCCACCTGGATGGCTGAATAGCCGTCCTTGTCCTTGGTTTTAACCTGGAGAAATTCGTTATCGCTGACGTCAACGACGGTCACAGGGATGGCATTGCCTTCGTCATCGAAGACACGTGTCATACCGACCTTTTTGCCAATTAATCCGATGCTCATAATTACGCGTTCGGGTTCGAGGGTTTAAACAATCTAAATTTTGATGGTGATGTCGACACCAGCTGGGAGATTGAGCTTCTTCAGCTCATCAACGGTGCGTGCTGTGGGATCGACGATATCGAGCAAACGCTTGTGGGTTCGCATTTCGAATTGGTCCGCACTTTTCTTGTTCACGTGAACGGAGCGGTTGACGCTGAACTTCTCGACGCGAGTCGGCAGCGGAATCGGGCCAGCTACTTTGGCGCCCGTGCGCTTGGCGGTTTCAACGATGTCTCCCGCACTCTTGTCGAGAATGCGATGATCGTAGGCTCTGAGCCGGATTCTGATGCGTTGGTTGTCCATCTTGTCTTTGTTCTAAAGTTCGAAATCTCAAAAAAATTAAAATCCACCTCCACCACGAAGCTCGCTGATCTCTGCAGCGATATTGGGAGGAACTTCTTCAAAATGTGAAGGCTGCATGCTGTAGTCCGCGCGACCGCTTGAAAGCGTGCGAACCGCTGTCGAATAATTGTCCACCATCGTCGCCAGAGGAACGCTGGCCTTGATGACCGTGACCTTGTTGCGCGGCTCGATGGCATCAACCTGGCCGCGACGGCGATTCAAATCCCCGATAATCTCCCCCTGATGTTCGTCAGGCGTCGTAACTTCGACGGCCATGATCGGCTCGAGCAGGATGGGATCCGCTGCAATCATCGCCTCTTTCATGGCGTAAATCGCAGCAATCCGGAAGTCGGCTTCATTCGAGTCGGAGTCGTCAGCAGACCCACCGACCAAGTCCACGTGCACATCCACCACAGGATAGCTGGCCAACACTCCATTGATAAAGGACTCGCCGATCCCCTCCAGGGCGGGCTCAATAAATTCGGCAGGAATCGAACCATCAGAGATTTTATTCTCCTTGGAGTTCCCTTCCCCTCGCTTAACAGGACGAAGCGCAACCTGGACATGACCATAGTGAGCATGACCGCCCGCTTCCTGGATAAATTTCCCTTCACCCCGGCCTTCGGAACGAATCGTTTCGCGGTAGGCGATCCGCGGCTTACCCGCATTTGTTCCCACACCGTATTCGCGCTTCATCCGATCGCACAGGATCTCGAGATGCAACTCACCCATTCCGGCAATGATTCGCTGCCCGGTCTCTTCGTTGATCGTGACCTTGAAAGTCGGATCCTCTTCGGAAAGCTGTTGAAGGACATCGCTCAGCTTGTCCTGATCCGCGGTCGACTTGGGCTCAATCGACATGGACAAAACCGGCTCCGGAAAGGTCGGTGGCTCCAACTGAATCTTGAAACCCGGCTCCGCCAGCGTATCCCCGGTCGCCGTCAATTTCAGACCCGCAAAGGCCGCAATATCGCCCGCATAAACCCTGTCAACCTCAGCGCGGTCATTGGCCTGAAGCTTAATGATGCGACCAATGCGACTCTGCTTCCCAGTGCGAGGATTGAAGAGCGTATCCCCCTTCTTCACAACGCCGGAATAAACCCGGAAAAAGACCAACTTCTTCACGTGCTGATCGTTCGCAATCTTGAACGCGAGACAGCAAGCCTTTGAATGATCACTCGCCTTGGTCTTAACGATCTTTTCAGAATTACCAGGTTCGTGACCCTCGGCCGGCAGAACATCGAGCGGATTCGGCAAATAATCGATCACCGCATCCAGCAGCGCCTGAACCCCTTTGTTCTTGAACGCGGAACCGCCAACAACAGGAACAATCTTCCCTGCGATCGTCTGGCGCCGCAGCGCACGTTTCAAATCCTCGACGGTAATCTCCTCTTCTTCGAGATACTTCATCCCGATCTCCTCATCCAGATCCACAAGCTGCGCTTGGAGATACTCGAACGCCTCCTCCACTTTTGCCTGATCTTCCGCCGGAATTTCAGCGACCGAAAACGTCGAACCGAAAACATCATTCTCGGTGTAAAGAATCGCATTCCTGTTCAGGACATCGTATTGACCTCGAAGATCCTCTTCGCATCCAATGGGAATCAAGATCGGGCAGGCATTGCCTCCCAGCTTCTCGCGAATCTCGGCGACAACATTGTCGAAATCAGCCCCAACCCGGTCCATCTTGTTCACGAACGCGATTCGAGGAACACTATATCGATCCGCCTGACGCCAAACCGTCTCACTTTGCGGCTGAACTCCCGCGACCCCACAAAAAACGGCCACTGCACCATCCAAAACGCGCAATGACCGCTCTACTTCAGCCGTGAAATCCACATGACCGGGAGTGTCGATAATATTGACCTGGAAGGGTTTATTCTCCCAAAGCTTGACGACACCATCCTGCGGCAACTGCTTCCACTCACAACTCACCGCCGCCGCCGTAATCGTAATCCCCCGCTCTCTCTCCTGAATCATCCAATCGGTCGTCGCCGCACCATCGTGCACCTCACCGATCTTGTGAATCATCCCCGTGTAGAAAAGAATACGCTCCGTGAGCGTCGTCTTTCCGGCATCGATGTGCGCAGCAATCCCGATATTCCGCAACTCCTCGATCGGATGCTTCCGATCAGGGTGGTTGGGGCTATCAGCCTGGGGTGCTGTGACAACAGTGCTCAACAGAGGGAAAGATTAACAGGGTTAAACAACAAAAAGAGTTACCAACGGAAGTGAGCGAACGCGCGGTTTGCCTGAGCCATCTTGTGGGTCTCATCCCGCTTGCGGATAACCGCCCCGGTATTGACCGAGGCATCGCGGATCTCATTAGCGAGAGCGATATGCATTGGCGTTCCGCGACGCTTGCGGGCTGCAGCAATGATCCATCGCATGGCGAGAGATTCCTGGCGATCAATGGAAACTTCGAGAGGAACCTGGTAGGTGGCACCACCAACTCGGCGACTTTTCACCTCGACCCGCGGCTTGGCGTTTTCAATCGCACGATTGACAGCCTCCAACGGATCAACCGTCTCGGTTCCTTTATTCACGCGATCGATGGCGGCATAGACAATGCGCTCGGCCAAGGCCTTTTTGCCATCCTGCATGACCCGGTTGACCAACTTGGCAACCAGGGGACTTTCGTAGCGCGGATCCGAAAGCTTCGGCTTCGCGTAAACTCGTTTTCTTCGTGACATAGGATAATTTCAGTTCAAAAGACTTAAACTTTCGTATCGCGGAGAAAACCTGGGAATCGGGGCCGAACCGCTTGGCTCAGCTTTGAAACCTAGGAATTACTTCTCCTTCGGTCGTTTGGCACCGTATTTCGATCTTCCCTGCCGGCGCTTCTCAACACCAAGGCAGTCCAAAGCTCCGCGAACGATATGATATCGAACGCCCGGCAAATCCTTTACTCGACCTCCGCGAACCAGCACAATGGAGTGCTCCTGGAGATTGTGACCTTCACCACCAATGTAAGCGATCACCTCTTCACCATTCGTCAGACGAACTTTGGCCACTTTCCGCAAGGCAGAGTTAGGCTTCTTCGGAGTTCGGGTCATCACCTGCAGGCAAACGCCGCGGCGCTGTGGGCAAGAGGCAAGAGCCGGAGCTTTATTCTTCCGGACTTTGTCGTGACGACCTTTTCTGACGAGTTGGTTGATTGTAGGCATAACAAATACGCTCTAATTAAGTGGGTGATCAGCCCGGTTTCTCCGTTCCCGTTTCGGGAAGGGCGGGCATATTAGCGGCGAATCCAAAACACGCAACCGCTAATGCGGTAAAAATTTTAGGATTTCCGAAACCCGATTCGAATCACTGAAATCGGGCCTCACGAGGACTCTGAAAAATCTGGAAAATTCCAGACGAAACGGGCACCACCGCGGACTCACAACCTGCAAACGCCCACCTCATTGTCAAATCTTTGCTGAGACAATTCTTCGGGGGTCAACCCGCAGTTTTCTCGTTACCGTTATGCTTTTGCCAAACCTTTAGTAAATTTGGGGCGGAAGTGCGGTTTTCAACAAAATGAAACTTTTGGTGACGGGCCTCGAATCCTTTCGTCATCAACCGGGTTGAATCGCAAATTCCCCCACCCTTCAATCTGTCATCTCCGCACCGCCGAACCGACACCTCCACTTTTCCCACTTTCCGTATCCTTTGAAATCCCCAACCACCATCATCATGCCAACCGAAGAACGCGGCTGGGACATTTGGGCGCTTTCAGGCCGCACCCCGAAACGGGTAAAGACCGTGGAGATGCTCGATGAAGTCCCGGCTGATGGCAAAGGCGTGATCGTTGGATTGCCGGCCCAGGAATGCACTTCCTTTTCCGTAACCGTCCCCACGACGGACCAGGCACTTTTCGGGGACATGGTGCAGGCGCAAGTTGAGAAACGAGGTTTGGCCGCCCACGGTGGCCTGGAAACGGTTTCCGCGTATCACGTTGTCGAGCGCGAGCGCACGGGCAGCCTGATCAGTGTCGACGTCCTGCCCTCTGACTTCAGCGAGGACCTGTGCCTTCACCAAGCAGTGGCCTACACTCCCTCGGGACGGCTCTTTCATATCCCGGACCACACCGCCGCCGTCCTGCGCGAACATGGGCGTCTGATTCTTCTCGCCGGCAAGCACGGCAAGATGACCTACAGCCAGATTTTGACCGCCGGCTCGGAGTTCAACCCAGCTTTGGCTCAAGAACTCAACCTGGCGATCCTCAGTCTACAGGGTGCGGGCCAGCTCTCCGAACGGGTGACGTTGGAAATCTGGAGTGAAGTCTCGCCGGAGGCCAAAACCCTGCTCACCAGCTCTCTTACGGTTCCCGTCGAAGTTCGCCCCCGCCCGAATCCCGAAGCCACCTTTGCCAGTGAAGCTTCCAGTCCCATGCTGCCCCTGCCGGTCCAGGCTGCGCGCCACCGCAAGCAACGCATTCAGAAAATCCGGACCGGCATTCTCGCCCTCACCGCTCTGTATGTCACGATTGCCGTGGGATTGACCATCCTCTTCCACGATCGCAACGAACGCGCCATCACCATGGAAGCGCGCATTTCAGACCGTCGCCCGGAAGCGGAGTTCATCCGCCAGTCCATGACCCGCGCCCGAATCCTGGCTCCCGCGATCGAAAAACGGTTTTACCCGCTGCGCCAACTCAATCAGGTAACCTCCCTGATGCCGCCCAGTGGAATCGTCTTCCTCAAATTCATCACCCAGGAGCAAAACCTGAGATTGGAAGGACTCGCCCGCGATTCCCAACTCGTCTACCAGCTCAAGGAAGACCTGGAAAAGAGTGACGACTTTCGCGGCTACGCCTGGGACATGGCGCCACCCCAGGTCAACAGCCAGAACAACACCGCCTCCTTTCGGCTCGAAGGGAAGTTTGCGGCAGGTCAGTAACAGGGGCCGTTGCCGGTTGCGGGATGGGGACCATCCGCGCTCACTCACCTGAATACCTGCCACAGCTAATATATTACTTTTTCTATACAGTTAACTTTACCTTAATTGTATAATTGCAAGGTTCGCCCGGATTTTCCATGGGGCACAAGAGATAGCCTGAGCAGAGGCGCCGCATCAGTCCCATCGCATCGCATTCGCGTTGAGCCCGCTCGATGACGTTGCCGACCCAGGGGCAACCTTTTAATCCTTTGAATTGAAAGCAAAGTTGATTACGTTCTGCCACGGTAGGGATGGTGTTGGAGAGAACGATATAAACAACTCTATCCTAACATGATAACAACAACCCTCGCCGTACTTGGATAAAATATTCGGACCACCTTCTCTGTGTCTCGATACATCCAGAACAACGCCACTTCGCACCCATGCATTTGCCCCCAAAACTTCCCCAACAGAAGCCGGGACTTCCGACAACGGCATGGCTGAGTGTCTTCGGGCCTTGGAAGGAACCAACCTTGCGTCCCGATTCTCGCATTCCGCTGAAACGGGGTCGCGTTCCAGGCGTCTAGCCATCAAACCCAGTTGAATGATGCGCTCCCTGACGTCCCGAGAGAAACTCCTTTTGACCCTGTGCCTGGGCACACTGTTTGTGATGGCGAACCTGATTGGGCTGCAACGAATCGTGGTTGGACTGCGGAAGAGCGGAGCGACGCTCGATACATTGAAGCAGGAGGAAATTGAGCAGCAAAGCTGGCTCGCCGAGCGCACGGGCAACTGGGATGACCCGATTGAACGGGGAAAATGGATCAGCGAAAACATGCCGATCCTGCAAAGCGCGGGCAAGGATCAGGGCCAACTGCTGGAAAAACTCCAGAACGAAGCGTTCGAACGAAAACTGCAGTTGGAGCGCCAAAATCTCCTCGAGCCACAGTCGACCGAGTTTTACCAGGAGGTCTCGGTCAACATCATCGTTCGGGGAGATCTCGCCGCCATAAATGAGTGGCTCACCACTTTGCAGAAACCGGAAGCGTTCTACGTCGTCAAGAACCTTGAACTCTCCCTCGACACGGCGTCGCGGGAGAAGGAGCCCCAGGCACGATGCAACCTAACCGTCGCGCGGTGGTTTAAACCGGCGAACGCGGATTCCTGATTGATTCCGTGCCTGAACCTCTTCCTCAAATGAAACCTACAACACAACTCTCCTGGCTCGCTGGCTCGATCATTTTTGCGACATGCGCCTTCCCCGCTTGGTCTCAAGTCGAAATCGGCGAGATCGAAATCGTCAGCCAAGAAGAAGCCGATGCAGCGGCAATGGAGCTGGCCAACGGCTTGGATTTCGGGATCGAGGACGACACTTCCACGCCCTCCCCCACCCTCGATTCACCACCGGAACCGAAGCCTGAGCCCAAAGCGGAAACCGCTCCGGAACCCGAACAACCGGGGCGAGAGCCCGCCTCTGCCGCCGCCCTGCTCCCCGGAATGCCTCAACCGGTGACGGATGACGATTTCCAGGCTTTGCGCTCGAGTTCCCCCTTTACCCGCTCCCTCAATCTTAGCGATTCCCTGATTCTGACTGGCATCGCCAAGATTGGGAACGAAACGATCGCGACGATTCTCGATAAGAAATCAAAGGAGAGTTACGTGGTCGGTTCAGACGCCAATGCACAGGGCTGGCGCATGATTGAGGTGGATGGTGATCGCTCCGATCTGGAGAAAGTCACCGCGCGGATTTCCGTGGCGGGCGGCGAGGTCGTTTCCATTCGCTTCGACGAGAATCAGCTCAAACCCGGTGAAGGAAAACCTGCCGCCGGAAGCGGGGGCGATGGACGGGGCGAACGACGCGGAGACGGTGAGCGGCGTCGCGGCCCTCCCTCCGATATTCGGGAACGAATGAGCAAGCTGTCCGAAGAACAGCGCGACAAGCTCTTCTCAAAGATGCGGGAGATGCGGGAAAAGAACCCGGACATGACCCGCGAGCAGATGGGGGAAAAATTTCGAGCGATGGCAGATCAACTCATTGAGAAAAACGAACAGAACTGATGAAAACCTTCCCCTACTGGATTGCTGGAGCGCTGGCCCTGTGGCTGGTCCTGCCAGTTTCTGCCCAAGATGCGGCAACCGACACTCCTCCGGCTGGAGGACGCGGCGGCGGCATGGGAAGACCAGGAGGCGGGGGTGATGGTGATGGCGTTACGCTGCAGTTCCCGCTCAATGCCGTGACCGACATCCTGCCGGTTTATGAGCGCCTAACCGGCAAGGTCGTGATGAAAGACAGCGCGGTCTTCAACGGCCCGCAGATCAGTCTGGTGACACCCCGGCCCGTTCCGAATGACGAGGCGATTCGGTTGATCGAATCCGCACTGATCCTCAATGGCTATGTCGTGATTCACGAGTCGGACCAAAAGTCGATCAAGCTGTTGCTGGGCCGGGCGGGCGAGGCCGCGAACAACTTCAACGATGGCGAAGTCATCTTCACCGATCCCATGGAATTGCCGGGCGGAGAGGCGTTGATCGGCTTTTTCATGAAGCTGAACCACATCAGCCCCGAAGACGCCGGTCTGATCATGTCGAACCACGTTCAGCTCAACCCCTACGGGCGCATCACTCCGGTCGAGTCGCCTCCGGGCCTCCTCATCACGGAAAGCGCCGCGTTGGTTCGGAAGATGGCCAAGCTGCGGGAGATCATCGATGTTCCGCCGGATGAAGCCCGGCTCATGACCCAGTTCGTCCAGTTGATCTACGCGGATTCCAATACGGTTGCCCAAATCATCCAGGCGGCGATGGATGCCCGCCAGGAAGAACGAACCCGGCTTAGTGAATTGGGGCGCACCATCAACGGCCAACAACAGCAGCAGCAAAACAACAACAATAATAACAACCGAAATCAAAACCAGAACCGGGACCAAAACGCAAATCAGTCCGCTGGAATCGGTAGCGCCAATGATCCCGCAGCCCAGTTGATTGCAGATGACCGCCTCAACCGCATCATGGTCCAGGCCTCGCCGCTCGACTTTGCATTCATCCTCAGTTTGATCGAGGAATTCGATCGCCCGCTTCCCAATCAGTCGCCACTCGAGAAACACCTCAACTACGCCAAGGTCATCGATATCCTTCCCGTCGTGGTCGATATCTTGACTGACACCGGAACTGGCACCACGCAATTGCCCGGCGGAAGAACGATCGACACCCGCCAAACGCCGGTCGCTTCGTCTCAACTTCAGGCGCTGACCGGCACCCAAAACGAATCCCAACAAACGCGGTTCCAACAACAAAACGCGGCCGACGCGACAGGTGGCCAGGCGGATCGACTCGCGTTTCCCATCGACGAAACGGCCCCCATTTCCGTGTTGGTTGGCAAAACCCGGGTGATTGCCGATCGTCAGGCGAACATGCTCATCGTGATTGGCTCGGACGAAGCCAAGCAGACGGTCGATGAACTGGTTGACCGCCTCGATCGCAAGCCTCCGCAGGTTTACCTGGCAATGGTCATCGGCCAGCTCACGCTTGGTGACGGCATGGATATTGGCGTGGATTATCTGAAGCAGTTTGAGTCGTTCAACGCGGGCAATTTGAACGCCGGCGGTCTTGCCTCAAGCCTGATCACCGAGCGGGATGACATCCTCTCGAACGGAAGCGTTGCCGATGTCCGCAGCAACCTGATCAGCAACGCATTTGGCCCATCAGAAGGGCTGAACCTTTATGGCTCGTTTGGCGGAAGCTTCGACGTCTTCATTTCCGCGCTCGAAACGAGCAACCAGTTCAAAGTCGTTTCCCGCCCCGTTCTCAGCGTGCAGAACAACAAGCGCGCCAGCATCACCAGCGGTCAACGCATCCCCGTTCCGGAAAGCACGATTACGGATGCCACCGCCGGAACAGCCAACGCGGCTCTCAACACGACGATCGCCTTTGAGGATGTGGTCCTGAAGCTGGAAGTCATTCCTCTCATCAACGCCGATCGCGAAGTCACACTCGAGATCGCCCAGATCAACGACACCGTCATTGGCCAACAGATTGTGGCGAACAACAGCGTTCCCATCATTGGTACCGAAGAACTGACCACCACGTTGACGGTTCCGGATCGCCACACCATCGTCCTCGGCGGCTTGATCACGGAAAGCGACAATAAAAGCACCGAAGGCCTTCCTTTTGTGAATCGCATTCCCGTCCTTGGACATGCCTTCAAGAACACCGATCGCGATCTCACCCGCACGGAGTTGCTGATCTTCATCCAACCGGTCGTCGTGATGGACAATCACGAATTGATGGGCGCCAGCTATGACGAAGATCTCCGCACCGAAGTCGGTGCTGACGCAGCCGAGGAATTCCCCAATCCGGGTGTTCCCACCGAGCAACGGCTCGATGCCGATTTTGAGCGTTCGGAGAACCTCAAAAAACTGAATTCAGACAAGCGCGAACGCCCTCGTACCAAGACCCGTTTTCCGTTTCTGAAACGGTAGGAAAAAACGCCAAAACTTCGTGTAAGCATCGCGCGGAACTTCCGTCGGAGTCCGATTGACAGGACGGGCCTCTCAACCGTCTATTCCCGCCGATGTCCACCTCTGGAAAATCCGACTCATCCTCCAAGCGAGGCCCCCTTTTGATTGCCGCGATGGCGCTGCTGCTCGTCGGGGTGGTCGTCGCCATTGTGATGGTGATTCAGAAGGCGCCCGCAGCGGGAGCCATGGGCGGTGGAGGAGACATGCCTCAAGGGCCCCCACCTGCCGCCGTCTTCGTCACCGTCGTTCAAAACTCAAACGCCCAGGACGAATCGATCGTGACCGGAACACTCCGCGCGGTTTCCCGGGCCAACATCGCCGCCCACGAGCCTGAATCCGTGATCGAGGTTTTTGCCGACGAGGGTGACGTGGTCAAGAAGGGCGACAAATTGGTCCAGCTCGACGGCCGCCGCACCATTGCCCAACTTGCCGAAGCCAAAGCCCACCTGCAGTCTGCGGCCAAACTGGTGAGCCAGCGCGAAGCGGAATTGAAACGCGCGACCTCGGATTTACAGATGAAGGAAGGACTCCTTCGCGACAAAGCCATTTCCAAAAGCGAGTTTCTCGATGCCGAGCGCGAACTGGCGGTCGCCGAAGCTCAGGCCGAAGCCGCCCGGCAGGCGGTTGCCGAATCGCAAAGCCGGATCGAGTTGATGGAAATTCGCAAGCAGGACCTTGAGATCCAGGCTCCGTTTTCCGGCGTCATCGCCGAACGTCACGTTGAACTGGGTGAATGGGTCAGCGCCGGTCAATCCGTCATGACGCTCGTCTCCGTCGATCCCGTGGAAGCGTGGATGAGCGTTCCGGAGCGGTATTTGGGGGACGTCTCCTCCAAACCCGAATCCATCCAGGTGCGACTTTCCTCGAGCGGCGAAATCTTCACCCCCAACCAGGTTTCCATCGTGCCGGACGTCGAACCCCGGAGTCAACTCTTCACCGTTGTCGCCACCCTCGACAACAAGAAGTCCAAACTCGCGCCCGGCCAATCGATCACCGGAATTGTCCCGGTCGGAGCCAACGAGCCCCACTACAGTTTTCCAGTCGACGCTTTGGTTCGCTCGCGAATGGGCGACTTTGTCTTTGTGGTCGATGGATCCGGCGAAGGTCCCATGCCGGTGGCCCGCCAGACCCCCGTCACCGTCAATTTCGAGCGTTTCGGCATGGCCTTCGTCCGCGCCAAGGATTCCGGCCTCAAGAAAGGCGACCGCGTCGTCACCGAAGGCAACGACCGCCTCATGCCGGGTCAGCCCTTGCTGGTACAGGTAAAAGGTAAACCTGAGGAACCGCTGCCGAAGCTATGAACCTCGTCGAGTATTGCGTTCGGCAACCGGTGACGGTCGCAGTCGGGGTCGGTTTGGCACTGCTTGCCGGTGTGCTCGCCTTTACGAGTGTTCCCGTGCAGATGAAACCGGAGGTGGACTCGGTGGTGATTTCCGTGAGCACCAACTGGGAAGGCGCTTCGGCGGAAGAGATCGAAAGTGACATCGTGGAGGAGCAGGAGAAGGTGCTGGGCGATATCGCGGGATTGGCTTCGTTGACGAGCAACAGCAAGGCTGGCCAGGGAACGGTGCGATTGGAGTTTTTGACGGGAACGAACATCGATGAAGCCAAGGCGGAAGTGCTTCAGAAACTGGACGAGGTTCCCGGGTATCCGCCCAATGTAATTCAACCCGTGGTGGAGGACATCGATCCGGAATCGGTCGATTATGTGGCGTGGATCGGCCTTTCCTCCACCGATCCCAGTTTCGATACGACGACGTTGTTCGATTTCATGGAGCGGCGCATGAAGCCGCGTTTCGACCGGATCCCCGGCATCTCCCAGGTTGGCATTCGAGGGGCGCGACAGGCGGAATTGCAGATTCGGGTGGATGCCCGAGCGCTGGCCAATCGCAACCTTACCTGGCAACAACTCGTCACTGCGATTCGGGTTTCGAACGAGAATTTTTCCGGTGGCCAGATTCCGGAAGGAAAGCGCGACATCCGGATTCGGGCGACCGGGCGATTCGAGAATCCGGAGGAAGTCATGAGCATGATCATTCGCCGCGATGACGCCGGCCCGGTCTATGTTCGCGATGTCGCCGAAGTCGTCAAAACGTACAAGGAGAAGACCAACTGGGCACGCGCTCGAGGCCACGAAATGCCGTTCTTCAATTTCCAGGTTCAACGCGGCGCGAATTTGATCGGCACGATGAACGAGATCAAAGCGGAGGTCGACCGGATGAACGCACCGGATGGTTTGCTGGCAGAACATTCGCGTTCGCTCGGACTGAACGGAACGCTCGAACTGGTGCAATCCTACGATGCCACGACCTATGTGCGCGACGCGATCAAATTGGTGCAGAGCAATATTCTGTTTGGAGGTGTTCTGGCGACGCTGACATTGCTCTTCTTTCTCCGCTCGTTACGGACGGTCGGGATTATCGCGATCGCGATTCCGATTTCGGTGATTGGCGCGATTGTCGTGCTCGTGATGCTGGGCCGGTCGGTGAACATTATTTCGCTGGCGGGCATGGCGTTCGCGGTGGGAATGGTCGTCGACAATGCGATTGTGGTGATCGAGAACATCTTCCGCCATCTCGAGATGGGCAAAGGCGCGCGAAGAGCCTCCGTCGAAGGCGCGAAGGAAGTCGGTGGCGCCGTGCTGGCTTCAACCGTGACGACCATGGTGGTCTTCTTCCCCATTCTCCTGATCCAGGAGACAGCGGGCCAATTGTTCAAGGACATCGCCTACGCGATCATGGCGGCGGTCGGGCTGAGTCTGCTCGTTTCCCTGACCGTCATTCCGGCGGCGGCAGCCCGGATTCTCCATCGCGGCGATTCGCTGCACGAAGAGGAGCCGGAAGAGAACGGGAACGCCGGGAAATCGAATTGGCTCCACCCCATTCACGCGTTCCGAACGTTGATCGACGAGCTGCCCAATGTCGTTGGCAATTTTGTCGCGTCGGTGAACAAGTCGTGGTCCGCCCGGATCAGCGTCATTCTGGTTTTCACGATTGGGACGGTGTTCGGCATCATGATCCTCATGCCACCGCTCGACTATCTTCCGCGCGGAAACCGGAACATCGTCTTTGGGCTCCTCATTCCCCCACCCGGCTATAATCTGGAACAGTTGTCGGATATCGGAGAACGCATCGAGGAGAAAATGGAGCCGGCCTGGTCGGTCGTTGATGATCGCTTCAAGGTTGAAAGCGTTGTTCGCGGCGGCCCGAATCCGAAGCTCGACAAACGCGAACTGGTTCCGCCTTTTCCCGGTGGCGAACCCTCTGTCCTCCCGCCCCCGATCGAACACTACTTTTTGGTGAGTTTTGACGGACGCATGTTCCATGGCGCAATCTCGGCCGATAAAAAACGGGTGGCCGATGCCATTCCGCTGATGAACGCGGCGACCAGAGGCCACAGCGCACCCGACACGATTGCCTTTGCCTTTCAAATGCCGCTATTCCGGGTCGGCGGAAACACGGGATCCGCCATCAAGATTGACCTGACCGGGCGAAACCTGGACGAGGTGACGGAAGCTGCGAAAGCGCTCATGTTCACGCTTTTTGGGGACTTTGGCCCCTACAGCATCAATCCGGATCCCGCGAATTTCGCGCTTTCGTCCACCGAACTGCGGATTATTCCTCTTGACAAGCAACTGCGGAAACTCGGGATGACGCGGACCGACGCCGGGTTGGCGGCGCAGGCCAACGGCGACGGCATCCTGCTCTTTCGCCAATACGAGCAGGAAGGCGAGCTCCGCGACATGAAGGTGATCAGCAAGGACGCGTCCGGCGATCACCCGATCGATGCCATCCTGAATACTCCCCTGGCGACGGGCACGGGCCAGATTGTGGACCTGCGGACCGTGGCCGAAGTGAATCGGGTTCGCGGTCCGAGCGAAATTCGACACGTCGACCGCGACCGCGCCGTCACGCTCCAACTCACGCCGCCCGAGGGGATGCCGCTGGAGAGCGCCATTGATCGCGTCAACGAATTGGTCGGGAACCTTCGCGGCGGTGGCGCGATTCCCGCGTCGGTCGACGTCAAGCTGGCGGGATCGGCCGGAAAGCTCAACGAAATCAAAACCGCGCTGCTGGGAGATGGCTCCATCGTCGGAACGCTTACGAGTTCGCTCGTTTTGGCATTTCTCGTCGTGTATTTGGTGATGGTCGTCCTCTTCCAAAGCTGGAGCTATCCGCTCGTCATCATGCTTTCGGTGCCCCTGGCCACCTTTGGCGGCTTTTTGGGATTGGCGCTCGTCCACCACTGGAGCGTGATCGATCGCTACATGCCAACGCAGAATTTGGACATGCTCAGCATCCTCGGCTTCGTGATTCTGGCGGGTGTGGTCGTGAACAACTCCATCCTGATTGTTCACCAGACCCTCAATTTCCTCCAGGATACGGAACGAAAGGTGGAAACACCGGACGAAGCGATTGTCGCGTCGGTCAAAAGCCGGGTCCGACCGATTTTGATGAGCGCGCTGACATCGGTCGGGGGAATGATTCCACTCGTCGTCCTTCCCGGCTCGGGGTCCGAGCTTTACCGCGGTCTGGGTTCGGTCGTCGTCGGCGGATTGCTGCTTTCGACGGTGTTCACCCTGATTTTGACCCCGTGTATGTTAAGCGTGGTGTTTGCATTTTTCGATCCTAAGCGGAAGTTAACTATCAACACTTCCGGCGATTCTCTCGCCAAACCAGTCACCGCATAATGTTTCTTCGACTTTGTATCGCATCCTTCGGGCTTTTTCTCGTGGGATGCAGTTCCCCCACGCTTGTTGACCACTGGTCGCCTCAAGGTGGTGAGCCAGAGGCTCCAGCGGGATTTCGACACCCCCAGGCCGGACAACCCGCGCCCCAGAGCGGCCACTGGTGGAGCGTTTTTCACGACCCGACATTGAACGCCCTGATGGAAGCGGTTGAGGCGGAGAATCCGGATGTTCGCGCAGCGGCCGCGCGACTCAATCAGGCGAATGCCGTTCTCGGCATCTCCGGAGCACAGCGATTCCCGTCGCTGCGCGGCGACGCGTCCTACACGACCAACCGGGATTCGATCAACCAACTGCGATTCCCGATCGATGGCGTGGAGTTCGACAACTATCGCGTGGCGCTGAACGCGTCCTGGGAAGTGGATCTCTGGGGGCGGATTCGCGGCGCTTACCGGCGCGATAAACTGACCGCGGAAGCAACGCGGGAACTTTACGAAGACGCCCTGCTTTCGACCCGGGCGACGCTGGCGCGCCAGTATTTCGCGCTCCGTTACACGGAAAAAGAGATCGCGATTTTCCAAAACGAGGTCGCGGTTCGCCAGGAGGCTGTCGATCTACAGAATTCCCGCTTCGAAGGCGGGGCCGGCACCAGTCTGGATGTCGCTCGGGCTGAAACCGAATTGAAGACGGCAAGAAGCCAAGCCCAGGGTCTCCAACGAAGGCACGGAAAACTCGAGCATGCGATCGCAACCTTGGCGGGCAAAGCGCCGTCCGAATTTGCGCTCGAATCTCCCAAAGCCGGGATTCGGCTTCCCTCCGTTCCATCCGGCTTGCCTTCCGAGTTGCTCGAACGCCGCCCCGATCTTCGCGCGGCAAAGAACTCCCTGCTCGCTGCGTCTCAGCAGGTCGGAATCACCAAAGCCGATTTTCTGCCGCGCTTGAGCCTGACCGGAGTTGGCGGGATGGCGAGCTTGAGCAGCTCCAATCTTTTCGCGAGCGGAGACAGCATCTTCTTCGATCTCGGGCCCCAGCTTGATATTCCGATTTTCCAGGCCGGACGGCGCGGCGCTTCAGAAAAAGAAGCGAAAGCCAAGTGGGACGAATCCGCGGAGAACTATCGCAGCGCGTTGCTCACCGCAGTTCGCGAAGTCGAGGATTCGCTGCTGGATCTCCAGGTTCTGCATCGCCAGACGACCACGCAGCAGGAAGCCGTCGATGCCGCAACCCGTGCCACGAATTTGGCCCGCAGGCGCTTCGACAAAGGTGCGGCGAGCTACTTTGAGATTGTCGACGCGCAACGAACCGAACTTCAAGCCCGCCGAACCGCCAATGCCTTGCGGAGCGAGCAAGCCACCACAACCGTCCAACTGATCCAAGCACTCGGCGGGGATTGGTGAAGTTGCGGGAGCCTTTCCCAGAATCTCCTCAATGATCTGCCGCATCGTGAATGTGAACCCTCCGAATGAACGACGGCGCGGGACCGTCTCATCCAAAAATTGCCTTACCACGCAGGTAAGTTATGGTCGCGCCACGGAGAATCCCACGTTCGAGAATCCCCTATGACCAACATTTTCAGCCTTTTGGGTCGCATTGTCGTCAATGCGTCTCGGTATGCCGGCCAAGTGGGCCTGCTGGGGGTTGAGACGGTAAAATCGCCGGTCGTCGGGAAAATCCGCCCCAACCTGATCGGTCAGCAACTCGTCAGCATCGGGTTTGGTTCTCAGTTCGTCGTCATCGTGACCGGAGCGTTTACCGGCGCGGTTTTTGCGGCGCAGAGTTATTACACGTTCAGCACCGTTGGCCTGGAAACGGCGGTCGGATCGGTCGTCTCCATCGCGCTTTGCCGGGAACTGGGGCCGGTTTTGACCGGATTGATGGTTACCGGACGGGTCGGGGCCGCAATGGCGGCAGAAATCGGCACGATGAAGGTGACCGAGCAGATCGATGCCCTCAGGTCGCTCGGCGTCCACCCGGTCGATTACCTGGTTTTTCCGCGTTTCGTCGGGATGATCATCTCCATTCCCCTCTTGATTGCCGAATCGATCGGATTCGGCATTCTCGCGTCCTATCTCGTGACTGTGAAGGGTTTCGGCGTGCCGGGCGCCTGGTACATGAACCACGTCCGCACCTTCACGGCGCCGGAAGACATCGGGATCGGCATGATCAAAGGCTTCTTTTTCGCGATCATCATTGTCCTCGTCAGTTGCCAATACGGACTGTCCGTTCGCAGCGGAGCCGTCGATGTCGGAAAGAACACAACCTCCGCCGTCGTCACGTCCTCCCTCATGATTTTGATCGCGAATTTCTTTCTCAGCGTCCTCCTCAACTACTTTTTCCCCATTCGTGTCGCGTGAGCAAACCCGCCCCAAAGTCGCCTTCCATTGGCAAAAACGACGATCCCTTCATCAAGATTGAGGACGTTCACAAGGCTTTCGGGACGCAGGAGGTCTTGCGGGGAATGAACCTGGAAGTCCAACGCGGCGAATCCATGGTCATCATCGGGGGCAGTGGAACGGGAAAAAGCGTCACCCTCAAACACATCATGGGACTTCTGCAGCCGGATCGCGGGCGCGTTGTCGTCGATGGAACCGAGGTCAATGGCTTGCCGGAGCGGAAATTGGGGCCGATTCGGCGAAAAATCGGGATCCTGTTTCAGGATGGCGCGCTGTTCGATAGCTTCAACGTTGCCGAAAACGTCGCCTTTCCCTTGTTTGAAGCGGGGCTTCGCGATCGGAAAGAAATCTTCGAACGAGTGCGCGAAGCCCTCTCCGTGGTGAATCTGGAAGCCCATCTCGCCAAGATGCCGAACAATTTGAGTGGCGGAATGCGGAAACGCGTCTCTCTGGCGCGGGCCATCGTTACCCATCCGGAATGCATCCTCTACGATGAGCCCACGTCCGGTCTCGACCCTGTCGTTTCCGACCAAATCAACATTCTGATCCGTGAGATGCAGTCGCGCTACAAGGTGACCAGCCTGGTGGTAACCCACGATATGAAGAGTGCCTACCACGTCGGCGACCGGATTGCCTTCGCCCGCGAAGGTCGGGTCTATTTCCTTGGAAAGCCCAGCGACATCAAGGCGAGCAAGGATCCCATCGTCCAAGATTTCATTGAAGGTCGGTCTCGACCCGATGGGAATTCTGCGGCACTTTAAATTGAACCTACCACGTTTCACCGAGACCCATGTCAGACGAAAGCGTCATTCGCACCGAGAAAACCGAGTTCTACGTCGGCCTCTTCATCGTGGTCGGAATTGCAATCATGGGCACCATGATCTGGCAGTTTGGTTCGGTGACGGACAGTTTCCGGCCCAAATATGGCCTCAAAGTCGTTCTCCCCGACGCCACCGGAGTGATCGACGGAGCTCAAGTTCGACTCGCAGGAGTCACGATCGGGAAGGTCAAATCCCGCAATTTTCTGGAGAGCTACCGCGGAATTGAGCTGAATCTTGAGATTTACGAGGAATACCGCATTCCGGCCAACTCGGATTTCACCTCTGCCACCAGTGGTTTGATGGGAGACAGCTACATCAAAATCATCCCCCCCAGGAAAACGACCGGCGCCTACATCGAGCCTGGATCAACCGTGAGCGGGGAAGGATCCGATTTGGTTGCCGACCTTTCGGAGCGAGCCACCGAATTGAGTGATCAAATGTCAATGGTGCTGAGTGAGTTGGATTCAGCCGTCCGCGAGACCCGCGTCGTGGTGGAGAACCTGACCAGTGTTTCGGAAAAGTTCGATCAGAAGATCATGAGCCAGCAAAATGTCGGCAACTTCAACTCTACCATCGAGAAATTGAGCGAAACGACTGACAACCTGGCGCTTGCCAGTGGGAAGTTGGCCCCTTTGATCGATGAAAGTAAGAAAACGGTCGAAACTGCCGCCGAACCCTTCAAAGAAGCAACCGTCATGATCGCAAAGTTGGACAAAGCGATCGAAGAGTTGGAACCGGCTTTTGAAGAACTGGGACCAACGATTTCGGATCTCCGCACCACGGTCAAAAACGCCAACAAGGCCATTGAGGACATCTCCGAAGGCGACGGCTTGATCGCCGCCCTCATTTCGGATGAAGAACTCAAAAACGACATGAAAAGCCTGATCGCCAACCTCGAAAAACACGGCGTTCTTGGCTACAAAAAAGGGAAAGAACGCAACGAAGCGACCGGGAAAAAGAGAGAAGACGAACCCGCCGAGGAAAGCACTTCCAACTCGGAAGCGGGAGCCAATCGCTGGGGATTGTTTCGGAAGCGCTAAGTTTCCGCTCTAAATTTGAAAATTCAGGTTTGAATTTTCCCCAACGTGTGACAATTTGCGCGCCCCTCTAGAATGGAGGGCGAACCTAGACGAACCATCATGTCCTACGCGATCATCAAAACTGGCGGCAAGCAATACCGGGTAAAAGAAGGAGACCGGCTTGATGTGGAGAAACTGGACGCCCAAGTCGGCGACACCGTTACTTTTGACGAAGTCCTGATGGTTAGCAACGGAGATGCAGCCACTCTCGGCAGCCCGTTTGTCGATGGAGCCAAGGTAACCGCTGAAGTTACCGAACAATTTCGCGCAAAGAAGGTCATCGCTTTCAAATACAAGCGGCGCAAAGGTTACCACAAAACCAAGGGCCATCGTCGGCACCTGACTCGCCTCACCATCAAAAGCATCTAATCGTTTAACTTTCCGGACTCATGGCACACAAAAAAGGTCAAGGTAGCGTCAAGAACGGACGCGACAGCAACAGCAAACGCCGCGGAGTAAAAAAATTCGGTGGTGAGCAAGTCATTGCTGGCAACATCATTCTCCGCCAGTGCGGAACCAAGTGGCATCCAGGAAAGAACGTGGGTCTCGGAAAAGACTACACGATCTTCGCGCTTACCGACGGCGTCGTTCGCTTCGATCAGAATGGTCGTCGCGTCAATGTTGACGAAGCTGCTGCTTAGATTTTCGCTCCGACTCGATCCTTTTCGAGTTCGCAGTTGCTTTTCAATCGGGGTTCGAAGGCTCCCCACCCGAAGAGGCTGCTTCTTTTTGACCGCGAGACGATGAATTGTGTCTCCCAACCCGGCCTTCCACCATTTCTCTGCCGTTTGGTTTGGCGCCCCTCAAAGCCAAGCCATCGGAACCAGACGCTGTAGCGTTTGCACGAATCAGATCCTGCCGCTTGATCGCGCGTTTCTGTTCTTCCGATTCTGAGACTCCACGTCCTCGAATCCTCCATTATGCTCAATTTCTTCAACAAACATCGCGACAACTGGAAACGCGGCGTCGCCTCCGGAGTCAGCTTTGCCTTGGCCGCCAAAAAGCGGGGAAACTGGAAAGACGATATTCTCTCGGGCCTGACGGTCGCCCTCGCCCTGGTTCCTGAAGCCATCGCGTTTTCGTTTGCGGCAGGCGTGGATCCGCTGGTCGGGCTCTGGGCCGCGGTGTTCATGGGGTTCATCACCTCGTCTTGCGGAGGACGCCCCGGCATGATCTCCGGCGCAACCGGCGCCATTGCTGTCGTTGTCGGGAAAGTGGTGCAATACGGTGACGCCCAGGGCGAAGGTCTCGGCCTCCAATTTCTCTTCGCGACGATCATGCTTGCCGGACTGATCCAGGTCACCTTCGGTATCCTGCGCCTCGGTCGCCTGATCCGCCTGGTGCCGCATCCGGTGATGATGGGATTCGTCAACGGCCTCGCGATCGTGATTCTGTTTGCCCAGTTTGGCTCGTTCAAAACGCCCGACGGCGCATGGCTTCCGGGAAACCAGCTCTTCAGCATGGGACTCCTGGTGATCCTGACGATGTTGATCATCCAGTTTTTCCCGCGATTGACCAAGGCCGTTCCCTCAACCCTGGTCGCCATTGTTTCGGTTGGCCTGCTCAGCTATTTCCTGGTCGGATCGAAGACCGTTTCCGACGTGTTGTTTGAGGGAACCGGAAGCGGTGTCCTCAGCGGCGCGTTTCCCCTCCCCGCCTTCCCTTCCGGGATTGATTGGACCTGGGAGAACATCAAGATGATTGGGACCGTTGCCCTGACCGTCGCAATGGTTGGAATCATTGAATCGCTCATGACGTTGCAGCTCATCGATGACCTGACCGAAACCCGTGGGCGCGGAAACCGCGAATGCATTGCCCAGGGTGGAGCGAATTTCCTGTCCGGCCTCTTCGGCGGAATGGGCGGTTGTGCGATGATCGGGCAGAGCCTGATCAACATCAAATCGGGAGGCCGCGGGCGAACCTCAGGAATCGTCGCCGCGGTTGCCCTCGCCTTTTTCATCATGGTGGGCGGGTCCGTCATCGGGCAGATCCCCATCGCAGCGCTCGTCGGCGTCATGTTCATGGTCGTGATCGGCACCTTTGAGTGGGCGACCTTCCAAACGGTGGGCCGAGTTCCCGTTTCTGAGATTATCGTGATTCTTACGGTCACCCTCATTACCGTGTTTTTCCACAATCTGGCCCTCGCCGTTTTTGCCGGGGTGATTGTTTCCGCGCTGGTTTTTGCCTGGGAAAGCGCAAAGCACGTTCGCCTGGGACCCCAGGATCTCGACGACGGAACCCGGGTCTACAACCTCCAGGGATTGCTCTTTTTCGGCTCGGTTCGAGAATTCTCGGAGCGGCTGACCCCGGCAAAGGATCCGGACGAAGTCATTATCGACTTCAAAGAGGCGAGGGTTTGCGACTACTCGAGCATGGAGGCGCTCAACACGCTCACCGAACGCTACAGAAAGGCCGGCAAGAGAGTTCGGCTGCGCCATCTTAGCCCGGAATGCCAGAAACTGCTCAAAACAGCCGGGCCATTGATCGAAATCGAGGTCGCCGAAGACGATCCGCACTATTCGATCGCCCGACTCTGAGGAGTCTCGTTATCGGAAAATCGCATCGATCCCCATGGCGCTCTTTCTCGCGAATTTCGGGATCATCTTGGGACGGGCACGCTTGACCAAGCCATAGATTAGCGAGAGAAAGCGCAGGAAGAAGAGCCGATCGCTGATGCGGTAGGTGTGTTGCTCCCGCAGGCAGTAGTTGAGGAACCAGTTCAGCGACCTGCGGCTGATCTGGAACGGTTTGAAGTCGAGTTTGACGGCGTAGCGATATCTCGTCTTCCGGGGATACCGCTTTTTGTAGGCCTTCTTCGCTTTCTTGAGGCGGTCGACAATCTCCTCATCAAATGGCCTGAAGAAGTATTCCCGCGCCAAAGCCAAAAGACCGAAGGTGTGTTTCATGTAGTCAATGTCCTCGACGGGCAGACCACATTCCTCGGCAAGCTCACGCATCCTGTCGATCTTGCGAAGACAGGTGTGACCGGAACGAATCGCGGCTTCACCGTCATCCACAAAATGCTTCAGCACCTTCTTGATGGAATGACTCACAAAAATGTTGTGCCAATAGACCCCAATCAGTGGCGGAATTCGCACCCGGCGAAAATAGAGCGACTGCCGGGCGAATTCCGGAACGTAAAGCAGTTCGGTCACCACTTCGTGAGACAGTCGCAACAGTTCAACCCAGGCGGATCGGGTTCCGGGCTCACAACCGGGAAACGTCTGAATCGCGGTCTCGACGGATTCATCATGTTTGAAGAGCCGCAGGGTGACGTGGGTATCGATCTCCGTCCAGATTGAGCTGCTTTCCAGCCAGGTTAGACGCCGGAACGGGTGCCAACCGCCCGTCTGACACCACGCCATGATTCCAATGACGTTGGGGGCCTCTTTCAAATCATCCGCAATGCTTTCATAATCCCACCCCACAAAGCTGGGATATTCACCGGCTCCCTCGTATTCTCGCCGGGTCTGGAGTTCCACAATCTTCGGCAACCTGGTCACGTAGAAATTGCGATTGAGGCTGAGATAGCGAAAGAAGTCGGATTCCCCGTATTTCATCGACAGAATCAGCGCGTCGCTTTCGATCCCGACGATCGAGCGTTCCAAGGTACTGTTCCGCCAAATCAGATCGCCCACATGGTGCGCCCCAACGGTCCAGGTTCGAAATACGCAACGACGGTTGTGCTTCTCAAAAACCGGTAACACGTGGCGAAGAAATCGATTCACCATGGCCGGATTCTTGAGATGCAGGTCGCTGTGAAAATCGTCCTTCACGTCGAGGCCATCGGATTCCCCAATCCGAATAATCACGCCCGCCACTTCCGGAAAATCTTCGAAAAACCGTTCCAGCAGGTCCGCGATGAACGCGTTCGTCGCGCGTTCGCCTGAGCCAATCTTCTCCCGCAAACCCGGCGCCCAGGACATCACGTCCATCGTCAGGAAAACTTCCATTCCAGCCCGATTGCAGATCTCAAAGATCGCGCGAAACGCTTCGCGGTAGGCGTGAATCAGGTCGTTGGTTTCGCCCTCGTAATGCTCGTGGAGCGCCAAATGAGGAACGTCATCCAAACTCACCGCATTGAACCCGGTCTCCGCAGCCCGTCGCGTAAAACGTTCCATGTCCTCCTCAACCTGGCCGAACAACTCGGCCCGATCCTCAGGACTGAGCTTGCGAAAGCGTCGCCAGGGAATTTTCGACCAGTTGATCCGAACACGTTCGTATCCCCGAAAAAACGGGCCGATGGCATCGATCAGATAAAGTGGATTGGGGTTGGACAAGCTCAATACTACACATACACGAAGCTTCGCTTTTCTCCAAAACGTGACGATCTCGTCACATTGGCCAACGATCCGGCGGCATGTGACAAAAAAGGAACGAATGGCAAATTGTTAGGCGTCTTTAAACAGTTTTATGATCCCCGAATCAGAGGTTTATGAAGATCACGTTCGTTACCGATACCTACGCCCCCCAACTCAATGGGGTGGCCAACACCTTGCGGCGCCTCGTCGAGGAACTCCGGCAACGCGGGCACGACATTGACGTGATTCGGCCTTCCAGCCTCGCTTCCGACGAAGTGGGGATGCAGGTCCCTTCGGTGGCGCTTCCCGGCTATCCCGAAGTGCGGGTCGGTCTGCCCATGGGGCTGATTCTTCAGGCGCGCTGGTTTCGCAACCGGCCCGACGTGATTTACGTGGCCACGGAGACTCCGCTCGGCACTTCCGCCATCAACGCGGCTCGGGCGCTCGATATTCCCGTCGCCAGCGGCTTCCACACCAACTTCCAGCAGTATGTCGCCCACTACCAACTCCCGCTCCTGGAACGGGCAACCATGAGCTACCTTCGGCACGTTCACAATCGCTCGGACTGCACCTTCGCTCCCACCCAGGATACGATCGAAGAACTGGAGCGTCAGGGGTTCTGCAACCTGGAACTCCTTCCCCGAGGCGTCGATACCGACAAATTCACTCCGCAAAAGCGCGATCCATTTCTTCGCCACCAATGGGGAGCCACCGAAGGATCGCTCGTCGGACTCTTCGTCGGCCGCATCGCCGCCGAGAAGAATCTGCCGCTCGTCGTGCGAACGTTTTCCGAGTTGAAACGACGATACCCGGACTTTTGCGGCATCTTCGTTGGAGAAGGACCCAAACTGGAAGAGCTGAAATCGACGCACCCGGAATTCGTCTACGCCGGTCCCCAGTTTGGCGAGGAATTGGGGCGATGCTACGCCTCGGCAGACCTGTTCGTATTTCCCAGCATGACGGAAACCTTCGGCAACGTCACGCTGGAGGCGATGGCCAGCGGTCTTGCCGTGATTGCCTACCACTACGTTGCCGCACGGCAGCACATTATTGATGAGGAAAACGGTTTTACCGCACCGTTTGGGGATGAGGAGGCATTCGTGGAAAAAGCAATCCATGCCGCGCAATTCCCCAAACTGTCCGAAGTGAGAGAAGAGGCCCGCAACAGTGCGCGCAAAGTGCGTTGGAAGAAAGTGGCGAAGCGTTTTGAGACCAACCTGATGGAGATGGTTGGAGAGGATTCAAGTCTACCCGAAGAACAAGCCACCACTACCCTAACCCACTAAGCACCGTGAAAGAAAAGATCGACTGCGAAACTCTTTTCCTGTCTGACATCCACCTCGGAACCCGCGACTCGAAAGCGGTTGAAGCAACCCAGTTCCTCAAAGCGCACCATTGCAAGCGCCTCGTCTTGAACGGAGACATCGTGGATGGGTGGGCCCTCAAAGCCGGAGGAAAATGGCGCGACTCCCACACCAAGTTCGTCCGCACCGTCCTCAAAAAAATGGAGAAAGAGGACATGGAAGTCATCTACCTCCGCGGAAATCATGACGACGTCCTCGAACGCTTCCTTCCCCTTGCCTTCGGCAAACTGACGATGGAGCAGGAATACATTCACGAGACCCCGCAAGGGAAGTATCTCGTGGTTCACGGCGACGGATTTGATTCCGTAACCACCAGTTGCAAGGCCATCGCCGTTCTCGGTTCGTTCGGCTACGACACGCTTCTCCGCATCAATCGCCTTTACAATCGCTGGCGTGCCTGGCGCGGCAAAACCTATTACTCACTCAGCAAACGCGTCAAAGCCCGGGTCAAATCCGCCTTGAGCTTTATCGATCGTTACGAGGATCAGTTGCATCAGTTTGCCAAAGGCCGGAACTGCAAAGGCATTATTTGCGGCCACATTCACACCGCGGCGAACAAAATGATCGAGGACGTTCACTACCTCAACAGCGGAGACTGGGTCGAATCCATGACGGCGATCGTTGAGAAAAAGCCGGGCGAATTTGAGCTGATCAACTATGAGGATTTCCGGATCAGCCAAGGCGCCGAGGATCTCCGAGCGATTCGGGGACTCGAAATCGGCGGGGAAAAGCTGCCCGAGCCGCGTTTGGTCGCCTGACGGCCTGTTCGGCGCATTCGTTCGCAGGGCTAATCCCTGATTGAAAGCCCGCGTTTACCCGTCCAAGGTGGTATCCTGACCGAACCACCAACATCCTCGGCAAATGAACCTGCGCCGATGCAGCAGGGGCAACTCGTCGGAATCAGCGACCAAGCCACGACCAAGTGCCTCGTCCTCGTCGATGAAGCACCTGACCTTGAGCTTTGGTATGCCATTCCCAAGGCGATGAGCGATCGCGCCCTGGCGGGATGCCGGGTCGGCGTTCCCCTGCGGAACCGCAAGGTCAACGGAACGATTATCAAGGTTGCGCCGATCGCCGGTCAGGAAGGCTTCAAATTACGGAACGTCCTCAACCTGCTGCACCCGAAGCCCCTGATTTCCAGCGTTCTGCTTCGTTTGGCGGAGTGGATGAGCGAGTATTACGCGTGCCGGCTGGAAACCGCCGTCCGCGGCATGATTCCCGAAGTTGTGCGAACCGGCTCGGGAGGTTTCAAGACCCAGAAAGCGGTTCTCCTCAAGAAGCAGCCGACCGAGGAAGATCTCCAAGGGTTGCAAAAACGGGCCCGGCGCCAGGCCGCGATTCTCGAGTCACTGATGCGCAATCCGGAAACCCCAATGCTCTTGTCGACGTTGAGCGCCGAGCACGGCAGCGCCCCCTCCGCAGTCAAACGGCTCGAAGAATTGGGTTGGGTCGAAGTCGGCGATCAAATTCAGCAACGCGATCCGTTTCAGCAGGATGAAGAATTTCTCGAAAGCAGCGCCCTGCAACTCAACGACGAGCAGGACGAGGCTCTGAAAGCGGTTTTCGCGGACATGGATGCCGAGCAAAAGAAGCCGATTTTGCTCAAGGGCGTCACCGGCAGCGGAAAAACCGAAGTCTACCTCCAGGCAATCGCCGAGACGCTGGAGCGCGGACGAAGCAGCATCGTTCTCGTTCCGGAAATCTCACTCACGCCACAAACGACCGAACGCTTCAAACGCCGGTTTGCCGCGATTCAGGATCAGGTCGCGATTCTCCACAGCCATCTCAGCGACGGCGAACGCCACGATGAGTGGCGCAAAATCCTCGATGGGAAAGCCAGGATCGTGATTGGCGCTCGCAGTGCCATCTTCGCACCGTTGGAAAACGTGGGGCTGATCGTGGTGGATGAGGAACACGAAAACACCTACAAGCAGGAAAGCCCGCCCCGTTATCAGGGCCGGGACATCAGCGTGGTGCGTGCGAGATTGGAGCATGCAACGCTGCTGCTCGGAAGTGCGACCCCCGCGCTCGAATCCTTCCACAACGCCCAAACCGGGAAGTATCAGTTGATTGAGCTGACCCAACGCGCCGACGCCCAGGCGCTCCCGTTGACCCGCGTGGTCGATATGCGGACGGAAGGGAAATCCCGCAAAGACAAGGGGGGAGTTTCGATCATCTCCGAGCCGCTCCGCATTGCGATCGAGCAACGTCTCGACCGCGGAGAGCAAACCATTCTCTTTCTGAACCGTCGCGGGTTTTCCCCGTCCGTGCTTTGCCAGGATTGTGGTCATCGTGTCGAATGCCCGCACTGCAGTGTCACGCTCACGTTTCACGAAAACGACAGCCGGATGATCTGCCACATTTGCGGCTTCCAACGCATTCCGCTCCGCAAATGCCCGGAATGCTCCAGCCCCTCCATCCACTTTGCCGGTTATGGCACGGAACGCGTCGAGGGAGTGCTCAACAAGCTCTTCCGCAAAGCCAAAATTGCCCGGGTCGATACCGATGCGATGAAGCGCAAGGGCCAACTCCAGGAAACGCTGAACTCGTTCAAGGCGCAGAAATACGACATCCTCATCGGCACCCAGATGATCGCTAAGGGACTGCACTTTCCCAACGTCACTCTCGTCGGCGTTCTCGCCGCTGACATCAGTCTCCACATCCCGGATTTCCGTGCGGGCGAACGCACCTTCCAGCTGCTGACCCAGGTTGCCGGCCGGGCAGGAAGAGGTCACCTGTTAGGAGAAGTCATCATCCAGACCTACACTCCCCACAACCCTTCCATCCAGTTTGCCCGCCATCATGATTTCGACGGATTTGCGGATCAGGAATTGGAAGCCCGCAAGGCGCTTGGTTTCCCGCCCTACGCCCACGTCACCGTCATCACCACCCGCTCCGAGCACGAGCGCAAGGCCGAATTCTCCCTGCAAACGCTCGTCAAGCGCATGCAGCGCGACCTTCCCGAGGAAATCCGCCTCACCGATCCCATGCCCTCCCCCCTCATCAAGGCCGCCGGCCAGTTCCGGTTCCAGGTTTTGCTGAGAGCGAAGAATCCGAGGAAAATCACCGAGCACATCCGCAAACACCTCGCCGGCATGACCTTCCCGGAAGACGTCATTGTCACGATCGATGTCGATGCCTACAATTTGTCGTAAGGAGGGCGTATCGACTGACCCGTCAGGGCTTTACCGGCGCAACGATTCTATTGTCGTGGGCAACGTGGACCGCATCTACGAGCAGTTCAGTGGCCGGCCCGGGACCAATTACGTTTTCGTCGTCGTTGCAACGATTTCCCAGATCAGCAAAGTTCGGTCTCCACCGGGGCTCGTCCCCGTGGGAACCCCGATCAACAACAGAAAGTATCCCCCAAAAAAAGACGCCACCTTCGGGCTTGCCCCGAAGGTGCGATGACCCGACCTAAGAGGAATGGCCAACCGCGAACCCATCTACACCGCGGAAAACTGTCGCTTCTCCCATCCGCTCAACTGGAGCGTGAGCGTATTTTGGCGAGAACCTTGCCACGACGATCGATGGTTACCCCAACTAATAGAAGCCACCGAACCCGATGGTCTCCGGATCAACTCCCACCGGTTTACGGAAACCGGGGCCAGCCAGTTTTGGGTTTCATCGCCGCCCGAGGTTGCGCCGGTCACGATCGTTCAACGGGTCAAAGGCAAACTCCAACACCTGGTTCGGTCTGATCGTCCCAAGGCCTTTAAGCGCAATTTCTCGCTGCATGGTTTTGGGAAGATCACCCGCGATGTGATCGAAAACTATGTTTCCGACCAGCTCGCACACCATCAAATGGCCGACCCGGGAGTCCAGGAGCGATTGCAAACCTATCAGATCTCTCATCCTGAGATCGACCTCG
>TARA_R110002096_G_scaffold120608_2_pt1 | contig 50105 bp, 46 predicted proteins | sample TARA_R110002096 | Tara Oceans TARA_R110002096 (sample SAMEA4397295) | marine metagenome | biome: Polar Biome; feature: [DCM] deep chlorophyll maximum layer (ENVO:01000326); material: water (ENVO:00002006), including particulate matter (ENVO:01000060) such as... | depth 35 m
AATATCCGCGATAATAAAAGGCAGGATGCCTCGCACGACCATGCGCTGAGTCAGACCCGGTTGCGTGGCCTGTACGACAAACAAGTTCATCCCAATGGGCGGCGTGATCAGTCCGATTTCGGCGACGGTGACCACAAGAATGCCAAACCAGACCATGTCGAAACCCTGCGATGCGGCGACCGGCGCCAGGAAGGGCACGGTCAGAAGAATCATGGACATGGCATCCATGAAACAGCCCAGCACAATATAGAACACCAGGATCAGTATGAGAGCCATTGTCGGCCCCATACCGCTGCTCTCAATTCCGGAGATCAATGCACTGGGCAAGCCTGTTGTTTCCAGGAAATAGTTGAACAGCGACGCGCCGATCAGGATGAAAAAGATCATACCGGTCAGCCCTGCCGTCTCTCGTACGGACTCCCAAAGCGTGCTCCAGTCCAGCTCTCCGGAAATCAGCGCCAGAATGAAAGCGCCCACGGCACCAACCGCAGCGGCCTCCGTTGGTGAAAACCAACCCAGGTAGATGCCACCGATAACCAGTGAGAACAGCAGCAGTACCGCCCAAACCCGCCGGAGACTTGCCAGCCGTTTGGTCCACCCTGTTTTGGCTGCTGGTGGCGCCAGTTCCGGTTTCATGCGCACCCGGATAACAATGGCCAAACCGTACAGGACAGCACCGACGATGCCGGGCACAATGGCCCCGATGAAAAGCTGCCCAATGGATGTCTGGGTCAGAATGCCGTAGATCACCAGCAGGATAGAGGGCGGTATCAGTACACCGAGGGTGCCGCCAGCTGCGATGGACGCTGAAGACAACGACCCGTCATAACCGTGCTTTTCCATCTCGGGTATTGCGACGCGACCCATGGTGGCGACGGTTGCCAGTGACGAACCACAGATGGCACCAAAGAGCGCACAGGCACCCACGGCGGTAACCGCGAGGCCGCCTCGGACATGGCCGAGGAAGCTGTTGACCATCTCGAACAATGAACGCGACAATCCGGCTCGCGCCGCGAACACCCCCATCATGACGAACAACGGCACGACACTGAGGGAATAGGGGAAAATGGCCTCGAAGGGGGATGAACCCAGAATGAATCCGGCACCGGCCAAACCGTTCAGCAACCAGAAGCCCACGACGCCTACGAGAGCCATGGCAACTGCAACAGGAAAACCGAAAGCAATCAGAAACAGAGTGGCTCCGAAACCGAGAAAGCCCATGGTGGCTGGTGTCATTCCGGCGCCTCCGGCCGGGGTGTCGGAATGATGGCCAACGCAGCGGCGACGATGGACAATGCAACCCCGTACAACAGCGGGATCCAGAAGTAGAAAATCGGTATGCCCAACTGCTGGGAGCGATCGCCGAACATCAGTTTTTGTTGGAAGGTGTCGTAGCAATAGTTAAACATCAATGTCAGCAGGGCGATAGCGGCAAGCCCTGCCATGGTCCGGAGCAGCGTTTCGAGCGCCCGGGGAAAGGACTCGACCAAAAGATCAACGCCAACGTGGGCGCCCGTTAAAAACGCGTAGGGGATAACAAGCCAGGCACCACCCAGAACGCATAGCTGTACAAGATCGATCACGCCGGGGATGGGCATGCCAATTTGGCGGCCGATGATATCTCCCACGGTGAACAGCGCAGCGGCGGCGTAGGCTGCCACGCCAGTTCCAGCCGATATGATGATCAGCGCGCGCAGTGGCTGGAGTACATATTTCATAGGGCTATTGCCAACGCCTGGGTGGTCTTATTGTCGTTTCTCGCTGAGCAATTCAGCCATGCGTTCATAGATCTCACGAGCATTGTCGACGCCCTGCTCAGAGGTTCGTTCGATGTAGGCATCAATGGTTGGTTGCAACGTCTCGCGCCAACGCTTGCGCTCAGCATCGGTCAGTTCAGTGATGACGTGATTCGCTTCCACGGCTTCCTTGCGGCCAGCCGCATCCCACTTGTCCCACCAGTCACCGAAGTTCGCAACCAACGAAGCGCCCGAGGCATTATCTATGCAGGTCTGTACATTTGCGGGCAAGGAATCGTATTTACGCTGGTTCATAACGAAGAAGAACGGGACCGTATAGGCACCTGCATCCAGGTGATATTTCAGTACTTCGTTCAGGCCGAAGGATTTCACGGGGTCCCAGGGAAAGACGGTGCCATCAATGACATGCTTCTGAATATTCTCGTAAACCGCACCGGGAGGTAGTCCCTGGGGCGTTGCACCCAAGGCTGTCAGCATGTCGGAAATGGCCGGGCTCGGGGTTCGCAGACGAAGCCCTGCCATATCTTCCATTGTTTCCACTTTCTTTTCAGAGGTGTGAACAAGGCCGCCATTGTGCGCGTGGAGCGCGAGTACCTTCAGGTTCTGATATTCCGGTGCCAGGTACTCCGGATAAAGCTCCCATAATGTTTCACTGGCATCACCCGCGTCGCGAGTCAGAAAGGGCAGTTCTATTAAGGACGTGCGCGGGAATCGACCCCGTGGAATGCCATGCAGCCCGTGCGCAATATCGACAACGCCCGCGAGCACCTGTTCCTGCTGTTTGGCGACGTTACCGAGTTGAGTGCCGCCTGGGAAGATCTCAAACTGTACTTCTCCGTCGGTACACTGGGTAACCTGCTTCGTCCAGGGCACAATAAAATCCGTATGTATACCGTGTACGGAGGGCAAAAAGTGACTGAGTTTAAGAGTAGTCTGTGCCGATGACGGGGCCGCCAAAAGCAATGAGGCACTGGCAAGGGCTGAGAGCTTGAGTAAATTCTTCACAGATTCTTATCCTTATTATTTTGCTTATTAAATAGCCAGAAAGATCTTTTCTCCACGGGCTCGGGAACAACACGTCATCATTCGACGGTTCTCTGCCCGTTCCGATGCGGTCAATACCTTGTCCCGATGGTCGATATCGCCTGCAGCCACGGGCACCTCACAGGTGCCACAGATTCCTTCTTCGCAGTCACTGGGGATGTCCGCACCAACTGCCCGTAGGGCCTGAAGCACAGTTTGATCCGGAGCAACGTGAACCGTCAGCTCCGAATCAGTCAGCACCACGTCAAAACCGATTTCCTTGGCAGGATCCAGAACAGCGCCGGTGGCCGTAAAGTGCTCGATGTGAAGTTTTTCCGGGTTATTGGATGTGGCATCCTCAAGCGCGTCCAGTAACCGCTCGGGGCCACAGGCGTAAATCTGCTCTGCGTTACTTTTACCAACCAGCGTGGATAGGGGAAGTCGTTGTTTCTCGCTGGCAGGGTATAGGTGTAACCGATCGCTGTGGTCACGCTCCAGGCGGCTCAAGAACGCCATGGTTCCCCTGGCTCGGCCGCAGTAGTGGACAGTGTAGTCTTTGCCTAAATGTTTGAGGCGGTCGGCCATCGCAATGATCGGTGTGATGCCGATTCCACCGGCGATCAGTAGATAGGAATCTCCCGTTTCATCCAGACGAAAGTGATTCTTCAGGCCTCGAATATGAATCAGTGAGCCGGCTTTAACGGTCTCGTGCAGGAAAGCGGAGCCCCCACGTCCGGCGGCTTCTCTCAGAACTGCAACCTGCAACCGGTATGGGTCTTCAGGATCGCCACACACAGAATATTTACGTGCAAAGTCACCGGCAACGACATCGATATGAGCACCCGGAGTCCAACGCGGGAGCTTGCGGCCGCGGGGATCTTCCAGTACTAATCGGACCACACCTTCGGCCTCGACTGCCACATCGGCTACCCGGACCGGACGCGCCGAATCGTGTGGCGTGGGTGCGCCAATGGTGAATGTGCGGATGCGCTCGAGTATCCCGGGGTCACGCTGTTCAGGGTTCTGGTTTTGATCCCAGCGAACCCATAGATGTTCCGGACCACGGAATGAGGTGTTGGGCACAAATGTGAAGGTCTGATCCGGAACCAATTCGAGCTGTGGCAGGCGACGGGTGAATGCCTCAAGGAAGATTCGCATTTCCATCCGCGCCAGATTCTTGCCCATGCATTGGTGGGCGCCATAGCCAAACGTGAGGTGGTCTGTGGTGTTGTCCCGATAGATATCCAAATCGTCGGGGTTCTCGAAGTGACGTTCGTCGTGGTTTGCCGACGCGCTGATGATCAGCAACTTGGAGCCTTCCGGAATCTCCGTATCTCCAATGCGCGTATCGGCAGTGGCAATGCGCCGCCAGGCTGCAACCGAGCCTGAATAGCGCAGGCATTCTTCCACCGCATTGGGGATCAGGATGGGGTTGTCACAAATGTCGTTCCATACTTCTCTGTTTTCCAGAAGCAGCCGGAACATATTGGCCGAGGCGTGAGCTGTTGTTTCGTGCGCAGCGACAATGCCTGCCATCATCATGGAGTGAAGATAAGAGTCGGTAACAACCTCAGGCAGTTCCTTTTGCTTGCGGATTGCGTATTTCATCCATCCATGACCTGACGGGTCCTGGCGCATTTTCTCCAGCACCTTGCCGGCATACTGCCAAAAGTTTCCGACCGCTTCCGCCACCGCGACCTGTTCTTCTGTTGACGGGCGCCCCCACGTGTTTACCGTATGGGCGATGGAATATTTGCGTAGTGTGTCCATGTCTTCTTCGGGAATGCCCAAAAAATTCAGAGCAACCGTCAAGGGAATTTCCCATAGCATCTCGTCGACGAGATCGGCTTCCCCTTTATCGATAATCCGATCCAGATATTCCTGTGTCAGGCTTTGGAGCATAGGCTCGTGATGTTTTAGTTCATCAAGTGTGAACGATTCCATAAGCGCACGCCGACGTTCCATGTGGGCCGGTTCATCTTCGTTAACCAGCGTGCGATTCATGGCGTAATCGTAGCGCTTGAGCGTGTCCTGCGCCTCTTGTGATACCGGAGTGATTTTTTCCAGCGCGATGGCCGGTGAGAATATCTGGTTGTTGCGGAAGATCTCTTTTACATCCGCATAGCGACTCACCACCCAATACCCCAGTTTCGGGCTATAGAACACTGGTTCCTGGTCTCGTGACCAGCGAAGGGCTTCTGGAGGATCGAGTTGGTAGGCGCTCTCGAAGGGGTCGAAATTTGCAGCTTTTGGCGAAACAGGACATCCATTCGGCGCCATCGTGAGCCCACTCATTGGGCAGTGGCCCGCAAGGTGAGAGGAGCCTGAGAAGGGATGGTCCGCCATAACAACTCCTAAGTAAACGTCGACAAGACTTCTGGATTACCTTTAGTGAGAAAACATGTGTTTGAGTCTTAAAAATTAGGTTAAGTGCCAACATTGGTCAAGCAATGACCAGCTTCTATTTCTATACGTCAGTCAACGTTTTGGAAAATAATTGCCTTCACTCCAGTAAGTGGAGGTACAGAGGCAATCGAAGGCTTGCCAGGCGCTGGCTTCAGTTCTCTCAGTGTTGCAGTTCTTGCGACGTTGGTCGTGGTTCACCTTATGCATCAACTATTGAATTGCTTTCGCAGCACCCGCTTGTTGGCTGTGACATAGGGTTTAGTTCAGGGCGTCTTCGCTATCCATTCCTTCTATCGATCATTTGTTTGTTGGTAATTTCGAGAAGGGCGGTTACATCCCGGAATTAATGGGTGCGACTTCATTTACAGCTTGCAACTTTGCGTTATCATAGCGCGCCAGATGCCTACCGCATCCGGGCTCGCCACGTCTGCGACACCCCTACGCGCCAACCAAACCATAGGTTTATTTACAACTGCAACGCGAGGCTTTCATGTTTTCTGCACTGAGCACCGTTTTTCGACCTTTAATGCGCCTTGGGCTTGTCGCTCAAATTGCCCTTGGCATAGTCGCCGGTGTGCTTCTGGTTATTATATCGCCTGACGCCGCGCGCTCGGTGGCGCTGCTGGGGCAGCTGTTCGTCAAGGCATTGAAAGCTGTGGCGCCGGTGTTGGTTTTCGTGTTGGTGGCTGCAGCCATCGCAGGCCACAAGCAGGGGCAGCCCACACACATCCGCGGCGTGCTGCTTCTTTATGTAGTGGGAACACTTGCGGCCGCTATGGTTGCGGTGATCGCCAGTTTTCTGATGCCTACCGAGCTATCGTTGGATTTGACCGGTGTAAGCGGTAATCCGCCTTCAAATATCGGCGAAATTCTGGAAAACCTGGTGCTAAGTGCTGTGAACAATCCTGTCAAAGCGCTTCTGGAAGCCAATTTCATTGCCATATTGGTATGGGCGGTTGGCCTCGGCTTTATGTTGCGCAATGCCAGCGACACGACGCGCCAGGGTCTTGATGACCTGTCAGAGGCCGTCTCCGGAATCGTTCGCGGTGTTATTCGTCTTGCACCTTTAGGCATTTTCGGGCTGGTTGCCAATACACTGGCGGAGTCGGGCATTGGTGCTCTGCTGGGCTACGGCCAGCTGCTTGGCGTTATTGTTGGCTGTATGCTGTTTGTCGCGCTGGTAACCAATCCGCTTATCGTGTTCTGGCAGATTCGCCGAAACCCGTATCCACTGGTGTTTGAATGCCTGCGCGGCAGTGCCATCACAGCCTTCTTCACACGCAGCTCGGCAGCTAATATTCCCGTCAACCTTGCACTGTCTGATCGCTTGAACCTGGATTCAGACACCTACACAATTTCTATTCCTCTGGGCGCGACGGTAAATATGGCCGGTGCTGCTATTACTATTTCTGTGATCACTTTGGCTACCGCCCACACTCTTGGCATCCCCGTGGATTTTGGAACCGCACTGTTGCTTTCTGTGGTCTCGGCGCTTGCAGCTTGCGGTGTTTCCGGTGTCGCCGGCGGTTCCTTGCTTCTGATTCCTCTGGCAACAAGCCTGTTCGGGATACCAACGGAAGTGGCCATGCAGGCGGTTGCTATCGGCTTCGTCATCAGCGTTGTTCAGGACTCCGCTGAGACGGCCCTGAATTCCTCTACCGATGTATTGTTCACCGCTGCGGCCTGTTATCGGGCCGACGCAAAGCCGGCCTGAGAGCCGGGCCTCATAGCAGATAAGGAAGAGTGAGATGCTATCAGATTCCCGAAACCTCATATTTGTCGGTATGCCGGGCAGCGGGAAAAGTACCGTAGGTGTATTGGTTGCCAAGCGACTTGGGCTTGGTTTTATCGACACGGATTTGCTGATACAGCAAAAAGCCGGCTGCACGCTCCAGGATATTGTTAACCAGAAGGGTTACCTTGCCTTGCGGCAAATCGAGGAAGAGGTGCTGTTGCAGCTGAATGTGGAAAAGTACGTTATCAGCACAGGTGGAAGTGCCGTGTACAGCGATGCGGCCATGAAGCACCTCAAAAGGAAAGGTGTGGTTGTGTTTCTGGATATCTCTCTGGATACGGTGGTGGTGCGGATCGGTGATTACAGCCTGAGAGGCATTTCAAAGCGGCCTGAACAATCACTCATAGAGCTGTATGAAGAGCGCTCCGCATTGTATTCCCGCTATGCTGATATCATGATTCAGGGCGATGCCCTGAACCAGGATCAGGCTTGTGAGCTACTGATAGAAAGGCTGAGTGCCTTTCACGCGCATTAAGCAAAGAAAAATGCTCCGTGCAAAAGATTGGCGTGTGCCAACCCCCAAGGAATCTCCTGATGAACAATCTTCCCAATCTCACTGATGCTCTGCTGACCCTCGAAGACCGGGTTGCGGTGCTTACTCTCAATCGACACGACCTGCGTAACGCCCTGACCGGTTCTCATTTGATCGACGACATCGTGACCACTGCGGACTGGGTGAATCATTGCAACGACGTCTCTGTGCTGGTTATCACCGGGGCCGGTTCGGCCTTCAGCGCCGGCGGTAACGCTCGCGATATGGCCGAGCGTGGTGGTGACTTTGCCGGCGACGTGGCCGAGTGCGCCGACCGGTATCGCAAAGGCATACAAAAGATCCCGTTGGCGTTGCAAGGCGTGGAAGTTCCCATTATTGCTGCGGTAAATGGTCCTGCAATCGGCGCCGGTTTTGACCTCGCTAACATGGCCGATATACGTATCGCCTCGGAGAAGGCCAAATTTGGTGAGACCTTCCTCAATCTGGGCATTATACCCGGCGACGGTGGTGCCTGGCTCATGCAGCGCCTGATCGGCTATCAGCGAGCATTTGAACTTACGCTTACCGGCCGTATTGTGGAGGCGAGTGAGGCCAAAGAACTGGGCATAGTTCTGGAGGTAGTGCCGGCCGATGATCTGATGCCGACAGTGATGACGATGGCAAAACGCATCGCCAGCCAACCCCCGAAGGCCACCCGTCTGACCAAGCGCCTTATGAAGATGGCCCAGCGTATGGAGATGAAGGACTTTCTGGACCTATGCGCTGTATTTCAAGGCATGTGCCACAACGAGTCGGAGCACCTGGACGCGGTAAACCGGATGTTGGAATCCATGGCGAAGAGGTGACGACACTGTTTGACAGCCAGTGCCCGGTGGGCAAAATCCTGCAGGCTATCATCATTAAGATGGCCGGGGCAGAGGGGTAGGCGGCGGAGCCTACCTTTACCGGCGCTGGCTACAAAATGTCGGCATCTGATCTGCAAGTATCGGCCTTGCGTATAGGTATCCCTGAGCCAGATCGCAATCGAGATCGCGGACCAGATTATGCTGTTCAATCGTTTCGACCCCCTCTACGACCACACTCAAGCCAAGCCGATGTCCAACGGTAATAATGGCTTGCATAATAGCCATATCACTGTCATTTTCCATAGCATGGTGCAGGAAACTCCTGTCAATTTTCAGGCTCGAAACGGGTAACTTTCGCAAATAAACCAGAGAAGAATGGCCCGTACCGAAATCGTCGATAGAAATATGCACGCCAGCCTTTTTCAATTTTTCTAACTGTCCTATCTGCCCCTCATCGCCACCGAATACTTCGTTTTCTGTCAGTTCCAAGCCTATCTGGGCGGTCGTCAGGTCATAATTTTGCAGAGTTTGAAGAATGTGATCCGCCAAAGACGGATTGGCCAGTTGCTTACCCGATAAATTGATATCAACCCGTATGTTTTCAAGTGTCGTACCTTGCCAGGCCTTTAGCTGCTTGCAAGCTGCTTCGATTACCCAATCCCCTATACGATTAATCAACCCTGACTTTTCCGCTACGGGAATAAATATAGCCGGAGAAACCGCCTGAGAGTTTTCATCGAAACATCGCAATAATGCCTCACAGGAGCGGACACTCCCGCACTTCAAATCAATTTGGGGCTGAAAATACAGTTGCAGGCTGTCGGCAGCGAGGGTGCGGCGCAAGAGTTCAGAAATTTCCTGATAGTGAACCAGTCGATCATTGATGTCAGGGGTGTAAAAACAGATCCTGTTTTTACCATTTTCTTTTGCCTGATACATGGCGGCATCCGCATTCCCCATCAGTTCAGCTACGGTCGCGCCATCATCCGGAAACAGGCTGATACCGAAACTGGCTGTTACCTGGTAAAGGTCCCCATCCAGAACAAAACCCTGATCCAGCTTGGCTATTAAACGTTCGAGGAGTTCATGGATGCGTTCTACCCCATCAGAATCAAACAACAACAATACAAACTCATCACCGCCAAACCGGCTCATGAGGTCATAGCTACGAACTTCTGTTTTCAGCGTCTCTGCAACCGCCAATAACAGTCTGTCGCCATAATGGTGGCCAAGAGTGTCATTGATCAGCTTGAAATTATCCAGATCAATAAACACCACGGCCACGGCTTGCTTTGTTCGATCTGCTTCGGCCAGACGCAGCGATAATTCTGCCTCCATAAACCTTCGGTTGGGCAACCGGGTCAGATCGTCAAAGTTTGCCATCTGGTACAACGCGTCCTTGGCGTTTTTTTGCTCTTCCAGGCTGATATCGACACAGAACAATTCGTAGTCACCGGTATCCTGTTTGAGCATCACATGACTGGAATAAACAGGCAGAAGACGACCATCCTTGCGTTTCAGCACAATTTCTTCTGCAGGAATACTGATATCTTTCTCTAACCAATCCTGGTGCGCTTTTATTACGCCTTCGCGCATATCGTCAGGGATAATCAAATCTTCCAGTAATTGTCCCTGTGCCTCTTCCCGGGTATAGCCATAAAGGCGCCTGCTCGCCTCGTTCCAGTAAATGACTTGACGCTTTTTGTTATAGCCCTGCACCGCAACCATAGGCAGGCTTTCGATCAATTCATGGAACTTCTGTTCACTCTGTCTGATGGTGGGCTGAGAACGCTCAGTATCCGTAGCGGACAAAGGAGTTATTATCGGGTCCCGTTTATCCGACATTATCTGTACCTTCCAATATTATTCTCATAAGCTAAAAGAATAGCATCTATACCTTGTAATAGTTCAATGTTCCCGACACTGACGTAGGCGATCATATTGTCGCCATGAGGGAAATGTCTGATGACCAAGGCAAAGGCTCCATCTCTCCCGAACTCAAGCGAATTCAGCCACTTGACACACGCTTTCTTTGCATCCAGGTTCAATAGGGCATAGAGGCATCACGAATAAATTCTCCATTCAAGTGGCGTATAAACGTTATCTTGAAACATGCAGGCACGATGTATCTCTACACCTGCTACCGCTCCACTTCTACCGACTCCAAATACCCTGGAGCCCATTTTTGCGATGATGGGGTTCGCCAAAGTTGCCAATCATCGTTCCAAGAGCGCCTCGCTTTATCGCCAGGGTGAGATCAACCTCATCCTCAACAGCGAGCCCAGCCGATGGACATCCCCGCTGTACCTGATTGACCGCTTCGGTGAGGGGAACTTCAAGGCATGTGCCACAACGAGCCGGAGCACCTGGGCGCGGTAAACCGGATGTTGGAGTCCATGGCGAAGAGGTGACGACACTGTTTGACAGCCAGGGCCCGGTGGGCAAAATTCTGCTGGTTATCATCACTATAAAAATGCCCTGGGGCAGAGGGGTTGGCTCAGTGACGCACCGGGGCCGCACCTAAGTGCGCACCGCCGTCGATGAGGATGGTTTCGCCGGTGGTCAGATCACCACCGATGATCAGGCCCAGGCAGACATCCGCCACGGTTTCCGGCGAAGCGGTATCATGCAGGGGTGAAGCGGCTTTGGTCTTTTCCAGTAATGCGCTGTATTTGTCTTCACCAAGGCCTTTCTTCAACCATTCGCCCTGAACAAAGCCCGGGCAGACAGCATTGACCCGCACTTCGGGACCCATCACGCGGGCAAGCGAACGGGTCATTGTGATCAGCGCGCCCTTGGAGGCGGCATAGGCTATGGAGCTGCCGATACCCGCCAGACCGGCAATGGAAGCCATGTTTATGATGTGACCGGAGCCGTTGGCTCGCAGAGCCTTCTCCGCAGCCCGGGTCATCTGGTAGGGGCCGATAGTATTGACCGCATACAGGTCAAGGAAGTCCTGCTTATCGAGGCCGTCGAGATTGTTGTGGTTACAGAACTTGGTGGTACCGGCGTTATTTACCAGAATGTCGATGCGGCCAAACTGTTCCAGCGTCGCATCTACCATGGCGCGGCACTCGGCGTCCTCGGCCACATTAGCCCGATATACCAAAGTCTTCACCCCATGCTTTTCGCATTCACAGGCCACTGAGCGGGCGCTGTCCTCGTTGTTACTGAAGTTGATCACCACATGACAACCGTGTTCCGCAAACAGGCGGGCGATGGCGGCACCTATGCCAGAGGATGAGCCGGTCACAATGGCAACAGAATTTTTGAGTTTCATGGCATGTCCCTTTTTGTGTTTGTTGGTTCGGAATGAGGTTTAGGGGAGGTGCACTTCAGATTAAATCCAGCTGCTGAGTGGACGCTGACACCCTCCAAATCAGAAAGTTCTGGCACCCAGCGCCTGATAAAATGACCTTAGTGCGCGCGCTCGAGTCCGTCGCACACGAACAATCTGTAATCCTTCGTTGGCTCGTGTGTCAATAACATGAAAGCCACACTGTAGAGCGTTGACTTAACTCATGGCAACAGGCGTGTGGCCGCTACCAACGAGAGAGGACAGAATCATGAAAACCTTAATGTTGATATGTGCCTTTATTGCCTTCGCACTTAGTGGAACAGCCTATGCGGAAGGGGTAAGCGCAGAAGATATCGAATGCGGAAACAACCCGCCATGCCTCCACAGCCCCGAGGGCAAAGAACCAGGGATCATCAGCTAAGCGATTAATATGCGATATAAACTTGATGAACCTCAGGCCTACTGGGGTTCATCCCGCGCTAAGACATCCGTCCATCGTTTACTCCTTTCTTTAAAGAATCGTCATGCTGGGATTGACTCACTGGTTGCTTATACTCAGACTACTGTATATTAAAACAGTGTTCGATGCGTATCTTGCGCTTTGTTAGCGGATAATTTGGCTTAGCTGCTGAAAAGTGGAGGAAAGTGATGACGGCACAAGCTTCGGTGTCCTTTATAACAGTTAGACGCCGGTTCGACTTCAGGAGCATCGAAGTAGGGCGCTGGGTAACTCCGCAAGAGCGGGACAGGGCGGCTGGCCGATTTTACCGGGCATTGACGGATCTGTTGACCATTCTCAAAGGGCCGGAGGCGCTTGTTTCACTGCGAGGCTCGTTAAGTCTTCAGTACGGCATTGGCGGCCGGCCCGGGGTCGCCGCACACTATATTCCCGCGACCAGGCAACTGGCTCTTGCCAAGAATGCCGGGGCAGGTAGCCTTGCCCACGAATGGTTCCATGCCTTCGATCACTACATGGGAAGCAAAGCGTTTCGCAACTCAGGTAAGCATGGTTTTGCCTCCGCTGCCTGGCTGGATAGCGCAGACCAGAAAGAGCACCCGCTTAATGAATTACTGAGTAACTGTTTCCGAACGATTCTGCTGAATGAAGATGGCACCCAGCCCAGTGAGCTGTTTCATTGTTCACAACAGGCAGATCAGCAGCGGAATGTATTGTATTACGCGCAACCTGAAGAGCTCTGTGCCCGGGCTTTTGAAGCGTTTATAGAAGATAGTGAACCCGGTAACAGCTTTCTGGTGCGTGGCACACTCTACTCAGAAGAGGCCAAGGCCGGGCTCTATCCTATGGGCAAACACCGGCAGGACATTAATGCCGCTTTTGCGCGATATTTTGAGAGCCTTGGCAGGGCTCTCTTTCGGGAGTTAGCGAAAGCGGGGTGAGGTCTCTCGTTATCTGATGCTGAAATCACACCCTGCGGTGCTGCTCAAGATACTGCACAGCATCACTGCGCAGTGGCAGGTTCAGCGCATCGAAAAGGTTCCTCCGCTCGTACCCCAAGTCTGAGAGAACATCGTCTTTCTCAGCCAGGAGTGACATAGCCATGCGCCGAAACTGTTGGCGCCGGGAATAATTCTCCATCCAGGACAAGGCGCGCTGCCCGGTTACCTGGTCATTTCTTCTGATGCTCAGCATGGTCGCCACCCGTCTTCATACCTTCGTGAATTGAAAGCACTGGATTGGTCAAGAACGACTCAACCTGTGCATTGTGATAACAGGGTGAGGCTCTTGGAGCATTCAATCAAACGAAAAGAATTTAACTCTGCGTTCAAATATGCTTAAGTCAAAAGTCTGTATATTTATGATTGAGGCGTGATCACGTGGCAATACCGTTGCTCGACAATGAAGTGCTCAGAACCTTCGTGGCAATTTCCGAGTGCGGCACTTTTACCGGTGCCGCCAAGGTGGTGCACCGAACGCCCTCTGCACTCAGCATGCAAATCAAGCAGCTGGAGCAGAATCTTGGCAAATGCCTTTTTATTCGCGAGCCACGACAGGTGCGCCTGACAGCCGAAGGCGAGGCGCTCCTGGACTATAGCCGTCGATTGTTGCGATTAAATGAGGAGGCAGTGCAGTATTTTCTATCGCCGACTTTGGAGGGCAAGGTAGGTATCGGAACATCAGACGATGTTGGCACGCGAATTCTGCCCGAGGTACTTGCCCAGTTTGCGCGTTCTTATCCGGCTGTGTTGGTGAATGTTGTCGTTGGCTCGAGTAAGCAGAATCTGGCCCGGCTGGATGCTGGCGAGCTGGATTTGGCTCTGGTGACCGTTGCAGATGAAGTCCGGGATATTCGCGGTGAGGTTGTGTATGAAGAGCCGCTGATCTGGGTAGGGCGGGAGGATGGTTCCGCGTTTCTGCGAACGCCCCTGCCAGTAGCAGTGGCTCACGAAGGCTGTTCCTGGCGGCGTATGACACTGCGCGTGCTTGATAGTGCTGCAATGCCTTACCGGATTGCTTACACCTGTGAACATTGCTCTGGCCAGGAGGCTGCTATGGTTGCGGATCTGGCTGTCGCACCTTTCCCGAAGAGTCTTGTACGCCCGCCACTCAAGGAGATAGTCAACCAGGGTTTACCCGAGATAGGCTCTTACCAACTGGCACTCGTTCGTAAGGGCTCCAACGAGCTGACCGACGCATTGGCGCTCCATGTGAGAGGAGCGTTCAGGAGTCTGCAGAAATCTTGATAGCGCTCGGCCCAAGCGCGAAGGATGGAGCTATGCCCCACGGCGGCACATGGTATTCAACCGTGAGGGGGCGAAGCTGCCGCGGCTTTTTCAGAGTGTTTGTAGATCGGCGTGATTACGCTTTCGCGACCCAGAACTGACACCATTTATCCGGTTCCGCGCTATTTTTTTGGGAACAGCTGACAACCGTTGTTGGCTTCTTGGGATAAAGTTATGGGCATTTGTTCCTTTTTTCTACTTTAAAGCGCGATTGGTTCTGAAATCAGATAGTAATCGCAGCACTTTTACGTTGCTGTACAATCAAATCATGACGTTACTCATTTTGCTTCTTTTTACGGTTGCCATCGCAGTAGCGACTCTGTTGCCTCTGTGGCGTAACCCCCACTGGAGCGTTCGGAGTTTTGATTTTCCGCGTTTGCAGTTGGCGGTTTTGGCCCTGTTGTTGGTGATTATTGATCTGTTGTTCCTGGATCTGAGTTGGCCTTTGAGTTGGGTGTTGATTGTTGTGGCAGGGCTATCGCTGGCCTCACAGCTCTGGTGGATTTTGCCCTACACAGCGATCTGGCCGAAGGAAGTCAAAGATGCGCGGGCGAAAAGCCCCGATCGGACTTTGGCCATTCTGACGTCCAATGTGCTCACGCCTAACCGGAACGTCGAGGCATTGCTGAAACTCGTTGAACAGCACCAACCCGATATTCTTGTGACGCTGGAGTCGGATCAGTGGTGGGAAGACCAGCTGGTGGCGTTGGAAAACGAAATGCCTTACACCATCAAGTGCCCGTTGGATAACTTATATGGCATGCACGTATTCTCCCGGTTACCACTGCATGAGTCTGAAGTGCGCTTTCTGATTGAGGACAAGGTGCCTTCCATGCACGCTCTGGTTGAGCTTCGGTCCGGCGATAGCGTGAGAGTGCACTTCGTGCACCCTGCGCCGCCAAGCCCCACAGAAAACGACGAGTCGACAGAGCGGGATGCAGAACTGGTGATTGTCGGGCGCAGCGTTGCCGACAGTAATGAGCCTGTGATCGTAACCGGTGATCTGAACGACGTGGCCTGGTCGCCGACAACTCGCTTGTTCCGTAAGGTAAGCGGCTTGCTTGACCCAAGGGTAGGGCGAGGGTTTTACAGCACGTTTCATGCGGATTATCGGTTGTTAAGATGGCCGCTGGATCATTTGTTCCACAGCCATCATTTTACGCTTGCCTCCATTACCCGTTTGCCCTCGATAGGATCGGATCACTTTCCGTTGCTCACCCGTGTAATGCTTGCTCCAGCTCGCGGACAAGATCAGGAGCCACTGCGGCCCGACGGTGATGACCGCAACCGCGAACGGGAAATTGCCCAAGGGCAGAGCGCGGGCAAGCACGACGTGCCGGAGCCGGGTGAGTAATTGTTTCACTCACCATTCCGATCACTCTGATGCGTTGGTTAGAAAAGGGTTGTCTCCTCGGGCATCCAGGTAGTGCAGCCAGAGCATTCGTGCTGCAACACTGCGCCACGGTGACCAAAGCTGAGTTAGCGTTTTTTGCTCCTCGCGTGTTGCGGGTGCGCTCAGCCCTTTCACTTCCTGAAGCGCGACGGCCAGGGCCAGGTCTCCCTGAGGCCAGACGTCTGGTCGGCGAAGAGCCATCAAATAGTAGATGTCGACGCTCCACGGCCCCAAGCCGGTAACCGCAAGCAAGGCCTTGCGCCCCTGGTTGTCACGGAGAGTTTCGATTTGATCCAGGCATAGCTCGCCTGAATGAATTTTTTCGGCAAGTCCGTAGCAGTAACCAGCTTTCTGCCTCGTGAGACCAATGCTCTTTAATCCTGCTTCACCAGCCTTGATCACCAAAGATGGCGACGTCTCACCCAAGTAATCATGCAGGCGCTGGTACATCGTATGAGCGGCTTTCAGCGAAACTTGCTGTTCAAGGATGATCTTTATCAAGGTCGCAAAGCCCGGTTCGCGTTCCCAAAGTGGGGGCGGCCCCAGGCGTTGATGCAAACGCCCGAGGTCGGGATCAATGGTTGCGAGCCGTTCAGCTCCAAGCTTGAGGCTATCGGGTGTGAGCGGAGTTATCATTGTGGTCACCAGAGTATGGGCACTTGAACGCGGCCTCGATGCCAAAGGTCTGTCTATCCGGTACTTTACTGAACACGGTTTTTCTTTGCACCAAAACGCCAGCAGCCCTGAAGGAGCCCTCCAATGAAAAAGCACAGCCTGCTTGCGATTGCCATTGCGACCACGCCATTGATGGCACAGGCGGAGATTACAACGGCAACCTTATATCCCTCTCATGCAGAACTGACCTGGGAGGACAGTGCAAACGTAACGTTCGGCCCGGGAACCGTTGAGGTTTGAGGCACCCATACCCGCAGGCCGATTAATGCTATACCGGGATGGCCAATGCAAAGAAACCTACTTTGGATAGCCGGTGATATCCCGGATTTTCTGGTACAGCGGCTGAAGTTGCGGGTACATGCGCAGGTAAACCTCGGAGTAGAGCCTTTCGTATAGCTCGCGCGCTTCGGGGTTGGGATGGAACACATCGCCAACCCGGGTCATCGCCGCCACAGCGGTGTCGAAATCCGGATGCAGGCCCAGGCCAACGGCGGCATCAATCGCAGCACCTAGCCCGGAGGTTTCGTAGGTGTGGGGACGCTCGGCCGGCAAACCAAATACGTCGGCGGTTAACTGCATGGCAGCATCACTCTGGGAGCCGCCCCCCGCAACCCGAAGTTTGCGTATCTTAACGCCGCTGCGTTTTTCGATCTTTTCTTTGCCTTCCCGCAGTGCGTAAGCCAGGCCTTCAAGAATCGCTCTGTAGATATGCGAGCGGGTGTGAACATCGCCAAAACCAATAATGGAGCCTTTGGCTTCCGGCCCGGGTTGGCGCACACCTGGTGACCAGTAAGGTTGCAACATCAGGCCCATGGAACCCGCAGGTACAGCTTGAACCAGTTCATCAAACAGCTCTTCCGGCTCAATACCCCTTTGCTCGGCAAGTTCCCGCTCTCGCAGGCCGAACTCGCGTTTGAACCAGCTCACCATCCAGAAGCCCCGGTAAATCATCACTTCTGTGGAGTAATGCCCCGGCAGCGCTGAAGGGTAAGGCGGCATCAGACGCACCGGTTCCACATAGCGTTTGTTGGTGGCATTTATCGTGGCAGTTGTGCCATAGCTCATGCAGCCTATATCGGGCGTCAAGCCGCCGGAGCCGAGTATTTCGCAGGCTTTGTCGGAGGCCGCTGCGATCACCGGCAGACCTTCCGAAAGCCCCAAGTGGCTGGCGGCCTCTGTGGTGAGATGGCCCAAGGTGGAGCCAGGGCTGGCCAGATCCGGCAGCATGGACTTTTTGACTGGCATGACTTGCCATTTGAAGTCGCGGGGGCCGGCCCAACGGTGCTTTTTGTAGTCAAATGGCAGGTAGCCCACCTGGCTGCCGGTTGAATCCCGGAACTCGCCGGTTAAGCGGTAATTCAGGTAGCCGGATAGCAAAACAAAATGCCGGGTTTTGTCCCAGATCTCCGGCTGGTTCTGAGCAATCCAGTTGGCCTGGGTGTTCTCCCGGAAGCGGTTAATGGTGTCTTCAAGCCGTGCCAGTTTGAATAACCAGCCCCAGGGGCCTTTCACCGGGCCATCGACCCGGGCGTGCCGTTGGTCCAGCCAGATAATTGCCGGGCGAAGTGGCTTGCCGTTTTCGTCGAGGTTAATAACCGTGCCGCGCTGAGTTGTTACGGTAACGCCCACAACCCTGTCTGGTGTGACGTCTGTAGATTCCCAAAGCTGAGCGCAAGCTTTGCCGAGGTTTTCCCAGAAATATTCCGGCTGCTGTTCAGCCCAACCCGGCTGCTCTGAAAAGTACGGCTGAATCTCCCGCCTGCCTTTGGCGACAAGGTTACCGCGAGTATCGAAGAGCAGGGCGCGTACGCTCTGGGTGCCGTTATCAATGGCGAGAATCAGCGGGTCAGACGGCATGCGTCGGCTCCGGATGGCCCGGGAGGGAATAGGCTTCGCTCCACAGGGCAAGGTACCGTAGCTCTTCGGCACGCCACTGTTCATCATCCCAGTTGAGTGTGCTCTGACAGTACTGCTTCACTAACGGCAGTAATGCTTTGCCTCCTTCGGGCGCTATCAGGCCAAGCCGGGTGCGACGTAACATCAGATCATCCAGGTGTCTTACGTCTTCGTGCTTGCAGGCCCAAATAACTTCGGCCCACAGCAGCTCGCCCGGTACAGAGCCCGAGGCCGCATCATCGCTAACGGCTGCGGTGGGCCCGGCCTGCAGAACCGCGCAGAGATCCGAACCGTAAAAGCCCACAAGCCGCTGCCAGTTCTGATGGCTTATGTTTGCCGGGCGCAGTAACCGGGGGGTGGGCCGGAACACCGGGCCGCTCTCCTGTCGCAAGCGCTCTTCGCCTCCCAGACCTCTGGTAAGTGCTTCCCTTGCTATCAGCCGGAAGGTGGTCAGTTTGCCACCTGCAATGCTGATTAACCCCTTATCTTCGCGGAATTCGTGTTCACGGCTTTCTTTGGATGGAGCCTTGGGGCCGGCGGTGCTGTGGTCTGCAGTGACGACTGGCCGAACGCCTGCCCAGGTGGAAAGAACGTCGCTTCGGGAAATCGCTGCGCGCGGGAACAGCCTCTTGGATATGCGTAGCAAATAATCGACTTCTTCGACGGCAATGCGGGGCTCCTTGTCCAGGCTTTCTTTATGATCCAGGTCCGTCGTGCCGAGCACTGTTGTGCCGGCCCAGGGAAACGCAAAAACCGGGCGCTTGTCATCAGGGTGGAACAGGGAAACAGAACAGGAGACCGGCAGCTTGTGCCAAGGAAGAACCAGATGGCTTCCTCGCAGTGGCCGAATTGTCATGGGTTTCTCATCACTATCTGGCTGCTGAAGCCGATCTGCCCATACACCTGTCGCGTTGATGATCAGAGGCGTGTTAACGATAAATGCCTCGGCGTAGTCTTCCGCTTGCAGCTCAAGCCCGCTGACCTGGCCCTCAGCTCGAAGAACCTTTACGGCTTTCACGTAGTTAAGGCACCAGGCGCCGTCCTGGCGGGCCTCGGTGATGACTCGTTGCACCAGGCGGGCGTCGTCGGTTACCGCATCGGTAAAGCCGCTGGCGCCGGTGAGCTTTTCGGTGTTCAGACCGGGCACCCATTGCATCGTCTCACCCGGTGTCAGCAGTTGACGTGAATGGGTGCGGGATATCCAGTCGTAGACTCTCAGCAAAATCTGAAACAGCCGCGGGCCGGGAAACTGGTGCTGAAAGTGCGGCATGATAAAGCGCAAGGGCTCGATAAGCCCCGGTGCCTCGTCCATCAGGCGTTGGCGTTCGGTGACGGCGTCTCTGGTCAGCCGGTACTGGCCGCTGCCGAGATAGCGTAGGCCGCCGTGCACCATTTTTGAAGATCGGCTGGAGGTTCCCCAGGCAAAATCCCGCTGTTCAACGAGCAGGGTTTTCAGGCCGCTGCCGGCCGCTTCCCGCGCTATACCGGCACCGGTAATGCCGCCGCCCACCACCACAACATCAAACGTGCGGGGGCTGCTTTGAAGTTCTCTGAGCAATGAGTCTCGACGCTTCATCAGCCCTATTCCACCAGGGTTTTGGGGTTGAGAATGCCTTCGGGGTCGAAGGTCTGGCACAGAGAACGAATGGCCAGCATACCCAGTTCACCTTTTTCAACCGGCAGGAAAGGCGCGTGATCTTTGCCAACACCATGTTGATGGCTGATGGTGCCGCGATTGCGCACGATCAGTTCAGAGGTTGTGTTCTTCAGATGCTTCCAGCGCGCCAGTGTCTCTTCATAGCTGTCGGCAACACGGAAAACATAAGTGGTGTAAATGCTGCAGCCCTGGCCATAAAAATGAGACAGATGGGTAAACACGTGTGTGCGCTCATTTTTACTTTCTTCACGGGCCTGAAGTCCGCCGCGCAGGCTGCCTTCCATCAGGGCAAGCAGGTTATCAACATTATCCCAGTCGGTTGCGGTTTCCAGAGTGTCCACGGCATAACCCATCTGCCAGAGTGCTTCCCGGAGATAGGGCATGGTAAAGCGTTTCTCGGCCCACTTTTTGCCCAGCCGGGTTCCTGTATACACACCTTTGTATTCCGCACAGATGCGTTTTGCTTCGTGTTTGGCACTGTCGCACTGTCGGCTGGTGCCGGTCAGCCCGAAGGTCATCATGCACTTACCTTCGGCAGAGCCACGCAAGGAAAGTACTTTTTCGAGCATGCCAATAAGATGTGGGTGCCCGGCAAGCGCCAACTGGGTCTCTGTTTCAATGGTGTTGCTCAGGCGCAACATGGAAAGCTGGGTGCGGTTTTGTACGAGTTTACGGCAGGCGGTGCGCGCTCTATCCCAGTCCGGGAAAAACACAACATGAAAGCTTTCCTGTGCCGGCAGGCGGCTAACCCGAACTTTAACTTCGGTAATCAGGCCAATACGGCCCTCGGAACCCAGGATCATCTCACGAATGTCCGGGCCAGCACTTGAAGCCGGAATGGTGGGCAGGTCCAGCGTACCTTTGAGAGTTTCGACCCGGCCTCCTGCAAATAACTGCTCGATTCTGCCGTAACGCAAAGACTGCTGCCCACTGGAGCGCGAGGCCACCCAGCCGCCGATGGTCGAGAGTTCAAACGATTGGGGGAAGTGCCCGAGCGTGTAACCGTGAGCCCGTAATTGGGATTCCACGAGGGGCCCCGGGGTACCTGCGCCGAATGTAGCGATCTGGCTTTCCCGGTCGAGGTCAGTCAGGCGGTTCATTCCGCCCATGTCCACGGTGAGTACCGGTTTATCGCTCGCCAGCGGGTTGATGTGGCCTGCAACGCTGGTGCCGCCGCCGTAGGGGATCAGTTCAATGTTGCTGGCCTGCGCATACTGAAGCAGTTTCTGCACGTCGCGGCTGTTCTCAGGGCAGGCGACGCCATCCGGAAAAACGCCGAAATCACCGCTGCGCATGGCCAGCCAGTCTGGCAAGCTTTGACCGCGAGCGTGGCGCACCCGTACTTCGGGGCTGGTGTCGATCAGCTTATCAACGGTGGCGTCAGCCGGCAGGCGCGACTCCGGAACCTTGGCGCAGACAGACTCCAGCGAGGCATCGGTCAGAGGCTTGCCGGAACCCACACGCTGTGAAAGAAAGCTCTGCCCCTGTGTCGGTAGTTCCAGATTAAACTGCTCATCGCCCCAGCCATTCCAGCGTTGCATCAAAGTACACTCCAGTGTTGATTGAACCAGATAGCATTCTATCGGTTTATCCGACGCTGGCACTGTCCTATAACGACATTGGCTGTGTCATTTGCCGACACAGCCCCGCATGGCAGAGAGGCAGAGAGAGCTGCCTGTTATCCGTTGGTGCGCAGGCGTTCGCGGAGTTGTTCAAGGCGCTTGCGTATTTCTTCCCGGCGCTCCTGCTCGTTTGCGGGCGGAAGCGTTGAGCGGACGGGCCGGTTGGTAGTATCCGGCACCTGAACTTGCTGCGCAGGTTCTTGCTGAATGTTGTCGGCGTCTGATGAAAAGCTCATTCCGGAACTGTCATCAGACTCGGGGAAAAACAGGTTTTCCAGTTTACCGGCACGATCAACAATAACGCGATTGGGATGAACAGAGCGGAGTTTGGCGTTGCCGGGCAGTTCATCGCCCACCAGGTAGGCCTCTGTCTTGCTTTTATCGTCCTCTATCAACGCACTTCCAGGAAAGTCACCGTCGGATGCGAGAACGCCCCGGAGAAAAAGCCGAAGGTTAGTTTCCGGCAGATCTTCGGTATTTTCTGGCACTTCAGCGCCACCGATCTGAGCGGTGCCAAAAAACTCCAGGGAAGCAAGGGGCAGGGCTGGAGCGCTGCGTTTTTCTGTGAGCGTCTGTGCGACAGGCTGGTTGCTCTGAGCCGCTTGGCGACTTTCGTTCTGCCAGAAGCTGTAGGCTTGCCATGAAGTCACACTGGTCATGGCCAAGCCTGCAGCGAGAGCCAGAATGAGCGGAAGCCTTTGATTAATTGAGAGCATTGATCGTCCAGAATGCAAGTTCGCAAGCTGCCGAGAAGCCGCTGGCAAAGCAAAAACCGTCCAGGGAAACGGCGAAAGTCTCACAGGTTATCAGAATAGCGTCTTTTATTGGGAGTATAGTGTAGAGAGTTATTCAGCGGGCCTATCTCCTGTGATAGCCTTCCCCCTGATTGCCTTATAAGAACGAGGACCACCTTGAGCACAGAAACCGAACTTCAGCCGCAGGATGCTCCGCTGGGTCGTCTCCCCTTTACCTTTGCGAAGCGTAACGGCATCATTTTGACCCGCTCGGAAGAGGGCAACCCGGTTATTCTGGTCAGACCCGGTGCTCCCCATTCTGCATTGGCGGAGGCCAACCGGATAAGCGGTGGGCGCGCGCGATTTACCACCATTGAGCCGGACCACTTTGACCAGGCGCTCAATGCGGCTTATCAAAACGACTCTGCAGAAGCCATGCAGATGGTCGAAGGCATTGGCGATGATATGGATTTGGCCTCGCTCGCCGATTCGGTCCCGGAAACGGAAGATCTTCTGGAGCAGGAAGACGACGCTCCAATTATCCGCCTTATCAATGCGATTCTGACCGAGGCAGTAAAGAGCAGTGCCTCGGATGTGCATATCGAAACCTATGAGAAACGTCTGATCGTGCGGTTTCGAGTTGATGGCGTGTTGCGCGAAGTTGTACAACCCAAACGTGCGCTGGCACCGTTGCTGGTTTCACGGATCAAAGTTATGGCAAAACTGGATATTGCCGAAAAGCGGGTACCTCAGGACGGCCGGATTGCGTTGAGGGTGGCCGGCCGCGAGGTGGATATCCGGGTCTCTACCATGCCGTCATCCGGTGGCGAGCGGGTTGTATTGCGCTTGCTGGATAAACAGGCGGGTGCGATACGCCTTGAATCTCTAGGTATGGCGCCAGACGATCTGAAAATTCTGCGCAGGCTTATTCACCGGCCCTACGGCATATTACTGGTTACCGGGCCTACCGGTTCGGGTAAGTCCACAACGCTGTATGCCTCGTTGCAGGAGATTAACGACCGCAGCCGAAACATCCTCACGGTTGAGGATCCTATTGAGTACAACCTGCCGGGCATTGGCCAGACCCAGGTGAATCCAAAGGTTGAGATGACGTTTGCCCGGGGCTTGCGAGCTATTCTGCGACAGGATCCCGATGTGGTGATGATTGGCGAAATCCGGGACCTCGAAACGGCCGAGATTGGCGTTCAGGCCAGTCTTACCGGCCACCTTGTGTTATCTACTCTGCACACCAATACGGCGGTGGGCGCAATTACCCGGCTAATGGATATGGGCATTGAGCCCTTCCTGATTTCATCAAGCCTGGTGGGCATTGTGGCCCAGCGTCTTGTGCGGGTTTTGTGCAAGGAGTGCCGCGAGCCTTATGCACCCACAGAAGAACACTGTCAATTTCTGCAGCAGGAATTTGCCAATCCGCCAACCATTTATCGGGCAAAAGGCTGTGAGCACTGCAACCAATCAGGCTATCGCGGGCGTATTGGTATCTATGAAGTGGTTGAAGTAACCGAGGAGATCAGCGCTTTGATTCACAAGCGTGCAGGTGAACTGGATCTGGAGCGGGAAGCCCGGCTGAAAGGACCGAGCATTCACGCAGACGGCGTCCGGAAGATTCTTGAGGGCGTCACCACGTTGGAAGAGGTGCTTCGTGTAACGCACCGGGGCCAGTAAGCCATGCCTGCTTATGAATACAAGGCCCTTGATGCACGGGGGAAACAGAAGCAAGGGGTGGTAGAGGCCGATGCGCCCCGCGCTGTGCGCCAGCAGCTCCGGGAAAAAGGTCTTACGCCACTGGCAGTGGAACCGGCGGTTCAGAAGCCAAGCCGCGGCAACCCGCTTAGCGGGAGAGGTTCTCTTACAGCCGCCGATCTTGCGCTGGTTACACGCCAGTTGGCGACGTTGATCCAGTCTGGCATTCCCATTGAACAAGCACTTTCTGCAACCGCCCAACAAACTACCCGGCCTCGCACTCGCAGTATGTTGATCGCCATTCGTGCGAAGGTAATGGAAGGCTACACGCTGGCCGATAGCCTAGGCGAATTCCCCAAAGCCTTTCCCAGGCTTTACCGCTCAACCGTCGCGGCAGGTGAGCATGCCGGGCATTTGGATCTGGTTCTGAATCGGCTGGCGGATTACACGGAGAGCCGGCAGGAATCCCGCCAGAAGATACAGCTAGCCGCGATTTACCCCATCGTTCTGAGTTTTGTGGCAATCGCCATTGTGGTCTTCCTGCTGACTTACGTTGTGCCGGATATCATTGAGGTTTTCGTGAAACAGGGGCAGGAATTGCCGGGGCTGACGGTAGCGATGTTGGCAATGTCGGAATTTCTTACCAGTTACGGTGTCTATCTCTTTATTCTACTGGTTGGTTGCCTGATGGCATTTCGTTTTGCGCTTACCAAACCGGCCGTCCGGCTGCGGTTCCATAAACGTCTTCTGCACCTGCCCTTGTTTTCCGGAATGGTACGGGGCGTTAACACGGCCCGTTATGCCAGCACGCTGAGCATACTGACGACCAGTGGCGTTCCTCTGGTAGATGCCATGAGGATTGCAGGGGAGGTGCTCTCAAATGACTATTTGCGACAGGAGCTCAGAGACGCCGCGCGAAAAGTCAGTGAAGGAGGCTCTTTGCACCGGGCGCTGGATCAGTCCGGCTACTTTCCACCGATGATGCTGACCATGATTGCCAGTGGAGAGGCCAGCGGGGAGCTGGACAGCATGCTGGAACGTACTGCAAGGATGCAGGAAAGTACGCTGCAATCGAAAATAGCCGCTATCGTCGGGCTTTTTGAGCCCATGATGCTTCTGGTAATGGGTGTGGTCGTACTGATTATTGTGATGGCCATCATGCTGCCCATACTGAACATGAGCAATCTGGTCGGCTAATATCCTGTGATGAAAGCTATTCAAGCCAACCTTTCAAGCCAACAACGAGTGACATAATGACGATGAAAAACCTGAATATGCCGCAATCCAGCCGGGGCTTCACCCTTATCGAAATCATGGTTGTGATGGTAATTCTCGGTCTGCTGGTGGCCATTGTGGCTCCGAATATCATGGGCCGGAGCGACCAGGCAAAGGTAACCGTGGCAGAAACTCAGCTCACCAACATTTCCAAGGCGCTGGATCTATATCGGCTGGATAACAGCCATTACCCCTCCACACAGCAAGGTCTGGATGCATTGGTATCACGCCCCAGCGGCAGCCCCGAGCCGAAGAACTGGAACCCCGATGGCTACATGAAAAGCGTCCCGCTGGATCCTTGGGGCAGTGAATTCCAGTATGTGAGTCCCGGCAGAGAAGGCCCTTACGACCTCTACTCCAAGGGTTCCGATGGTCAGGATGGTGGTGACGGAGACGCGTCTGATATCAGCCTCTGGAATATCGGCAACTGATTCGTGATTCGCGCAAGATCAGGTAACAACAGCAACGGCTTTACGCTGATTGAAATACTGGTTGTCCTGGTTTTGGTCGGGCTGCTCGCGGCCCTGGCGGTGTTCACCATGGGTGGAAACTCCCAGCAGCGGGAATTGCAGAATGAGGTGCGGGAACTGTATTTGCTGATGCAGACAGCATCGGATCAGGCGGTGCTGAACAACCTGGAAATCGGGCTGCTGCTGGAAGATAACGGGTATCGCTTTGTCGCCTTTCAGGATGAAACAGGCGATTGGAAAGGGTCGGGTGAGCGTATATTCCGAGCCAGGACGTTTCCGCAATGGCTGGTAACCACACCGTTCATTGAAAGCGATGCTCCCCGCCTGGCGTCGGCGGAAGACAAGCTCCGGCCGGATGTGGTGTTTTTCTCCAGCGGAGAAACCACACCTTTTGAGCTTGAGTTCACCGTTGGCAGCGAAACGGACTACACGCAGACCCTTGCATCGGATGGAGTCTCACCCATTCAGTGGCGCCAGCCAGGCGATGAGAGGGACGACTGGTGAGGCCAGAGCAACCCAAAAAGCTGGCGAGATCCGCAAGAGGTTTCACGCTTATCGAAGTGATGATCGCCCTCCTGGTTTTCGGCCTGATTGCCACCGCAGCTGCAGAAGTGGGTAGCCAGTATATCTCCAGTTATGAACGCATCCGCGATAAAACCCTCGCAGGCTGGGTTGCGGATAACCGCATCAATGAAATCCGGCTGGAGAAAAGCCTGCCGGGTATTTCCGAGAATGCGAAAGATAAAGACTACGGCCCGTTTCGCTGGCAAGTGACAACAAAAATCCTCGCCACGGCTGAACCCAAAATGCGGCGGGTGGAAGTCGAAGTATCGCGATATCGTGAAGGCCGATCAAAGCCATACCCCGTGCATACGCTTTCTGCTTTCGTGGGTGAGAAATGAGAGAGCTGAATTGCCGGCGGGGGTTCACGCTTCTTGAAGTGCTTGTGGCGATCACTATTACTGCCGTGATCGGTATTGGCGTATGGCAGGTGCTGAACGGGGTAATCCTTTCCCGCGATCGGGTTGATGAACTCGCCGAACAATTCGACGGTTTGCAGCGGGCGATGCTCCTTCTGGAAAGAGATATCACTCAAATCGTTAATCGTCCGGCCCGGGACATTTACGGTGACTTCAAGCCTGCTCTGACCAGCCGTGAAGATGATTTCGCCCTGATGGTGACGCGACAAGGCTGGCGTAATCCTCTGGGTATCCGGCGCAGCAGCCTTCAGCGCGTGGGTTGGGAGTACACTGGTAGTGAATTGCGCCGCCGATACTGGCCAACGGTGGATCAAGGGCAGGAGGATAACGGTCGGGACCAGCTGTTGCTTGGGGATGTCACCGCTTTTGACCTGCGGTTCCTCAACGAACAGAACAGCTGGGAAACTGAATGGCCACCCGACGACGCCATGGCCGCACTGACGCCCGGTACGCGCCCCGACATTCCTTTTCCGAGGGGTATAGAAATCACCGTTGAGCACGAACTCTTTGGTGAGCTTGTGCGAACGTTTGTATTGCCAGACTATGATCCGGCGGGCGCACAAGGCCTTGTGAATCAGATCAACGAAGCCCGTAGCGAGGCAGACGAAGAACAGGGTGCCAGTGCCACTGAACAGGGCGCTACTCAAGCTCCGACAGGGCAGGGAGGCTAGAACAACATGACCCCCTATCCTTATGGCGCCTGCCCAAAAAAGCAGCAGGGTGTTGCACTGATTATGGTGCTGCTCGCAATGGCGTTAGTGGTAATGCTGGCCTCCGGCATGACCCAGCAGCAAAATATTCGCGTGTTTAAAGCCGGCCATTACCTGGCGCAGCAGCAGGGCCAAAGCATTGCACTGGGTGCAGAGGCGTTTGCGCGTCAGATCCTGATGCGGGATTTTGAAGAGGATAAAGAAGACAGCGTGATGGTCGACAGCCTGGATGAATTCTGGGCGATGAACGCCGCCGTTCTGCCGCTGGATGAAAATAGCGTTGTGGAAGTGCAGATTGATGATCTGGGGGGGCGGATAAACCTGAATGACCTGGTTGCTGCAAGTGGCCAGGTGGACCCAGTGGTCAAAGATCGTGTTACCCGTTTGCTGATTGCGCTCGGGATCAACGGTATTTCGGTAGATGCTTTGGTGGACTGGATTGATCCGGACGATCAGACAATCAGCGCCTACGGTGCGGAAGATGGCCAGTACCTGATGGCTGAGCCGGGGTTTCGGGCGGCGAACCAGCCGTTTATGAGCGTATCAGAGCTGCGACTGATTGAAGGTATGACTGAAGAAATATACGTGGCATTGAGGCCTCATGTTACGACCTTGCCGGTCAGCGGGCTGGGAATTAACGTGAATACGGCGACGGCTCAAGTGTTGATGTCACTGCATGAGGACCTGACGGAAGCTCAGGCTGCGTCTATTCTTGAAAAGCGCGAGGAAGATCGGTTTGAGAACCTTCAGGACTTTCTGGCATTGCCAGAGTTCGCAGGGCTTGGCCTGAAGCCACAAGGTTTAGGGCTGCAGACCCGTTTTTTTGAGATTGTTTCACGGATTACCTACGATAATCGTGTTGTTAATATGGTGAGCACGGTTTTTCGTAATCAGGAGGGTAATGTCCGGACGGTGCACAGGGATACCGGACAAAAGAATCGCATTACCAAAGAGCCCTATACCATCTCGGAAGGATAACCATGTCTTATCGCCTTTACGTGCGACCATTGCCTCTCATTGCCGAGAGTACAGATGATCCGGAAGCCCGTTTATTTAACTGGGTGCTTTACGACGCAGGAGGTGATGCCCAGGCTCAGGGCAGCGGCGATCTCCGCAGCACGGTTGAGCAAACGCTGAGCCAGAATGGCCTTGATGACGTGTTGCTGGTTGGCCTGATCCCGGGCGATGAGGCGTTATTCTGCGTGGCTGATATTCCCGCGAAACAGAGCCGCTTTATAAACCAGGCCTTGCCCTATGCCGTGGAAGAGCAAATTGCCCAGGATATCGACAGCGTTCATCTGGCGCTCGGCTTGCACACCCAGTCGGGCTATCGGGTAGCTGCGGTTGATCGTGGCAGAATGGCCCAATGGCTTGAGTTGTTCAGCGACTGGCAACATACCAGGCTGGATGCCATCTATCCCGATGCGGCACTGCTGCCGACGACAGAGGGTGGATGGTCAATTTGCCTGGACGGCGAATCCGCAATGATGGGAAGCGACCGGGGCGAGTGGCTGAGCATGCAATCCGCCAACCTGGGAATGTTTGCGCATACACTGGCAGCGCCTCCGTCAGAGGATGTGGTCGCCGAAGTGCCCATCGTAGTTTACGGTACCGACACCGAATTTGAAGAACAAGCGGCGCTGATTGGAGAGCTGATGGTGCCTGGCCGGCTTTCTGTTCGCCGCGAGTCTCTGGAGCTTATGCCCCTGGAGTTACTGGCTCATGCTCACCATCACCATCTGTGCCGCCCGATTAACCTGTGCCAGCGAGATTTCTCCGTCAAAAACGGTAAGGCAAGCCCACTGAAACCCTGGAGGCCGCTGATTGCTGTAGCCGCCATATGGTTTGTGGTGCAAGTGGCGGTAGAAGCCGGAATGGGTTTTTATTACCAGCAACAGGCAGAGGATTTACGGCAACAGGCAATGGCGGTTTACCGCGAATCTTTCCCGGGTGACAGCCGGACCCATGCCGGCAACGTAAGGCGCGTGGTGGAAGGGCAGTTGCGTATGGCCGGCTCAGACGGCCCTGATGTGGATTTTGTCACATTGATGAAGTACACGGGTCAACAGTATTCAAATGTCGCAAGCACCGGCTCAGTAACGTTCAACTCCATCAATTACAGCCAGTCCCGTGGCGAACTGGTGGTTGACGTACGTGCAGAAAGCTACGACCGCCTGAGCGCTCTGCGCAATGGTCTGGCCGGCCAGGGACTTGATGCCAAAATCGGCTCGGTAGTAAATGAACCCAGTGGCGCCCGTGGCCGCCTCACGGTATCCGGAGGATAAGCTCATGTTGACTAAACTGAAAGAGCAGCCACCGGTTGGCAAACTGATTGCTCAGTATGATCAGCTTCCCAGGCGGGACCAGCAAGCGCTTACGGTGTTGGCTATTGCCGTGCTTCTCGGGATCCTCTATTTTGCGGTCTGGAACCCGGTCACTGATTTCCACGACAAGGCCGCCGCGAGCAAGGACAATGCGGCAGAGCTTGTGGCCTGGGTGCAATCAAATGCGCCGGTTATCCGGCGACTGGGAAGTAGCGGCGCTGGGCTGGCGTTGGCATCCACTGATGTTCCCGCTGATGGTCGGGCACTGATGGGGCTGGTTACCCGCTCAGCAAGGGAGTCCGGCCTTACCCTGCAGCGCTTTGAACCAAGCGGTGAGGGAGCTATCCGTGTGTGGCTTGAAGCCGTCCCCTATTCAGAGGTTGCAGCCTGGTTGGAAATGCTCAATGGTAAGCACGGCGTGGTGATTGACCAGGCCGCGCTCGATCGTGCCGGGGAACCTGGCAGGGTGTCTGTTCGTTTAACGTTGGCAATCTGATTCCGAATAATGGGGTTCCGGGGTGGTCTCTCCGGACCGAGGCAGGAGAGAAAGCATGAGTAGCGACAGCGATAACAAGCCGGAACCGGTTATTGTCCGGCTGGATATCAGTGCTTTGAATGAAGCAAGATCGATTCTGTATGACGCATACCGTGACGAACCAACGTTTCAGTACCTGTTCAACCATCGTAAGCCCGGTTATAAACAGCGAGTCCGGGCAACCCTGCGTGAACTGGTTGATCTGTACATTGATCTGGGCCAGGAGGCAGTCGGCGTGATGGTCAACGATACGCTGGTTGCTGTGGCGTTCATCGGCGACCCGGATCTGCGCTTGAACCTGGCGGATCAGTTCAGCTGGAGAATCCGCATGGTATTGACGGCTGGTTTTGCCTCTACACGTCGCTATCTGGATTATCATGAAAAAATCCGCGCGATGTTACCGCAGCCCCTGGCGCACCAATTACCGCTGATGGGGGTTAATCCCAAATATCAGAATCGCGGTTACGGTCGGCTATTGCTCAAAGCCGTTCAACGGCTATGCGCTGACAATCCACGTGGTAGTGGGCTGGTTCTCGATACCGGTAACAACCGTTATCTGCCATTTTATGAGTCGGAAGGCTTCCGCAGCCTTGGTAAAATTCGTCTTGGTGGTTTCGAGGATCACATACTGTTCCGTGAAATCCACCCCGACGCCAAGGCCACGGCCAATCAAAACTAACGTTGTTACAAACAACAGGAGACACTGTGTCTGACAGTCAGGATTATGATCTGATCGTTATTGGTGCCGGTTCCGGAGGCGTGCGCCTTGCGCGCATGTCTGCCGGCCTCGGTGCCCGGGTTGCGGTAGTAGAATCCCGCTATCTTGGTGGTACCTGCGTTAACGTTGGCTGCGTACCCAAGAAACTGTTCGTCTACGGGGCTCATGTCAAAGATGAGCTGGAAGACGCAGCAGGTTATGGCTGGAACGTACCTCTGGACGGTGTCAGCTTCGACTGGCCAACGCTTGTTGCGAACAAGAATACAGAAATCGAAAGGCTTAACGGTATTTATGGCCAGTTGCTTGAGAATGCCGGCGTGACGATCATCGAAGGCACGGCGTCGATAAAAGATCCGAATACGGTTGTGGTGGGTGAAACGGAATACACAACGGCGCACATAACCGTGGCGACCGGAAGCTGGCCGGTGGTTCCGGACATTCCGGGCAAAGAATGCCTCCTCACTTCCAACGAAATGTTTTTTCTGCCGCAATTGCCAAAACAAGCTGTGGTTTGGGGTGGCGGTTATATCGCCGTGGAGTTCGCCGGCATTCTGGCCGGGCTCGGTGTAGAGACGACGCTGCTTTACCGTGGCGATCTGTTTCTTCGTGGCTTTGATAGCGATGTTCGCAAGTTCACCGAGCAGGAAATGCGTAAAAAAGGCGTTCGTCTTGAGTTCGGCGTGACGATTGAGTCAGTTGAAGCTGAAAACTCTCACTATCGGGTCCAGCTCAGTAACGGCAGCGTAATGGAGACCGGGCTTGTTATGGCGGCAACGGGCAGAAGGGCATTGGTAGACGGCCTGGGCCTGACTGAGCTGGGTATCGAACTTAATGCCTCCGGACATGTCGTCGTGGATAATCATTTCCAGACCTCGGTACCTTCGGTAACCGCTCTGGGCGATGTCATCGGCACGCCGCAGCTGACGCCGGTGGCGCTGGCGCAAGGGATGGTACTTTCCCGCAGGATGTTCGGGGATGGTGAAGGTGAGATGGATTACATCGCGATACCTACCGCTGTTTTCTGTCAGCCTAATATTGGTACTGTCGGGCTAACGGAAGAAGAGGCGCGGGAAGCCGGGCATACCCTGAGAATCTACCGCTCTGAATTCCGGCCCATGAAGTACGTGCTCAGTGGCCGCGATGAGCGTTGTCTGATGAAGCTTGTGGTTGATGACGCAACCGACCGGGTGCTGGGCGCGCACATGGTCGGGCCGGATGCCGGCGAAATCACTCAGGGACTTGCCGTGGCGATCAAGGCTGGGGCAACCAAGGCCCAGTTTGATTCCACCATGGGCATACACCCGACATCCGCAGAAGAGTTTGTCACCATGCGTGAGCCTGTCGCCTGATCGGAGTATGAGCCCATGGAAGGGCTTTGCCTTCAGCTTGACCTAAACGTGCCAAAATCTTCCGCAGACGCCAGCTCAAGAGGCATCTCAGGCCAGTTGCCGTAAAAATCCAGTGTCAGGAGCTTGCGGGAAAGCAGCGTGCCGGCGTTATTATGCTCACTCATCGCCTTGGCCCCTTTTATTATTCAACAGCAACTCAACGGCTCTGGTGATCTCTTCACTTGAGGCCAGAGGAATATTGAGGGATCGGGCGACTTGTTGATTGATCTCGACCTGAAAACTGGCAGGGTAATCCGGTTCAGGGAATTTTCCGGTTTTAAAAAACTCCTGTAGATACCCGGCCGCCATCTCGGCCATCTCCGGGAAGGATGCATAACCGGATGCCAGAGAACCGGCTCTGACATAAGCCTGGCTCGGGCCGATGACGATCCTGTTTCTGCGATAAGCGGTCAGTAGAATGTGTTTTATGGTCCTGGGGTTGTAGATGGCGCTGTCTGGTGCTGCCAGCAAAAAGTCGCCGTAACTCAGGGCACGGGTGAGTGTCGGGATGAGCTGCTTTTCATCGTCCACGACGAAGAGGCGGGCCTCAAGGCCATACTGTGGAAGCTGATCAATCAGAGTGTCGTACAGTTCGGCGGAACTGGTGGTTGAAATCAATGCAATCCGGGTGGCCTGTGGAAGAATGGCTTTTCCGATCAGAGCTTGCCGGAGTAGGGGAACGTCGTAATATATTCCGGAAACCTGCCCGGGTGACCGGGTTGCGAACTCTTTGAGAAAATCCTGCGCTGCCAGCATCGCAAGCACAGGGGCGTTTCGATTCGCTTGGCGAACGCGGGAAAATGCGCGAGGGCCGATGGTTACAATGGGCGCGTTGCCTGTAAGAGCTGCTCGCTCATCTGAAACGAAAACCAGGTCCTGTTGGTTGCCCAGGTAGTTTTCCAGAAGGTTCTGTATATGCTGATCCAGCGTAATATTACCCGAACCCGCCAGGTAAACAGCTGAGCGAGCATTGTCCTGAGCCCGAACAGACGCTGAACCGAAAAGTATCGCCGCTACTATAAGCGTGTGAAGAGCTTGAAGGAGCCTGGTAATAGCCAGCCTCCAAAACAAAACGACGTTTTCTGTCATACCGTCCCGGGCCAGACGCATTCCCTGGTTAACTATCAGAAGCGGATACCTGCTTCCAGAAAGAGCTGGTTCTGATCCTCGATATTATTATCAATGCTCATATCCGGATCTGTATTCATGTAGTGTTGAACAGTCACAGCAACCTCCGCAGTATACCGAGGCTGAAAAATCGATTTTGCCAGGCGAAGGTCGAGGCGCTCAAATCGGGACTCCTTGAGTTGATCTGCCCAATAATAGGCGGCTGAGCCTTTCAGACCAAATGGCAAATTCTGAATTAAAGCGATACTGCCGGAGTGTCTTGCCGAGAGTCGTCCCAGGAGGTCTACCTTGTACTGCTTTTCCTTCTTGTTGATACCATCGTCAGAAGAAATTTCCGCGCCGTTGTACCAGTCATCCTGGTCAAGATAGCCGTAGCTGACTCTGAATGTTGTTCCGGGGTACTCCATGGCAGCTTCAACTTCAAAGCCTTTCTGATCAATATCTACGTTGTTGTCGATCGTCCAGTCTTCAAATGCGATGATACCGCTTATCATATCCCGCATTTTGTCTTTGAATACCCTAACTTCCAGCGAGAACTGACCTCGATCCATAGGAAACAGTCCGAAGTAACTGATCTCTCGAGAAATAATGCTCTCTTCCTCAAGTTCTCCGCCCCGAGTAGCGAGAGTATTTTCTACCCGATAGCCCTCGTACGAGGAGTATTTTGCCGGCTGGACATCTCTCAACGTAAACCCGTAATCCGGATTTTGCTCAAAACCATCAGGTGTGCGCACGGCTTTCGAATACACGAACCTTAGCGCGTGGTTGTTGCCAAGCGTAAAGTTTGCTGCAAGCCGTGGCGAGAAATAGCCTTCATCGGTGGTTGTCGTGCGTTCCCAGTTACCGCCACCGTTCAAGGTGAGCCAGTTGATAGGGGTGTACTCAAGGTTGCCGAATACCCGCGACTGATAGTTGTTTCCCCGCCCGTTGAAAAGGGTCTCAGAGCGATAGGTGTCTTTGCGAAAGCCCAACCCGGTAACGAGCTTCAGGTCATCACTGAATAACAGTGTGTCCTGAAGCTCGAATTCCAGCCTGGAGTCTTCGGAGTCTGAGTTCACATCGGCGATCAATGGCGTTCCGCCCGGCTGAAAGCAATCATTGGCGTCGTCAAATATCTGGGCGCCGGTGGCGAGGCAGTTTACGACCGATTCGGGTACTTCTATGGGCCAGCGTTGTCTGCGATTGTAGTTCTCGAAGCTCATCTGAACGTGGAAAAAATGGGTTCTTGATGTCGTGAAGTTAAGCTGTGTCTGAAGATAGTAATCCCGGACGTCAATGTCCGGGTTGTCAGTAGCACCGAGTTCGCCATTTTTATAAACATCTTCTTCGTTTATTCCATCAACGACGCCAACGCGAATATCGGCATTAAAGCCTGAATTCACCTTCAGGCGAGAGTCATAGTTAAAAACGTTGATATCATGGCCGTTGTTAAAAGGTGCGCGCTCGCCATCCTCAAGCTGATAATCAAAACCGCCGAATTTGCGCTTTTCATACGCGAACCGCCAGTCGTAGCTTTCGCTGACATCGCCAACGGAAGCAAAAGTGCGGACATAGTCTCTGGAACCTCCAACAACGCGAACCTCTGCGCCGGCGGTGTCAGCCGGGTTGCGGGTAATGATGTTGATGGTGCCCAGAAAGGCATTAATGCCATAGGCGGCTGAATTCGGCCCACGGCTTATCTCGACTCTTTCAATGAGTTCGAGCGGAACCGGCATGGTTTGCCAGTCCATGTCAGACAGGGTGGAGCGGTGCGCGGTCCGGCCATCGACGAGCACCTGCATCCGGCGTTGTTCATAGTGCACGGTGCCGTGATAGGTTGTGACCGGTGTGCTGCTGCCCACATCGCCCACAACCATGCCGGGAACAAGGCGAAATATCTCCACCAGGCTCATAATGCCGAGATCCCGAATCATCTCACCATTGATAACCGTGGTCGTTCCAGGAACCCGTGTTTTTGGCTGGCGTAGCCGGGTGGTCGTCAGAACTTCCGGTATCTCATCGTTAAATCCGTAGAAACCAATCTGTTCAGTTTCGTCGGAGAGCTGCTGGGCTGCGGCTGGGGGTGAGCCTATTAATATGAAACCCAGAAGGCCCGTCGCAACAAAACCAGGGGGGCAAAAAGCCGGGTGCCACATCGTGTAGTTGTTGAAGTTCGTAACGGGCATGGATGTCGTTCTATAATTACGGAATTAAAAGCGGAGCGTTGTTTTTGTATGTTGTCGCTATCGTATTTGACTACACGTCATTTGTCTCTCAAAAATGTAATGAATCACAAGGGTGGAGTAAGCCTGATATGAATGGCAGGGAAATTGACCGCGAGCTGGATGCATCGGAGAGCCAGGTTGTCCGCGAGGTAATGATTCAGATCAAGGCGCTTCTGAACGATCCCGGCAGAACCCGGGATGCGGGTATATGGAAAGCGATACTCTGCGAACCGCCGGCTGATCAATTGCCCCTACGCCGGGAAATCGGCAGACAATTGGAGCCACAGCTACGCCCGATGGCCGAAAACGGTAGCTTTGCAACGCCGGTTGTGCGCTTTCTGGCGGAATGGTTCGACTGGCACAGTCTTCAGGACGTCGTGGCTCCGGAGGATGAGCGCAATTATCCGGAGCCGGATACGGCGGAGGAGGGTGTAGATTCAGATTCGCCGCAAATGGTTAATTTCTGGCCGGCTGTTATTGGCTGGGTTATCGGGCTTGTAATACTCGCCATTCTTTTTGGTGGCATGAGCGGCGGCTGATACCGCCGCTTGATTACTTCGCGTTCGCTTCTGCTTGTGCTGATCTGGACTCGGCGATTTTGTCCCGGTATTTCTGGGCCAGAATGGCGCCGAGAATCACCTGAACCTGGTTGTAGCACATAATCGGCAGAACGATCATGCCGAACCCGGGGTGCCCTGAAAACAGTACTTTTGCCATGGGCAAACCGGAAGCCAGACTCTTCTTGGAGCCGCAGAAAACAACGGCTGCTTCGTCTTCCAGGCTGAACCCGAACCGCCGCACCAGAAACCTCGCAAAGAACATGAATAATGCCAGAAGCCCGATGCATAGCAATACTGTGAGAACAATGGCTTTTACGGGCAGATTCTGCCAGAGCCCGCTTTCTACCGAGTGTGAGAAAGCGGAATACACGATCAACCAGATAACGCATTTATCGTAGCGCGCCATCAGGCTCTCATTGCGCGCCAGATAACCTCCCAGAATCGGCCGCATGGCATGGCCGACGGCGAACGGTAATAACAGCTGCAACACGATATCTTTCAGGGCTTCGCCCACTGCAAAGTCGCCGCTACCGGACGAACTGACAAGCAATAACAGCAAGAAGGGTGTCAGCATCATGCCAAACACATTGGATGCAGCGGCACTGCAGATAGCCGCAGGTACGTTTCCCCGGGCTATGGCCGTATAGGCAATGGATGAGGAGACAGCAGACGGCAATACACCCAGGTACAAAAAGCCAAGCCCAAGGTCTGCGGGCATCCAGGACGGTGCAAAACCGCTTATGCCGTTAATGGGAAGCACAGCCAGAGGGAAGAACACGAACGTGAGCATGGTAATCAGGATGTGCAGTCGCCAATGCGAAGCACCCGCAACGATCTGTTCCCGCGATAACGCCGCACCGTGAAAGAAGAAGAGCAGGGCGACGGCTACGGTTCCGGCACTGGCCAGAAAATCCCCGGCAGTGCCTGTAGCAGGCAGAAATGAAGCCAGGACAATAGCGCCGAGTAGAAGGATGGTAAACATGTCTGGCCTGAACTTCATAATCAGGAGCCTCTCTTTCGAAGCGCTTTAAGGCTGGGGGCAAGAAGGTCCCCGGCCAGCTTTTCAGCCTTTACCGAATCCTGACGGCGAACGGCGGCCAGAAGCAGTTCATGATCTTCCTGGGAAGGCTCCGGCAAGTCCGCGTCGTTTTCCGTACGTTCGATTGTCTGGGTGATGGCGTGGGAGAAGTAGTCGTAAAGCTCTGCCAGTGCCGAGTTATGGGATGCGGCCACCAGCGCGTGGTGAAAAGCCTCGTCGTGGCGAATACGAGCCGCGAGGTCGGCATCGGCCTTGCCTCTGGCATCAAGCGCCATGGTCATGGTTCGGAGATCCTGCTCGGTACGACGTTGCGCCGCCAGCTTTGCCGCTTCCGTTTCCAGCATGATCCGGACTTCCAGCTGATCTGTGAGCTGGGTGCGGGCGATGCGCTTGAGCGTTTCACCGGCATCCCGGGTTGCCCTTACATAGGTGCCGTCTCCTTGACGGGTTTCGAGCATTCCCACATGGGCCAGTACGCGCACGGCTTCGCGTACGGTGTTTCTGCTCACGCCCAGGGCTTCTGAAAGCTCCGACTCCACGGGCAGCCTGCCGCCTACTGGCCACTGCTCAGTTTCGATGGCGTGTCTCAGGCTTTCTATCGCGGTTTCCACCAGCGAACCCTTCTGGATTTTTTTTAGCATCAACCTATCATCCGTTTATCTTATCATCCAATCATCCTATGTATTTATGCACCATGCAAACTCTGTGTTTTTGTTAAACCAGAGAACTCAGGAACAAGCTGAGGAGAACGCCTGCACGTGAGTGCCTTTGTGCAGGCTTGGAGCCAGGTATTATCCGGCCGGATCAAGCAGTTGGTAGTCTGTTGTGTCCACACGGCGTGTGGAAAAACGGTAGGAGAACGTAAAACCAGGCCAGTTCAGAGTGTTTTTGCCGTTGGCATCGAGGTACCAGGAGTCGCACCCGGAGCTCCAAACGCTGCCTTCAAGGCCTTCCTGAATGACATTTGAATAGCGTTTCATGCGGTCTTTCCGTACATCCATAGCGGCACCTGGGTACTTTTGCAGGACTTTCAGGCAGCCGAGTACGTAGTTGAATTGGGATTCCAGCATGTACAAAATCGAGTTATGCGCCAGGTTGGTATTTGGCCCGTAGAGCATGAACAGATTGGGGAATCCCGAGACGGTAATCCCTTTGAAGGCAACAGCGCCATCTTGCCAGGCTTCGTTCAGCGTTCTTCCGCCACGCCCGGTTACACGAATCGGAGACAGGAATTCTGAAGCCCGAAAGCCGGTACCAAAGATAATGGCGTCAACAGCGTAATGCTTGCCGGATTGTGTCTGAACGCCGGCGTGGTCAATTTTTTCAATCGGGTCGGTAACAAGGTCCAGGTTGGTTCGATTAATGGCCGGATACCAGTCATTGGATATCAGAATTCGTTTACAGCCAATCTGGTAGTCCGGAATGATGTGCTTGAGCTTTTCCGGATCCGTGACGTGTTTGCGGGCTTCATTTTTGGCCTGCCGCGCAAAGATATTGAGCAGTCGGCTGAAGCCTGTAAATGCCAGACCGCGGCTTTCGTTCTTCCAGTAGATCAGGTAGCGGTACAGCCTGTCCCATGCGGGAATGGTTTTGAACAGGGTTTGTTCCCAGCGTTTGAAGGGCCGATCCGGTTTTGGCAGAACCCATGCTGCCGAGCGCTGAAACAGGGCCAGGGATTTAACCTTGCCGGCAATTTCGGGTACAAACTGGATGGCGCTCGCTCCGGTGCCGATAACCGCAACGCGTTTGTCCTTGAGATCGTAATTATGATCCCAGCGGGCTGAATGGAAGCCGGCACCTTCAAAATCGTCCATGCCCTCGATCCTGGGCCACGCAGGCTGGTTCAGTTGGCCTGTTGCCGTGATGAGCACTCGCGCTTCCAACGTTTCGCCGTCGGTAAGTCTCAGCGTCCAGAGGTTGCGGGCGTCGTCAAATATCGCCTCAGCCACTTCGCAGTTAAAGTGGATCTGCTTCCGGAGGCCGTACTTTTCAACGCAGTGTTCCATGTAGCCAAGAAGTTCGTGCTGAAGCCCGAATTTGCGAGACCAATCGTGTTTTGGCTCGAAAGAGTAGGAGTAAAAGTGCGACTGCACATCGCAGGCCGCGCCGGGGTAGGTGTTGTCGCGCCAGGTACCGCCCACGCGGTTGTCTTTTTCCAGCAGTGTGACATGCTCAAATCCGGCCTTTTTCAGCTGGATAGCCATGCCAAGGCCGCCAAATCCCGTTCCGATGATGATGATTGAAGGGTGCGAACTGCTGTTTTGTTGAGTCATATCGGGTGATCGGACCTTTTTTATATTAATGACGCCTTGTTCATTATACGTATCTGATGACCTTTGGGTCATGGCTGTTCAGGACAGAGTGGGTGGCCAGAATGATCAGTTCAGGGCCGCATCATAAAATCTTCAACTGGTTGCGAGAGCAATTCCCGCAGGGCCGGGCTTTCAAACTGACGCCGTATACTGATGGCATAGAACTCTTCGTAAACGCCTGGCAACGCGCCATAATCGAAAAGATCCCCGTTTCTGAGTTCATCCCGCACCACCACCGGAGGTAGAACCGCGAAGTGGCCGGAATCACGGGCAAGCAGTCGCATCATGGCCATGTCATCCACTTCTGCAACGAGCCTTGGGCGTACTTTGTGGTATTCGCAAAGCTGATCAAAGGCTTGCCGAATATTATTGTCTGCGCCAGGAACAATCAGGCTGCGACCTTCGAGAAAGTCCGGAAAGGTCACTTTCTCGCCGGATTCTGGCGGCCCGATAATACTCACGGGTTGCTTCGATATCAGCTTGGAGCGCCAGGGATTAGCTTCATCGCCGCGCACGGGCTGATTGGAGAGAATCAGGTCCAGCCTGTGTGCGGACAAGCGCCTCAGTAGCTCGTCAATATCACTACTTTGCAGGCTGAACTCAAGATTTTCGCGCCCCAGTAGCGGGTGCAGGAAGGCTTCCTGAAAGTTTCTGGACAGCGTTGCCACAGCCCCGATACGCAACACCTCCCGGTTTACCTGTGCACCGGACGCAAATACTGCTGCAAGCTCTTCGCCCTTACGGAATATTTCTTCGGCGTAGGAAAACGCCATCCTTCCGGCCTCGGATAGCTTGAGGCGGCGCCCCTCACGGATAAACAGGTCGTGCCCAAGGCTGTCTTCCAGTTTTCGTATTTGCCCGGACAGCGCCGATTGCGAAATGTGCAGGGCGTTTGCTGTCCGTGTCAGGTGCCCGGTGCGGGCAACCATCCAGAAGTAGTAAAGATGATGATAGTTAAGTTTCATGTTTGGGGCTTTTTTTATCGTTCTCTAAAAAAGAACAATAGGTTAAGTATAAACCATTTTTTATATCAGTCTAATGACGGCAAAGTACTTGGCAAGAAAGTACCGGGGAAGAAAGTACTCGCAGAAGTAAGTAAAGAGACATCAGGAGAAAGACACCCATGAACGACCTCGCTTTGTTTTTATCAGCACTGGTTTTGGTGGCCTGGCTGGCGGCACCCGCTACTTTTCTGGCACTTGCCGGTTTCAGCTCCTGGACTCGCAACCCGCTGAAGCTGAATCACTGCTGGCGCCTCGCGGAGAAGCTGCTGGTTTTCTCAATGGGTGCCACGCTTTTGATTGCCGCAATGCTTCTTGTCGATCTCCAGAACGGTTCGTCGGGCAGCTCGCTGGCGGTGCCTGGTCGCTGGCTCGGACTTTTCCCCACGGGAGTGGCTGCCTGGATGGCGGTAATGGTCGGATTTGTGGGCTGGGTGATCCTGCGTTTTTCCGAGCGTTATCTGCGGGGTGATCCCGGTCGTGAGCGCTTCCTGCCATGGTTTCTGCTGACGATAGCCTGTGTGCTGGTTCTTGTTATGACCAACAACCTGCTAGTTCTGGCTGGTGCCTGGGTTGGAGTCAGTATTTCCCTGCACAACCTTTTGACCCTCTATCCTGATAGACCTCAGGCGCGGATGGCTGCTGTACAGAAGTTCATTGTCAGCCGTGCGGGAGACTCACTTGTGGTGGCCGGTGTGGTTATGCTGTACCTCCATCACGGCACCTTTTTCCTGCCAGATATGATTCAGGCGCAACGCGCTGCGCCGTCGTCTTCCTTTACTCTGACTCTTGCCTCTGTGGCCCTGGCCCTGGCCGCCATTCTCAAGTGTGCCCAGATTCCGTTCCACGGCTGGCTGTTGCGGGTTATGGAAGCCCCAACTCCGGTATCTGCCCTGTTGCATGCGGGTGTTATCAACCTGGGCGGATTTCTCTGGCTGCGTCTTTTCCCGGTCTTCGAAGGTTTCACGGTCGGTCATCTTATTCTTCTGACCATTGGTGGACTTACGGCGGTTATCGCGGTGCTCACCATGATGACCCAGTATTCGGTGAAGCACGCACTTGCGTGGTCTACTTGCGCGCAAATGGGCTTCATGCTCTTTGAAATCGGAATGGGAGCCTACACGCTCGCACTCTTGCACCTTTTGGCACACTCACTCTACAAAGCGCACTCGTTTCTCGCCTCTGGCAGGACAGTCAAAGCGTCTGCGGTTGGTATCTTTGCCCGGCAACGTTCTCCGGCAGGACTGTTATGGGCACTTTTGACTGGCGGTGTAGCTGCGCTGATCCTGCTTCAGGCTCCCGGCCTGGTTGAAGGGAATCTGGTGTTCGGCGCCTTACTGGTGCTCGCAGTATCAAGTGCGGTGATGGCAGTGCCGGCGGGTGCGACCCTTGTGTCAAAAGCTCGCATTGCCTTGCTTGCTCTGCTTCTGGTTCCTGCTTATGGCGTACTGCATGCGTTGGTCGGCCCCGCTGTGCCTGAACACACAAACTTCGAAGCCCCGTTGGTCGCTTACGCCATCGCGCTTGCACTCCTGATTGCGCTGGTCACTGTTTCGGGGCTGATTATGCACGGTGGTCGTAACCGGTTTACCAGCATCCTGTGGCGCCACTTCAGCAAGGGGCTTTACCTTGAGCTGATGTTTGACCGGATTACCCGCCGCCTGGCTTCTGAAGCACTTAACGCCCCGGGTATGCTCAAGAGAATTCCCCATCATCCGTTCACCATGGAGAAGAGATCGTGATGGATTCCAACGCAGCCGTATCTGCAACCGTTTTGGATGAGAATAGAGTGCAGAGCGCCATAACACGGGCCTGCGGGCTGATTGCACCAATCTGGCCACTGGATCAGTGGATTGCCGTAAACCCTTTCTGGGGGCTCCGCGACCAATCGATAAAACGTGCCGATCAACTGCTTGAACAAAGGGCGGGTTTCTCGTTCCTCATGCCTGCGGCTTTCTATCGGGAGGCCTGGGAGGGCGGCAGGATCTCTGATTCGGATTTGCGGGCGAGTCTGGACGAGAGCGACAATACAGACGGCCTTCAGCCGGTGTTTGACCTGCTGAAGCACGGTGAGCAGGCTGTGGATTCTCTCCGTTTGTCGATTCTTGATGTGTTCCCGGTAAACGCAGAAGGCGTTAAGGCTGCCGATGCGGTATGTGATGAAATAGGACGACTCTGTGGCGCCTTTTTCGATGTTCGCCAGGGCCGGTGGTCGCCCGCCGTGAACCGGGATCGCCAAGGTGGGTTCTTTGAGTTCTGGCTTGAAGCCGCGCAGCAAGATCTTTCGCTGGATTACAGAACAGGTGTCGCCGGTGCCCGCGAGCGACTCAAGGCTTTTCCGCGTACTCGGCTGCAGGCGGTAGAAAAAGCCGTAGCCCTGATTGGGCTTGGCGCTAATGAGCTGGAAGTGCTTTGCCATAACCTGTTGATGCGAGTCGTTGGCTGGGCCTCGTGGAGCAGTGGCGTCGACTGGCGGGCAGGTCTTGCAGGAGACGACTCCGAAGCGAGGGAATCTCTGCTTTCTGCTTTGCTGGTGTGGGAAGCTGTTGCTCTTGAGTGTGCCTCTGACGAGCAGATTGCGGCCAGGAAAGAGGCTTGGGAAGAAATTCGCCAGAGTATTCATGCAAGCGGCTGCGATGGCACCGCTGGTCTGGATGCTGCGAACGACCCGGAAGAGAAGCTTCTGTGGATCTGGCAACGTGCCTACGAAATAGGATACCAGCGCAAGCTCATGCACATAATGGGTGAGAGCTCTGAGAACGCCACTGACGCCAAAACGGCAGAGGCTGGACCGGATGTTCAGGCGGTTTTCTGTATCGATGTGCGTTCTGAGGTGATGAGACGCCACCTGGAAAATGACAACCCGCGTGTGCAAACGCTGGGTTTTGCCGGGTTCTTCGGGCTGCCGATTTCACACCAGAGCCACGGGCCCTTTTCCGAGGTGCAAAGACTACCCGGGCTGTTGGCTCCGGCTTACCGTCTTATCGACACAGAGGGCAGTTTCGAGGGCGATAACGCGCTGAATCGCAAACTCGATCAACGGGAAATAACCCGCGAATCCGTGCGTAACGCCAAGTACAGCAGCCTTTCGACCTTTACCCTGGTGGAGACCACGGGCCTCGCCTGGGCCTGGAAGCTGTTTAAAGACAGTCTGTACCGACAGTCCGAAAAGAATGGCTCGCTGACAGGCGCTCTGACAGGCACTCTGGTACACCATCTTGGGAGCGACCCTCTGGCAAGACACGAGAAGGTCAAGCTGGTCGCGGGCTTTCTGCAGGGAATGTCGCTGACAGGCAATTTTGCTCCCTTGCTTGTGTTCATTGGCCACGGCACGCAAACCGATAACAACCCTAACCATGCAGGGTTGGCTTGCGGTGCTTGTGGTGGTCAGAGTGGTGGCGTGAACGCACGGCTGGCAGCGGCACTCTTTAACGATCCGCAGGTGCGTGAGGGCCTTGCCGAAGAAGGTATTCACATACCGGATGAAACTTTGGCGGTAGCTGCCGAGCACTGCACGGTAACAGATGAAGTAACGCTGTTTGATCAGGAGTCAGTTCCCGATTCTCATAAGGCATTGCTTTCGGAGCTACAGGGCTCTTTTCTGAATGCCGGACGAGAGGCAAGAAAAGAGCGGGCGACACCGCTGAAGCTCAATGGGCTTGACGGCACCGAGCTGCTGGCAGCTATGCGCCAGAGGGCTGTGGATTGGTCTGAGGTTCGGCCTGAGTGGGGCCTTGCAAACAATGCTGCCATCATTTTTGCGAAGCGGGATCTGACACGGGGAAAGAATCTTTCCGGCAGGACATTCCTGCACGATTATGATCCTGAGCTGGACACCGAGGGTCAGGTTCTGGAGGCACTGATGTCGGCGCCCATGATGGTGGCAAACTGGATCAACCTTCAGTATTTCGCGTCGGTTACGGTTCCAGAAGTCTATGGTGCCGGAAACAAGCTGCTGCACTCAGTCGTTGGCGGAAACCTTGGTGTCATAGAAGGGAACGGCACAGACCTGCGTATTGGTTTGCCATTGCAGTCTGTGCACGATGGTATCTACTGGCGCCATGAGCCGCTTCGCCTCACGGTGCTGATCGATGCCCCGAGAGAGCGCATCCGGGCAATTGTTGAACGCCAACCCGATGTTGCACGATTGGTTAATAACCAATGGCTATGGCTGCACAGAATACTGCCCGGGGGCGGGCAGGAGCGGTTTGTTAAGGGGGAATGGCACCTCTGCCCAGGTTAATCCTGAGCAGCGTTCAGAACGTCCGGCTTTTTCAGAGCTTTCTGAAAGAGATCCTTGTCTTCGGCGATGGCCATGGCGCACTTTTCGGCCATGTCATCGCCCAGGCCTTCAACTTTCCGCGCCAGGAACACCTGAATTTCCTCCGCCAGTTCCAGTATTTTATCCCGGGCATCGGCGTCAGCTTTTGATGTGAAAAGCATGGTCTCAGGATTTTTTAATGCCATATCCAGGCCGTCCCTATCGGAAAAATAGACTGCTTGTACCGCCATGGTCATTCCTCGCAGTGAATGTCTGTTTTACTGTATAAAAAAACAGTGTATCCGACTGCCACAGAGAAATATACCCAGGAACGGCAAAAGCAATCAGCTCGCCGGGAAAGCTGCAAAAACTCCAATCAATAGCACAAAAGTGCTGAACCCCAGGTGAAACCGCCGCCAAACGCTTCAAGCAAAACAACTTGATTACGCTGAATGCGTCCGTCTCTAACTGCCGCATCCAGAGCAAGAGGAATGGAAGCAGCCGAGGTGTTGCCGTGCTTGTTGACGGTAACGACCACCTGGTCCATGGGCATGCTCAGTTTTTTTGCGGTGGCGGAAATAATCCTCAGATTGGCCTGATGGGGAACCAGCCAGTCGATATCGGACTTTTTCATCTGGTTGGCGGCGAGGGTTTCGTCAACAATCTTGCCAAGGGTGTTTACTGCAACCTTGAAGACTTCATTGCCTTTCATTTCCACGAAGGCCAGCCCGGCTTTTACCTGATCGTAGCCATCGGCGATACCGCAGGGAACGTGGAGCAGTTTTTCGTACCGACCGTCGGCATGAATGTGCGTGGAGAGAATGCCGGTCTCTTCATGCGCTTCAAGAATCACAGCGCCGGCGCCATCCCCGAACAGCACGCAGGTGCCGCGGTCTGACCAGTCTATGATGCGAGAAAAAACTTCTGCACCGATAACCAGAGCCTTTTTACTGCTCCCGGTTTTTATGAACTTGTCGGCAACCGAGAGAGCGTAGACAAAACCACTGCACACAGCCTGAATATCGAAAGCCGGGCAGCCACGGATGCCCAATCGGGCTTGCAGAATGCAGGCAGAGCTCGGAAAAATTTTGTCTGGAGTAGAGGTGGCAAAAATGATCAGATCGATATCACTGGCATCGATTCCAGCCGCTTCTATGGCATTGAGGGCGGCCTGCTCGGCAAGGTCAACGGTTGTTTGCCCATCAACGGCAATATGCCGTTGCTCAATACCCGTGCGTTCACGGATCCACTTGTCTGTGGTATCGACCATCTTTTCGAGGTCTTTGTTGGTAACAATATTCTCTGGCAGGTAAGAGCCAGTGCCGGCAATGCGTGCAAAGGTCATTCGCGAAAATCCCACGGTGTATCCGATTAGGGAGCAGACGCATCTACAGTTGCCTCTTTGTTGGCAGAGGAACTGAACGCGTTTCAAATGCTCCTTGGCTTTGGAACATGCTATACCTCTGAACCTTTACCTGTTATTAGCGGTTTGTCAAAGACGCTCTTGGGGATCGCCCTCGGGCTTCCTGAGATTTGCTCACTCAAACCTGTCATTTAACAATTTTTAACTATATTTAATAAGCATCATAACTGTGTGTTTTATTGGTGCAATATTCATATTGTTCAAGCTGCATCGTTTTTTGAAAAGTCATATAAAAACTTTTGAAAGGATGTCAGATCATGCAAACCACAGCACCGAGTCACGAGGAGTTGGCTAAAGATTTTCTGCGACTTACCCCGGATGACCTGAAAGCCAAATATCCCGACGATCAGGAGGTACAGGGTGCGCTGGCGCAAATAACCATTGCCCGAAAGATTTTTGAAACCAACAGCTCCGCTCCAACCAGTTCGAATCATGTCCAAGCGGAGATAATGAGGCGAATAGCCTTGAAGAAAGATATGCGTCATCTGTAGTGGCTTTGAGCCTGGAAACCGGGCAGGTAGCCTGGGTGCAGCAATTTGTGCATCACGATCTGTGGGATATGGATACGCCGGCACAACCGAGCCTGGTGGAATACGAGCGCAGATGCGCATAACCGAGTGTCTATTTTTCGTGGGTAGAACCCGTTTTGTTGACTCCGCTACTCGATAAAGTTCGCCTGGCTGGCGATTAATGGCGAGAGCTTGATGTTCCAGTGCTCCATACCACTTTTGCTGTATACGTAATGCCCGCTAAGAGATTTAATCTGCGGTATACGATCTGGCTTTATTCCATTGAGGATCAACGAAGCTAACCGGGCACCCGTAATACCTTCCTGATGAGCGGAGATTGTAAACCCGCCCAAAGCTTCCTGCGCCCCGATAGAGATGTCCCAGAATGAAAAGATCGGGACTGGTGAGCTGGTATAAGCCTGATTTATAAGCTCTTTTGGCTGTATATAGTTATCTTCAGTGTCCCGAATTGTATGGTGAGTACCTATAATCACGGCATCGTACTTGGTGTACGCATTTTCTGCAGTGCTTAACCAGGTGTCTTTGTCGTTGGTCAGTACGATATCGATCTGAGAGCCGTAAAGCTCCGCTTGGCGCTTGTCTCCAAAGTAGTCATTGACCGCATTGCGCATGGTAATCGAGTCATCCATCAGAATTAAAAAGTGCTCCCTCTGGCGGAGAACTTTGCGTAAATGACGGATGCTTTGTTCGAAAAACGGGCGTTCCAAAACCCCGGTAACCAACGGGTGTTCGAGGGCAGGGTGTTGCACGGGAGTGCCGTTCACACCGAAAAAGACAACCGGAATTTCCTGATCAACCAGATGCTGTGCCATCAATGAAAAGGCATTATCATCACCCAGAATGGCAACATCCGGTTTGATTTCAGCCACCGATTTTTGGATGCTTTCTACCTTCTGGGCCCACTCCGATTTCGGCAGGCGCTTGGTGTCCAGAGCCAGAACGTGGATATCGTGTTCTGCGCCCAGTACAGATTCGATGGCAACGAGATAGTCAGCATCCCATTTATATTCTTTGTGATAGCTTTCGATAACGACCACGGTCTTGCTGAAACACAACGGGCTTACCAGTAGTAAGGCTAGAATGAGCAGACGCATGTACTGTCCTTATTTTTTTTGAGTATAGAAAGGGCTGATGACCTCCAAAGGCGAACAGCAAAAATCACACCAGCCCTTTATATGCTTGTTAGTTATGACTTTTTGCTTTAGTGATAAATTGGATTGTCCGGAATGCAAGACACTGTTGTTTGCTTTCCCGGACAACTCTGCATAAGTGGCCTGTTTTCCGGACAGTGTGGGGTTTTCGGCCAGCATCCGGTCAGGTCTCTAGCCAGTAAGGAGCGCTTCATGAATTCGCGGGAAAAACTATTAGAGCAACTGGGCATTGCTCATCCGATTGTCCAGGCACCGATGGCGGGCGTATCGACGCCTCAACTGGCTGCGGCCGTTACCAACTCCGGGGCCCTGGGTTCCTTGGGGATTGGCGCGAGCACAGCCGCCCAAGCCAGGGAAATGATTGAGCAAACCCAGGCCCTGACCCCCGGGCCCTTCAATGTGAATGTGTTCTGTCACCAGCCTGCGCGGCGTGACGCAGCTCTGGAGGCTGACTGGGTGCAATATCTCGCACCTTTGTTCGCTGAAGCGGGTATAGAACCGCCGGACTCACTCAATGAAATCTATACATCGTTTGTTGAAGACGACGAGACGCTTGAAATGCTGCTCGAACTGAAACCGGCGGTTGTCAGTTTTCACTTTGGTATTCCATCGGCTGAATGCATTGCGGCGTTTCAGGGGGCCGGGGTCTATACCATGGCGACGGCTACGTGCATGGGTGAAGCAACGGAGATTGAAGCTGCTGGAATTGATGCCATCGTGGCACAGGGTATTGAAGCTGGCGGGCACAGAGGGATTTTCCATCCTGAAGCGGCAGATGAAGGCCTGAGCACTTTGGCGCTCGTCCGTTTGTTATCACGCCAGACAACCCTGCCAATTATCGCAGCCGGTGGAATAATGGATGGTTTCGCGATGAAAGCCGCGCTGGCATCCGGTGCGGCTGCAGTTCAGCTCGGCACCGCATTTGTTCTGTGTCCGGAGTCCGCTGCAAATGAAGCATACCGAGCGGCACTGAAAAGCGAGAGAGCATCGGAAACACGATTAACCAAAGTGCTTTCCGGCCGACCGGCGCGGGGGATCGTCAATCGCCTCATTTCGTTTGGTGAAACGAAACAGAGCCCGCCGCCGGCAGATTACCCGATAGCCTACGATGCAACCAAGCGTCTCAATGCGGCGGCCTCCAAGCATGGAAACCACGAGTTTGCTGCTCAATGGGCAGGGCAAGGAGCACCTTTGGCGCGGGAGTTACCGGCGGCAGATTTGATTGCGGTGATTCTGGAGGAGAGTGTTTAAGGTGGAGCGTTCTTAAGGTGGAGAGTGCTTAAGGAGGCTGTTCAAAGTCGCTCCGAAACTCTGCGGCATACCTCCCGGGGTATATGGTGATGCGGCTAACAGATGTTTAGCCTCAATGCATCGACCATCTGCCAAGTGAGCGCCCCATGAAGACAAAAGCCGAGTGGCAAACACTCAGTGAAAGCATCACCCTCAGAAATCAGGCTTACATTGGGGGGCGCTTCCAGTCAGCGGTCTCCGGAGAAACCTTTAAAACGACTAACCCTGCAACCGAACGGGTGCTGGCTGAGGTTGCTAGCTGTGATCAGGCAGACGTCGATCTGGCGGTAGCAGCGGCTAAAGCTGCATTTGTTTCAGGCAGTTGGTCACGCAAGGCACCGGGTGAGCGCAAAAAGGTGCTATTGCGACTGGCAGATTTGATGCAACAACACCGTGATGAACTGGCGCTGACAGACACGCTCGACATGGGTAAATCGATATCGGAAATGCTGAGCGTTGACCTGCCGGATTCCATTGACTGTTTTCGCTGGACAGCGGAGTCCATCGACAAGGTCTACGGTGGGATTGCACCGACTGGTGGCGATACCCTTGGCTTGATAAGCCATGAGCCAGTTGGAGTTGTTGCTGCAATTACGCCTTGGAACTACCCGTTAATGATGGCCACCTGGAAGCTTGCGCCGGCACTGGCAGCGGGTAACTCCGTTGTGCTCAAACCCTCGGAGAAGAGCCCTCTCAGTGTTTTGCGTCTGGCCGAGCTGGCGACGGAGGCAGGTCTTCCTGATGGCGTGCTGAATGTTCTTCCAGG
>TARA_R110002096_G_scaffold147671_22_pt1 | contig 50038 bp, 39 predicted proteins | sample TARA_R110002096 | Tara Oceans TARA_R110002096 (sample SAMEA4397295) | marine metagenome | biome: Polar Biome; feature: [DCM] deep chlorophyll maximum layer (ENVO:01000326); material: water (ENVO:00002006), including particulate matter (ENVO:01000060) such as... | depth 35 m
ACGACTTCAGACAATCCTTCCGGATCGTCCCACGGCGCTCGATCGACGATTTGATCGGCCAGGCCAGGAGTCGTGCGAAAGCGTTCCACAAGTCGACGATTGGCTTCCTCAACCACTTCTTCGTCGGTCCCGGAAATCGTCACGATGGTTTCATCCGGACGCGTGAAATGCTCCAAAAACAGACCCAGACCATTGACCTCTGGCAGGTTGGTGGGGAGCAGGCGGAGCGGATCGACGTTGAAGCTGATGCGGCTGATCCCGATGCCGACTACCAGGGCCAGCGCTGGCCAAATGAGCCATTTCAGCTTGCTGAGGAACGTCTTTGTCATTCGTGGTGGGCGGCCACTCTAGGAGGGATGGGCCTGACAGCAACGCAAAAACCCGGGCGGCGAATTTGCGTCCGTGCGGCTTCGCCTTAATCTAGAAGCCTTATGACCCGACTTTTCCTTGTTCTCAGCGTAAGCCTAGTTTGTTGGACCGGTGCGCGAGCGGAGAGTTTAAACCTGCAGCCTCTCAAAAATTGGATCGCGAATCAGGGCGAAATCGACACCCTGACCTGCGATTTCACGCAAGAGAGAGAACTTCGCACGCTCAAAAAACCGTTGGTCGCGGATGGAAGGTTCTGGTTCAAGGGGCCGGATCAATTCCGATGGGAACTGGGCGCGCCTGCGCGTTCGATCGCGATTCACAGTGGTGATGTGTTGACCGTCGTCGATGTCTCCAAAAAGAAGGCGGAGGTGACGGACACGTCGGGCGAGGAGGATGAGAGAGCACGATTCGCGGCCTACTTTGATCTGAGTTTTCCTCGGCGCTGGGATACGTTTACGGAGAATTTTGAGGTGCTGGCCCTGAATCGCGTCGGAGAAGAGTGGCGTGCCCATGTTTCGCCGAAAAGCCGCAAAACGGTTCGTGGGATCAAGACGATGACCTTTTTCATCGGGGTGGCGGAAGATAACCTGCTCGGCTTTTCATTGGATCTGAAAGACGGTTCGACGATTTCGACCCGGTTCAGAAAGATCAAACAAAATGCCGCGATTCCCGATTCCACCTTCCAGGTCCAGTTGGAAGGCTACAAAGTGAAGCGGAAGAAAGCTTAGTCAGTGTTCCCCCGTTTCGACCGGCGTTCGAAGATCAATCGACTTCTCCCATCCCATCGCTGTTGCGGTTTCAAGGGGAAAGGTCCAAGTCTCCTTGTCTTCGGTATAAATTCGAAGTTTGGACCGTTCGGCTGCCATGGCGACGGCTTGAGGCAGATCCAGAACGCGTAAGACGTTGAGGTAAATCGGTCCCTCGTGGTGGCTGGTGGAAAGATCATGGAGGTCGAGTCGCGCGACCGGCTTCTCGAGAAAGAGAGAGGCATAGAGCGCGTTTCCTGCCATGTCACCAGCCGCCTGCAACCACACCGGCGTTTCTCCCAGGCCCGCCTCTCGAAGAGCAATGACTCCCTGGCGGCAGTCCCAGCTCCGCATTCCGTCCAGCGTTTGACCAATGAGGGAGAACCTGCGTCGAATCTGGATTTGCTTCTTCGGTTCATCGCTCCAGGCGACCGGACCGATTCCGCGGGGGCATAGGTAGGCCATTCCCCATTTGAAAGTCTGGTGCATTTTCAGCTCTGCCTGCAATGACTCTTCATCCGGCGCGGGCAATTCGATTCCTGGAAATGCTTCGGGAAAAAGAGATGGAACATGGGTGAGGAAATCGTTCCAGTCGGTTTCATCCAGCAAATTGAGAACGTGGAGCTGCAGGTCCTTCAACTCAAGGCCTTCCCGGCGTGCCAGATAGAGCTTGGTGGTCACATTTCCCTCGGGATGAACGTCATAGACTTCAAACGTCAACCCCTGCCTGGTGTCGGAGAACACCTTCTTTGCTTCGGGTTGGGTCTCTGTGTTTGGCCAACCGGCAAAGCTGAGCCGCTTCAACTCGTTCCGCCAGCCATCTCGCAAGGTCTCCCATTCCTTCTGGTCCTGGGGAACTGCGGGAGTTTCGGCCAGTGGGACGAAGGATTCATCAATCGTCGTGACGATCTCGTCTTCGGGAATGGCGTCAAAAACCTTCAGTTCCTGGGGGGCAAATCCTTTGACTGCGGCCAGTTCGTGAACCGCCTTGATGTCGCCACCGCGTAGATGGCGATTGAACCAATGAAAGGCGCTCGTTCGCAAGGGTTGCGTGTCAGTGTGAGGCCCTTCCTCGATGTTGAGCCCCAGTTTGCTGCTCGCGTCCTGCAGTTCATAAATCCGTTTCGTTTGCCAGAACACGTCCATGACCCCGTTCAGCGGGAAAATTCCATCTTTGTCGGTATTCGAGATTAACAGCGGGCGGGGAGAGACGAGTGCCGCGACGTTGGCAAAGTCCCAGCGGAAGGTGTTTACTGGAAACATGCAGTCGCAGTGGCCTTCAATGCATCCGTCCACTACGTGATTGCGGAGCGACGTGATCCCGGCCACCGGAACGGCAGCCTTGATGCGGCGGTCAAGTGTTGCTGTCCACCAAGAGTAGGCGCCTCCTCCCGATCTCCCGGTTACGCCCATCCGCTCGGGATCGACTTCGGGCCGGGTCTCCAGGTAATCCAGTGCCCGAATCGAATTCCAGGCTTCTACGCCCGCCGGAGTGTATCCCCGGGCGTTCCACCACCAACGGTCATAGCGAAAGGTTCCGTGATGAACACCCTCAATCTCGCCCAATTGGATTGTGTCGATCAAGAGGCAGACATAGCCCTGACGGGCAAACCAGATCCCATGGTGATGATAGCCAACCTTGTTTCCGTAGCTCACCCCGTCTTCCTTGACCCGGGCATGCCCGCAAACGTAGAGGATGGTGGGGAAAGGCCCTTCGCCTTGGTTTTTGGGAAGGTAAAGGTTTCCGGTAACGTAGAGTCCCGGGCTTGATTGGAAGTGCAGCTTTTCGACCCTGAAGTCTTCTCGCTCAATCGTCCCGGTCACGACCGGTTGAAGATCGGTCCTCTCAGGAAGCGGCTTGAGGCCCAGCATCTCGTGCAACTCATCTCGAAGTTGCTCGTGGTGAGTTTCCCAACCTTGCTGATCCGTGATCGTTTCAAGCGGATGTTCCAGTTCCGCGACTTGCTTGGCAAAATAGCGCTCCAACTCATCGGATCCGAGATCCGCGCGATTGGATTTGGCAAGGAGAATGGCTGGAAGAGCCCAGGCAAGAAAAATGAGGACGTGAGTGTTCACACCCCCTTCACACAAATTGATCCTGCCTTCTTACTGAGTTGCCAACTTTTTGGCGAGTTCGATGCTCTCAGGCGCGAATAGAGAACCGGGGAACGGCTTTTCGTCGCCCTCTTCTGAGCGCAACACCAGATTTCCGGCTTCGACCCGGACGAAGTAGGCTTTGATCTCTTTGCCCGTCTTGCTTTTCCACGTGTGAAGCGCGTCTTTGTCGATCATCTCCTCTTCGGCTGGAGGTGCATCCGCGACCACGGGAGCTGCAGGCATTTCGCCGGGTTCAAGGAGAGCGCCCTCCTGGATCCACTTCCTCAAGGTGCTGATATCGGAACTTTCGAGGTGATCACCGCGATTTGGTGGCGGCATACGGTCACTGTTCGAGTCGGGAAGAGAAATGAGTTTGATCAACAGGCTTTCCTCCGGCTTGCCGGGAACGATATACTTGCCCGGGCCGATGTGTTCCCTCAAGGTTTCCTCTTTATCCATCCGGAAATCCTTTTTTGCCCGGGGACCACCATGGCATTTGAAGCAGTTGCTTCTCAGGATTGGCCGGACTTCCGTTTCAAAGTCGATGGCTGCGAAGCTGACGGATGGGGCCAAAAAAAGGGCAGACAAAGACAAAATGAGGCGGGCTTTCATCGGGAGTAGCATTCGCGCTTTAGACGGGTTTGTCCACCCGATATTCGGGAAGCTGACTCAAGCACAGAGCTCGGAAAGCCGTTTCATCAGGGGGGGGATGGCCTCATACGGGTTATCATTCGCTTCGTATTCAAGGATCACGTACCCCTGATAGTTTGCAGCTTTCAGGATAGTGATCAGTCGCTCCAAATCCGTTTCTTCCTGTTCCGCAGCTCCTTCACGTTTGAATTCGACCTTCACTTGGACGTTTACGGCATAGGGAGCCGTTGCTTCGATATCGAGATAGGGATCGGCCGTGCGGAAATTGCCGGAATCGAGGTTCACGCCGACCCAGGGATGATCCGCATCACGGACCAGTTTCAGCAACGTTTCGTGGTCTCCGACACTGTCGTGATTTTCGATTCCCAGAAAAATGCCTTTCGTGGCGGCGTAGTCGCCGGCGGTCCTGAGATTCTCGACCACATTGGCCCAGGCTTCGTCTGCCGGTAGCTCTTTTCCGTGCTTTCCAGCAAAAACGCGAATGTGAGGGGCTCCCAGGATGGCGGCACGATCGATCCACTTCTTCACGTAGGTCATTTGTTGGTCGCGCTCTGCGCCCTTTGGGTGGGTGAAGTTGTTTCCCACCGCGGTTCCACTCACATCAACGCCGCGGAGGAAGGCATGGCGTCGGACATTGATGAGTGCTTCATCCGTCACGTTCTCATCGAAAAAGTAGCTGGTCAGTTCGGCCCCATCACAGCCCTGAGCGGCGCAGAAGTCGATAAACTCATGCATCCCAATCTGCTGCTCCTCGGGTAAGGTCGAAGGACGGCCCCGGCTGATGTGAAAGTAATTTCGGAACGAGTAAGCCGCGAGGCCAAGGCGGAGGCGGGGGCCCTCCGGACGAACAAATGGTCCTGCGGCGTGGGCTGAACCAAGTGCGGCAAAGGAAGTGGCGGATTTGACGAAGGAGCGGCGATTCATGGGCAAAGTCTAGCAATCGTGCCAGAGGCGGGCAATCCCCAGGCCGAAAAAAAGTTTTGGGCGTTGACTCCTGCTCAAATTCTCGAAAGCTGACACACCAATGAAAGCGATGAGGAATTGCAAAATCGCGTTGAAGCTTGGGAACCACCTGGGCCTGACGTTGTGGTTTTGTCTCGGCTCGTATGCTTTGGCTGAAAGCCGGTTGGATGCGCTCATGGATGCGTTTTCCGAGAAGCAATTGGATATCGCTCAACCCGCGCGGGAATTAGAGACAACTTATCGGCAGCACCTCCAGCGCTTTCGCGATGAATACCAAGCGAAAGGTGATCTCAAGGCTGTTTTGGCGATTGAGGAGGAATTAAAATCTCTGGGGGAATCCCGCCAGGTCAGCCTGTATCCGAACTTGGCAAAATTCCAGGAAGCGTTTGTTTTGCAATCTGCGAAACTGGAGGAAGAGGCGAAGTCCCGGTTGGCCGATCTCATGGCTTTTTATCGTTCCAACCTAACCCGTTTACAGATTGAGTTTACCCGAGCCGGACAGATTGAAGAGGCAAAACAAGTTTTGGCGGAATCCGAGCGCTCCGCGTTGATCGCCCGGGAATGGGAAGTGGCTCGAATGCTGCCTCCAAACGGCGAAGCGTTGCTCCTGCAGGCAGTTGAAGTGGAGAACCCTTTGGCGGAACCGGATCCAGATCGAACGACCTACATCATCGAATCGGACGGAACCAAGGGCGTGTTGAAGTTGACCTACCGGCACCCGCTTTTTGCCTCCAAAAACTACGAGGTATCTGACGCGATCCTCCAATTGCAGGTCGCGGAGGCAAGAGCCGCTGATACCTCTGAGACGATTCGAGTTTTGCTGGGCGATCGCGAAGTCGGGACTCAGGAAGGAGCCGACTTGGGAGCTTTGGTTGCCATCCCGTTGACCGGGTTTGAATCTGTAACCGAAGAATCCGTAATCCTGACCATTCAATGCGGCAGCAACGCCTTGATGCTGGACAAAGGCGTTGAAAACGCCCCGAAGCTCAGCATCAAATTCACGGCCAAACGCTAGGCCTTTTCTTCAATCGCTTCCTCATACCCATGCATCAGGTGAAGCGCGGGAATCCCCGAAAGCTTGCCGAGTTTGCGCAGGGTATAGACGAGAAGTCCGATGCTCAAAACCATGTAAGGAATTCCTATGACCGGAAACTGCAGAACCTGAAGTTTGCCGTATTCTTGTACTGCAGAAACTTCGTCAATTTTTGGATCGGATTGCAGAATGTGGTTAGCCAATGCGAAATTTAAAAACCCTACAAACACTGACAATAATGCGTAAATTACCGAGACCTCAACCATCAATGGCCTTACACGACCAGTATTTTCATTTTCCTTAAGACCCATTTCCAACTTTGGTTGGTCGATTACCTGAGGATTCAGCAATATTCGTTGAATCAGAGGTTTCTTTAGCCATGCAGTTGAGAGGGTAACGATTCCAACTAGCACAGGCATCCCACTTTCAATCCAAACAATAAGCTGAGTGTTGGCTTTCAAGAGTAAAATTGTGCCCTTTAAGAGAACGAGTAAAATCCCTAAAACAGAGAATATATTCACCTTTCTCTTTTGAAGGTAGTCGTGAATGCCAAAGCCGATTGGGAAAAGAAGAGCGAGAACAACAGCCCAAGTGGGACCAATTGCATAAAAGGGAGACCCCTCTGCTCCCGGAATCGGGCTCAGCTTCAACATGATAAGCGTTGGCAGAACGATGTTGAAAACAAGGTTCGGCCACGGATTTTCAGGCTTCTGGGGTGATGTGTCAGTCACGGGCGGCGAACCTAGCACGTCGCATTGGCTGCACAACTCCAGCTATTGGGTTTTGCGAAGCCGCTACTGCGAATCGTGAGGGCCACCCGGCTCCATCCGATCTCTTTTCTGCGAACCTGGCGCGACGCTAACCGGGCCAACTCCCGGGAATCCATCAAATTCCGACGACGATTAAGTGACGCGAAGATTGACAGAAGGCTCATCGCGAACAATTTCCGCTCCTGATCGATGATTTCGCTGAACCATGTAGAAAAAGGCTTTGCCGGACGGACGCTCTTTACCGACGTCACACTCCAAGTGAATGTGGGGGACCGGATTGGGCTGGTGGGCCCAAACGGAGCGGGAAAATCGACGCTGTTTTCCCTGATCCTCGGCGAGGACACTCCAGATGCGGGAACGCTTTCGCGTGATCGTCATACAACGCTTGGGTTTTTGCCGCAGGAGAGTGCCCCGGTTGGCGACGAGACCGTCTTGGAAATCGCGACCGCCGTGAGTCACGAAATCGTCGAGCTTCGTGGGAAAATGGCCAGTGCGGAGTCGGAAGACGCAGTCGATTCCGACGACTACGCCGAAGTTCAATCGCGATTTGACGAACTGGGAGGTTATCACCTTGAGCCCAAGGCGAAGAAGATTCTTGGCGGGCTCGCCTTTCGGGAAAGCGACTTTGAGCGTCCGGTTCGAGAACTCAGTGGAGGTTGGGTCATGCGAGCTCATTTGGCGCGGTTGCTGGTTCAGGAGCCCGACTTGCTGATGCTCGACGAGCCAACCAACCACCTGGATCTGCATTCGCTGCAATGGTTTCAGAACTATCTGAAGGGCTACCCGGGCGGAATCCTCATGATTTCTCACGACCGGGAGTTTCTGAATGATCTCTGTGATTCGATTGCCCACATTTTTGCCGGGCATCTTCACCACTACCGCGGCAACTATGATTCGTTTCTTCAGCAACGGAAGGAGCGGGAAGACCAAGCGTGGGCCGCGTATCGCAATCAGCAGGCGGAGATCAACAAGTTGGAAGACTTCGTTCGCCGGTTTCGCGCCAAAGCAAGCAAGGCTTCTCAGGCGCAAATGAAGCTGAAGCAGCTCGATAAGATTGTGCGGTTGGAACCTCCGGTTTCGGAAGAAAAAGCCGTGAAAATCAGCATTCCCCAGCCCACGAAAAGTGGGCGCAAGGTCGTGAATCTCACTGACATCCATCAGGCGTATGGTGAGAACAAGGTTTACGAAGGAATGGAGTTCGAGGCGGAACGGGGTGAGCGAATTGTGCTGGTTGGGCCGAATGGTGCCGGGAAATCGACCTTGTTGAAGATTCTCGCCGGCGAATTGGAGTTTCAGAAAGGTGAACGGAAACTGGGACTCAACGTCAGCGCCGGATACTTCGCCCAGTATCGGAGTCTGATGCTGGACGGTCGTCGCAGCGTCCTCGAAGAGGCCCTGGATACACCGGGCCGCGTCGCCACCGAGAATGAAGTTCGCACCATGCTGGGCTGCTTCTTGTTCCGAAAAGACGACGTTTTCAAGAATGTCGGAGTGCTGAGTGGGGGAGAGAAGGGTCGCCTCGCTCTCGTCAAAATTCTCCTCAATCCGCCGAACCTGCTACTCATGGATGAGCCTACGACTCACCTCGACATGGCGAGTATCGACGCGTTGACGATGGCGCTGAAAGAGTTTGAGGGCACACTCATTTTCATCAGTCACGATGTCTACTTCATCCGCTCCATCGCGGAGACGGTGCTCCACATCGATCGCGGGACGCTGACGCGCTATCACGGCGATTACGACTATTATCTCGAGAAGTCGGGGATCGATTCCGAAAGGGCGGCGCTTACCGCTGGGCAACCCGGTCAGGGCAAGTCGCAAGCGGCGAAGGTGAAATCTGGAGGCGAAGGCAGCGGCCGAAAGTCCAAGGAACAAAAACGCAAAGAGGCAGAGGAGCGTCAGAAAAAGGCGAAAGAGCGGAAGAAGGCTCAAGAGAAACTAAACCAGGTTGAAACGCGGGTTGCGACCTTGGAAGCCCGGCAAATTGAAATTGCTGAAAAGCTGGACGATCCCAGTCTGTATCAAAGTGATCCCAATGCGGTGGTTAGTCTCAACCGCGAGCTCGGCAAATTGGTCGAAGAATTGGAAGAGGCCAACGCACAGTGGGAGATGTTGGCGGAGGCGGTAGAGGCGGTTTAGCGTTCGTGACGAAGTTTTCTCTTTTCAAAGTGGAATCCGACTGATTAGGATTTCGCCAGCAAGAGTAGAAAACAGGTCATGAAAGTATCGCTAGGCAGTTGGGTTCGTTACAAATTTGATAACTTCATGGCGAAGGGGATCGGGTCGATGCTTTTTGGGCTGGTCGTGATCTTCCTCGCGAGTCTGGGATTGATTGTCGCTCTACGTGCGATCGTCTTTTTTGGGTTTCAGCAGGGCGATGAGACGTTTCGAGGGCAGTACCAGAATGAAGCGTCCCATCTCACGGACGGCTCGGAAATGGATACTCATTTCTTCCATCACATCTACCTGACCTTCCTGCAGATGACAGATGGTGGAAACATGGCCCAGGATATTCTGGCTCATCCGGCTTACAAGGTGCCGGCAGTGATCGGAGGAATGGTGGGATTGGTTTTGATGTCAGCCCTTGTGGGTTTGATCACCACCTGGCTGATGGAGCGAATGGCTCAATTGCGGAAGGGCACCTCGCAAGTCATTGAAAAACATCACTCCGTGATTTTGGGATGGGACCCGCAACGGGTGATCGAGATTTTGCGGGAATTGATAGAAGCGAACGAAAGTGAAAAAGACGCGACGGTTTGTATTCTCGCCGAAGCGGACAAGGAGGAAATGGACGACTTTCTCGCATTCCGACTTCCCGCAGGCGAACGCGCAACCACCCGGATTGTGACGCGGTCAGGATCGATCTCATCGATTGCCAATCTCCAGGTCGCTTCGGTCGAAACCTGCAAGTCGGTCATCCTGCTCGCTTCCTGCAATCAGTCTGCGGCGGACCGGGACAAACAGTTGAGTGACGCGCGGGTTTTAAAGTCGATCCTTGCTCTGACAAATTGCGTTCCCTCCAGCAAAGGCACGGAACTCAATATCGTTGCTGAGGTGTTCGACCCGACTCAAAAGGCGATTATCGAACGGACCTGCCCGCATCCTGTTTCCGTGATCGACGCCTGGGACATCCTTGCCAAGATCATCGTCCAAACGAGTCGCTCCGTTGGGCTGTCTGTGGTCTACGGCGAGATTCTCTCGTTCGAAGGTTGCGAGATGTATTTCTACAACAATCCCAAGTGGAAGGGAATGACGTTCGGGGACGTACAGTTTCATTTTCCCGATGGAGTTCCGCTGGGCGTTCGGAATACCGCTGGGGAGGTCCTGATCAACCCGGCTTCGAATCACGAGTTAAAGGGCGATGACGACTTGTTGATTGTTGCCAGCGACGACTCCGCGATTCAGTTCAAGAAGAAGCCGGTTGCCAAACCAGTCGAGTTGGAATTTGTCGAGTCCCGCATCGATCAGAAGATCGAGCGAGAACTGATCATTGGATGGAACCGGATGGCACCCATCATCATTGAACAATACGCTGACTACGTGTTGGATGGTTCGGAGATTACCATCCTCATCGAGGATCCGCCTCACCAGGTCATCGGCGAAATTGACGTTCTGAGGCAATCGCATCCCGGCCTGAAGATTGACCTTGTGGATGGCGATCCCTTCGACATGGGAGTTTTGAATGGCGTCATGCCGCCCAACAAGAACAACATCATCATTCTGAACAAGAGTGGTGAAAGCCGCGATGCCGAGCAGACGGATTCGGAGACGATAGTGATCCTGCTGATGCTGCGGGCGATCTTCGAGGAAGCGAAGTTGGATCCACTTCCAAGTTTGATTGCTGAAGTGGCGGATTCGCGGAATCAGAGTCTGGTGTCCAGCTCAGGAGTTAAAGATTTCATCATCAGCAACCGCCTTGTATCGATGTTGCTGGCACAGATCAGCGAGGAGGCGGATATCAAGTCGGTTTATGACAATCTCTTCGAGGAAGACGGTTCGGAGATCTATTTGAAGCCGCTCAGTCTCTACCAGAAGACGTTTGGAAAGAAACTGACCTTTGCCGATTGCATGTCACTCGCTCAGAAACGTGGCGAAGTTTGCATTGGTGTGAAGATCAAGTCTGAGGAGGAGAATGAAGATGCCAACTTTGGAGTTGAACTCATTCCGGACAAGAAAAAGCATTTTCATCTCGGGGCGGAAGACTGTCTGGTGGTCGTGGCTGAGGATGAGTGTTAAGCCTGGCGGAATGGCTTCAGGATCTCTTCCGTGTAATCCCAAAGCTGTTTGGCAACGCCTTGATCCTGGGCCAGATCCGACGGCGTCACCTTGATTCCCCGTTCGAAGTAGGTTCCCGTGGTCTGCGGCGTCAGGATGTCCTCGGAAATGGGACGTGCTCCTTCCTCGGGGGATAACCGGGAATGGGCCGCCAGCTTCCAATAAGCGCGCATATACCAGGGGCCGTTGTTCCCCAAATTGGTGGCCACCTCTCCGGGGTGATGCGCATTGGCGGTAATGCCAGCGGAGGCGTGGCGCCTTGAAAACTCGAAGGTGTGAAGAATGTTGCAGAGCTTCTGGGTTCCATAGGCAATTCGGAAATCGAACTTTTGCTCTGCCTGAAGATTTGCGAAATCGACCGTTTTTGCCCAGCGATGTGCGTTGGAAGCAACGTTGATGAGATGGGACGGCGCTCCGTTGCGAAGCGCCGGAGTCAATCGCTGGGTGAGAAGAAACGGTGCAAGATAGTTAACCGCAAACATGCGCTCCATGCCCTCATCCGTCAGTTTACGCTTGGCGGTAATGAGCGCAGCATTGTTGATGAGTCCCTGGATGGAGGGGAACTGTCTCTGTATGTTTGTCGCCAATGCCGCGACTTCCTCCATTGAGGAAAGATCGGCCAGGAAAGGGTGAATCTCAGGATTGGAGGTAGAATTGATCAGGTCATCCTGCGCACGTTGAGTCCGCTCCTCACTTCGCCCAACGATCACGACGCACGCGCCGGTGTTCGCCAGTTGACGAGCCACCTCCAGGCCAATTCCGCCGGTTCCCCCGGTAACCACAAATGTGTGCCCTTTGTTCATTCGACCAAATCCGGGTAGAGCATTTCCGCAAAGCGTTTCCGGTTGAAGCGGTAAATCAGAGTCGGCATCGCCCAGGGGATGGTCGTTGCGAGGAAACGAAAAACCTTGCTCATCGCATCCGGATAGAGGTGCCTGCTTCTTCGATCCATACCCTTTAAAATTCGATCAGCGATGACGTCCGGGGGAATGCCCGCATCGGCATTCTCATTGCCATAATACTTCCGTAGATGTGCGGTTCGCATTTGCCCCGGATAGACGAGGGTCACCGAGATTCCGCGATGCATCAGCCACGGTTCAATGGAATGTCCGAACGCTTCCAACGCAGCTTTGGACGCGGCGTAGGTCGCCGTTACCGGAATCGGAGTAAAGGCCGCGGCGCTGAGAACAAAGGCCAGGCGCCCCTTCTCCTGGAGCTTGTCCATCCCGAGCAATTGATGGAGCAGTCGCAAATGGCCCGTGAAATTGATGTCGATGACGGCTTGCTGCTTTTCCCAGGCGATTTCCGCGAAATTTCCAAAGGCACTGATTCCCGCGTTCATAATGATGCGATCAAAGGGTGGTTCGTCATCCCAGGTCACCGTCAGCTCCTCAAACCTTGCGAGATCAAATTCCCGAAAACGGATAGCTTCGTGTTGGGCGAGTTCGGTTCCCTTTTCCTGATCCACATCCAAAACGAGGACCTCACAATCGCGGGCGGCATATCCAAGGGCCATTTCCCGGCCCAAGCCGTCGGCACCGCCTGTGATGAGAATCCGTTCGCGTGACATCGCGGTCGTCTAACACAGGCCAAACTTCCCCGCAATGACCGGTTGACGTTCTGACCAAATTCTTTCAGGCTTGATCGAACCCACCAACATCATGAGCGATCCGACTCCCCCACTTACCCAGAATCCTTATCCCCCGAAAACCCCTGACTCCGGCAAAGGCGGGATGAGCACTGGTGCCAAAGTCGGTATTGGTTGTGGAGCGGGCTGCCTCGGGTTGGTCGTTATCTTGGCCATCGTCGGAGCGGTTTTTGCTCTGAAGGCAAAGAACTACGCGGAAGCATTCGATCAGGAATTTGCTGATCTAGGCATCACGGAAGTTGTTGAAGGTGATGAACTTCGCGTGACGACGGCTCCAACCGTAGCCACCTACTACAAGGGCAAAGCTGTGGTGCTCGACTTCGCAGATCCAGTTGTTGTGCCAATTGCCGCTGCCGCGACCGTGGTTCAGATTGGAGGCACTTTTGAGGAAAATGTTTACCTCCGGTCCATGGTTGCGATCGAAGTGGATCCAGATGCCCATTTCAAGAAGGAGCTGAATGTGAAGACCATCGCGATCAATAGCAACGGAGCCAACTTTGAAGGTGGATTGACCGGGGAATACAAAACCAAGGAATAGGCGGCGACTTGCTGCTGGCTTGACCGGAACCATTCGAAACGGCATGATCGGGGGATGAATACCTCCCCGGTTTTTCGCTCTCTGGCTGCTGCCTGCTTGTTGCTAACCGCATCGTTTCTGACTTCCGGGTGCGCCGTGGTCGCGGTCGGCGCAATTGTCGGAGCGGTGGCTTATCTCGAAGGTGAGCTGAAAGCAGAAGTGAATGGAGGCATCCACGAGGTTGTGGCTGCCACCAAATCCGCTGCTCGCGACCTACGGTTAAAGCCCTATAGCCAAACTGGCGATGAAAACGGAGCCACAATGATGGCGACACGAGCCGATGGAGAGCGGGTCGTCATTCGGTTGGTGCCACGACATTACGGAACCACATTGGTCCGAATCCGGGCCGGTAGCATCGGAGACGAGGCCTACTCGCGAAAGGTTCTTCGTCAAATCGAGCGATACCTTTAGAGCAGTTCAAGTGAACCTGTAGCCAATGAAGGTGACGAGGATCAGGAAAGAGTGCGGCTTTGCCGAAGGAAGAGAGACAGCGGTATCTTTGGCCACCTGCAGCGTTCTTGATCGGTCGCAGAGCATGCTCTGCTCCCTCACAACGCCTTGCAGGAAGCCAAATCTTCTCGCTGCATTGGCTACACTTTCCCTTCAAATGCTCTAGGAAACGACTTCAGCCGCCGGTTCGAACCAGCGATCGTGTTCTTTGATCAAGTCGATGAGTCGCGCCACCGCCTCATTTTCCGGGATATTGAACTTCACCGCCTCTTTGCCGACGTAAAGATTGATCTTTCCTGGTGCGCCACCGACGTAGCCAAAATCGGCATCGGCCATCTCGCCGGGACCATTGACGATGCATCCCATCACCGCGATTCGCACCCCCTTCAGGTGACCGGTTGCTTCGCGAATTCGTTGCGTGGTGCTTTGCAGATTAAAAAGCGTCCGTCCGCAAGAGGGGCAGGCGACATAATCTGTCTTGAAGATGCGGGAGCCGGCCGCTTGAAGCACATTGTAGGCAAGCCTCAGCGCCTGTCCCGGGGATGATTCGCCCTGAATCAGAATGGCATCGCCGATCCCGTCGCAAAGCAGGGAGCCAATATTTGTGGCCGCGCGGAGAAGCGTCGCGAGCGAGTCCGGACTTGGCGAGGTCGCTGCAGTCAGGGTGTCTTTAAGGAGGATGGGATGTTTGGAATCAATCCTGGAGGCAAGAAGCCGAAACGCCGGGATCACGGCGATATCGAGGCCGTTGGCCACCGTAACCAACCTGGCTTCCGGCGAACTGGCGAATTCCTCGACTTCCGCATCGTTTCTCGGATCAATCTCAACAACCCCTGATGTTTCGAAAACGAATTCCGGTTGGAAATCGCCCAACTGTTGAATCTTCGTCGCAACCTGATTCCAATGTTCCTGAGTGACGCAAACCCGGATGGTTTCGCTGCCGCCAACTGGAATTCCCTGCACCTCGATGGGCTCCGTTGAACGCCTCTCGTAGCTGAAGGGATCATAACAGGGAGATTGGCCGGAAGAACGGGGCAGGGAAGGGTTGCCGGCTTCTTCACCGATCATTTTGACGATCGCCTTGGCCACCGGAATCTCGTGAACGGCGTCTTCGGTGAGCGAAACGCGAATCGTCTCTCCAATTCCGTCCTTCAGCAAGGAACCAATCCCGATCGCGCTTTTGATCCGCCCATCTTCGCCATCGCCGGCTTCCGTAACCCCCAGATGAAGCGGGTAGTTCCAATCGCTCCCCAAGTCGCGGAGCCGGGCGATGAGGAGCCGGTAGGCCTCGATCATCACCTTGGGGTTGCTGGCCTTCATCGAAAAGACGAACGCGTGATAGTTTAGTTCCCGGGCGATTCGGGCAAATTCCAAGGCGCTTTCCACCATGCCAAGCGGAGTGTCGCCATAACGGTTCATGATGCGGTCACTCAGCGAACCGTGGTTGGTGCCGATTCGCATGGCGACGGATCGTTCCTGACAGAGCCGAACCAGGGGCTCAAACTGCTCCCGAATCCGGTCCAGTTCCTCGGAATACTGATCGTCGGTGTACTCTCGAATCTCGAATTTCTTCTTGTCGACGAAGTTTCCCGGATTCACGCGAACTTTCTCGACCCATTTGGCGGCCTCCAGCGCGGCGTCCGGTTTGAAGTGGATGTCGGCGACGAGTGGAGTATCGCAGCCGCGGGCCAACAACCCAGCTTTGATGTTCTCCAGGTTCGCGGCGTATTTCCGCGTCTGCGCCGTGACGCGCACGATTTCGCAACCCGCCGCCACGAGGCCAAGGGCTTCTTCGATACACGCCTCCGTATCGCGCGTATCGCTCGTGAGCATGGACTGAACCCGGATCGGGTTCTTTCCTCCAATGCCGACATTTCCAACCCGGACTTCCCGCGTCTCCCGCCGATGGTAGGCAAAGAGATCGTCGCAATAAGAAAGCGTGGATGAATCAGGATGCATTCTCAACCGCCTCGAATTGGAACGGGACTTTCTGCTTTCCGGTCACGTCATTGAAAATATCTCGAAAGTCGAAGCCGGCGATGAACACCATGAAACCGATCAACAAAATCGCGCAGCTCGCGTTCATGAACTGCAGCACTCGAAGATCGATCGGCTTGCGCGAGATCGTTTCGATCAACGCCATGGTGATATGACCTCCGTCGAGGATCGGGAAAGGCATCAGGTTCAAGATGGCCAGGTTGACGTTCAGCAGCACACTAAACCACAGGACCAAGCGCCAGCCGTCGGGGTTCCGGAAGAGCTTGTAGTAAATGTAGATGATCATGGGCGCTCCGCTCAGGTGCGCCGCGCTGATGCCGGAGTTCGGTGAGGCAACCGCCGTGATCGTATTGTACATCGTCCGGACCGTCTTTTTGATTTGGCTGGCAGGCGAAGGATGGATGATGACGTTGTCGCGAAACTGCTCGGGTTTCAGCTCGTCAGACATGGTGATCAGGCCAACGCGCTTCACCTCACCGTAATCGCCTGGATTTTCCGGGACCCGCGGCCGAACCGTCACCGTTTTTTCAACTCCATCCCGAAGCACCAGAAACTCGATCTGATCGGGATGATTCGCTTCCACATGGAGGCCGATTTCTGCGAAGTGATAGAGCTTCCTGCCGTCCATCTTCAAAATCTGATCCTTTTTCTCCAGTCCCGCCATTTGGGCAGGGCTATTGTCCATGGTTTTGCCGACAAAAATCGGGGTGGCCTGGGGAGCGAGCCCGACCTGACGAATCGGCGGGCGAGCGAAGAGCTTCTTGTACCAAGGCCGTTCGTCTTTGGGGATCTCGGCCTCCACGTCAATGCTCATCGGGCTGCCATCTCTCTCAATATCGAATTTGAGCGAGTCCTTGTCGCTGCTGATGACGGCCCACTGAATGCTGTCCACCATCCCGCCGAACGTCGTTACCTCCTGATCATCAATCGATTTGACGACGTCACCGGGCTTCAATCCTGCCTTGTCAGCCGGATAGCCGGGGATGACATAGCCGATGGTTGTTGAATTGGAAGAGCGACTCTCGGGCGTTCCCGCGATCCAAACGACCACCGCGCACAAAATTGCGAGGCCGAAGCTGAAAAGAGGTCCCGCGAATGCGACGATGATCTTGTCCAGCGCCGAAATCGGCGGAAGCGGCTCCTCGGAATCGGTCGTTCCCTCCAGCATTTCCATGGGAGCCATTTGCGGCAGGGCCACGAAGCCGCCAGCGGGGATCGTGCCGAGACCGTATTGAACGCCTCCAACGGTTTTCTTCCAGATCGCTTTTCCGAACCAGATTTGAAACTTGTCGATCCGCAGGCCTCTCCACTTCGCGGCAAGGAAGTGGCCGAGTTCGTGAACCACGATGATGAGGTTAAAGACGAGGAGGACGAGAAAAAGAATCCCGATGACTTGAAACAGCGCCAGAATAAATTGCATATATGAGGTTGTGGTAACTAAAATCCGCTTCTTGGACGGGCGTCGGAACTATATCATCGCTACGAAGCTTCTCAATTGTTTGCCTGCACTGGCTATCGAAGGGAGATCGGTGGGAAAAAGAGCCCCAAATCCTGACGTTTCCACCAATTTCCGGTGCTTTTTCGTTCACCCGGACTGGTGAATTCGTAACGATAGAGTTTGGCGCGAACGAATTTCGGCGGCTGATCTGGAAAGGGATTGGATTTGAACAGCCGAATCACCTCGGGACTGTCCTGGAGGAGACGCACCATTAAATTTTCGAACCAGACGGTGCGGCTGGATCGTTGGTATTGGTAGCCGAGGGCCGCAAACCACAGTTGCCAATCCATGCGCGGCTGATGCGGCGCGACCAACTTTGGCCTTTCCCCGAGTTGATCCGGTTTCCAGCGGAAATCGTAGGATTTCCAGGTGATTCCGTCGTGGCTTCCTTCAATGATGATTTCCGGCCGCTCGCGGGTCATGACACGGAAGAGTCCGTAGCCGCTCGAAAGGTGAAACGGCTGGGCCGGCCCATTCAAACCGTTCAGAAACTCGGGGAGAAACGGCTTCTTGACCCATTTCGCTTCATGAATCAGCTGCCTTTGGCAAACCTGGAGCGAAAGCACGAAAAGAAGGGCGCCTATCGCCAAGCGAATGCCGAACCCCGCCCTTCGTGGGAATTTCGCGCTCGATAAGCTTCTTTCCTGGAACCGGTTCCTGATCTTCCCGGGCCAGCAGGAGTCGTCGATGAGTGACAAACACAAGACGATCGTGAGAAGGTTGAAATAGGTGAAATTCCCCGTCGCCATGATCAGAATCATCAGGCCAACAATCCCGACAAACGCGACGAACCGCAGGCGGCGGCCCAGAAAAATGCCAAACGGGAGCACGATTTCGATCGCCAGCATGATCCACGAGGAGACGATGTGGACCCAACCAGGAAGCTGATGGGCATACCAGGCCACGGCGTGGGCAATCGGCTGCGTTTCATAGTGATGCATCAGCGCGGTGCCGTCGCGCCAGGTGGGGTCGCTTGCGATTTTGACGGCTCCGGAGAAAATCATGAGTTTCCAAAGGAGAAAATGCACCAGAAAGATTCCCCAACGGGAAACTGCAGGATCAACCGTTCTCGGTCCGGTCCAGAGCCGCCACGGGGCGACCAACAGGGAGAGAAATCCGGCTTCCAGCAGCAGAATATCCCACTGGAAACTCATGAAGACGCTGCCGGTGTTCACCAGGGAAAGGTAAAGAAACCAGAGGAGCGCCAAAAAGGGTCCCTGCAGCACGCCAGCCATCACCAGCACCGCCGATATCACCCCGAGCAGGCAGGTCCAGTGGAGCGCCGGGTTGCTCGCATTCCACAGAAAGACCGTCGGCAGCTTCCAAAACGCGGAGTCGCCCAGATTCTGTTTCACTGCCGGAATGAAGCTCTGCACCGGCGCGATCCCGTTGGAGCCGACCAACCCGTCCAGCTGAACCCACCAGCTCGCGATCGCGATCAAATAGATGGCGCCGATTCCCCGAACGAAGAGCGACTGGGCCATGCCAAAGGTGGATGGCAACGGCGCTGGACCATTGGCGAGCCGCAAAAGAGGCTCAAACTTCTGGAGAAAGTCGCGCATTGCGAGTGTTGGACGTCAATCCCGCCGAAACACGTCCGGGACAAAGCTCAAATCGCTCGCTTCCTTCGCCGCAATCTCGATCTGGAAGTCCATGATCTCTTTGGGAACCGGGCTCTGATAGTCGAGCAAAATTTCCGTCAGGGCGACCGACGCTTCCAGGTTTCTCGTCTTCACTAGCCGATAGGTTTTCACGGCAAGCGCTTCCGCGGAACCGGGGGTGAGATGGGGCGGGATCAATTCGGCGAGCGAAAACTCCGGCTCCTTCGGCAGTGTCAGTCCCTGTCGCTTCGAAAGCGCCCGAATCAGTGAGTAGGCTTCCTCCGGCGTCACGCTTGGGAAGAGCGGGAATTTCACGTCGACCCGTCCCGGGCGTTTCAGATCCACCTCGATCAGGTCCGGCCGGCTCGAAGCCAGAATCCAGAGAATTTTGCCACGATTTCTAGTGTCGCTCATCTCTTTGGCCATCATCGAGTAAACGCGCCCCGAAACGCCCGAATCTCCACTCTGTGCGCTGCGGCTTCCCAACGCCTGATCCGCCTCATCAATGAAGACGATGCATCTGCCGAGGGCCTGAAGCAGCGCGAAAATCTTCTCCAGATTCCCCTCCGTGCTCCCAACCCAGCGATCGCGGAAATTCTTGAACTTCACCACCGGAATCCCCGCCTCACCCGCGAGACACTCGACCATAAACGTCTTTCCCGTGCCGACCGGTCCGCAGAGCAGATAGCCCATCGGAATCGCCCGTAGATCGTCCTGTTGCCAGAGCGCGATATCCTGCCGCATCCAGTCCTTCACCGCCTCGCTCCCCATGATCATGTCGAGATTCCGGTCGCTCTCCACGAAATCGATCAGTCCCTGACAGTCCTTCTCCACCAAAGCGCGGCGCAGATCACTCAACGTTTTCTCGTCGATCGGCTTCTTCTTGTGATGGCGAATTTTCACCAATGACTCCACCGAACTGAGCGTCGTTCCCGCCAACCGCTTTGCCGGGATGGATTCCTTTCCGGCAAACTTGGTCAGTGCCTTGGGAAAATCCTCTCCCAGAAACTTCAGCGCCGCCTCCAATTCCTCCGGCGACGGCAACGGCACCGCGACTCTCGCGATTCGTGGATTCCCCGCCACGAGGGGATGAAGGTCGTTCAGGTTCTCCGCGATCAGGAACGTGGCCAGATTCTGCTCCAAAAAGTGGCTTTCCGTCGACCAGGAACGCACCAGGGACGCCATCGAGTGGACCTCGTAGTTCATCGCCTGAGCCGCTCGCGCCGGCAGGACCAGCGAGGCCGTTCGAATCACGAATGCGATGCTCAAATTCTTCCCCGCCAGATTCTCCGGCTCCTCGTTCTCGGCAGTGGCGACCTGTCGTAGATTACAGCAATAGCGCAGAAAGTGATCCATGTAGGCCACGGCATCCCGTGGGACTTTGGGAAACGCACGTGCTTCCCGGGCCGATGGCCAATGGTGATAGGCTTCCTTCCCGGCCTTGGTTGGCGTGGAGACGCGAAGCCCGTGCCCCAGATCGTAGGAAAAAATCGCGTCAAACTTCCGTAGTTGGTGAGCAATCAGGTAGTCGAACAGATTCCCAAACCGGACAGCCTCTTTGCCTTCTGCCGGCAGCAACACCCGATCCTCCACATTCCCGTGGAGCAGAAACTGATTGGCCGAACCGCTCAGATAAAGAGACCGGATTTCTTCTGGCCACGTTGTTTGCGAGGGCATAGTTCCCGATTCTCGACCCGCCCTTGCTCAGTGGCAACGCAACTTTTAGTGGCGTCTTTGCAGTTTCGCGCTAGCATCATTTCACCCGCATGCCATTCGCCCTTCGAATTAGCATTATTATCTGAACCGCTCGGCCCGTTTTTCCTGGAATGCCGAGCGAGCGCGGGAACGTTCCGACCTGTCGTCGGGCCTCTCCTCCACTCGTGAGTTTTCCTGGATTCCGTTGGGCCGGTGGAAAAACTACCTACCAACTCACCTCATGTCTGAAAAAGCCGTTAAGATCTACGACACGACCCTGCGCGATGGAACGCAGGGCACGGGAGTCTCGTTCTCATCGCACGATAAGATTCGCATCGCTCAAAAACTCGATGAATTCGGCGTGGACTACATTGAAGGCGGTTGGCCCGGTTCCAACGTCAAAGACGTTTCCTTTTTCGAGAAAGCCTGTGAGTTGGAATGGAAAAATGCCAAAATTGCGGCGTTTGGCAGTACCCGCCGCGCCGACATGAAGGTCAGCGAAGATCCGCAGGTCAAACTCCTCCTCGACGCCAACACGCCTGCCATCACCTTCTTCGGCAAAAGTTGGGAACTCCACGTTATTGAGGTGCTTCGCACCACCGCCGAGGAAAACCGCAAGATGGTTTACGACACTTCCGCCTATCTCAAGGATCAGGGCAAGGAAGTCATTTACGATGCCGAGCACTTTTTCGACGGGTACAAGGACAACCAGGAACACGCGCTGCAAACGCTCGAAGCTGCGAAGAAAGGCGGGGCCGACATCGTCGTCCTTTGCGATACCAACGGCGGCACTCTCCCGCACGAAGTCGCCGAAATCACCAAACTCGTTCGCGAACACCTCAACATGCCCGTCGGCATCCACACTCACGACGATGCCGGATTCGGAGTTGCCAACGCCATCGCTTCGGTCCGTGCCGGCGCTGTCCAGGTTCAGGGAACCATCAATGGTTACGGCGAGCGTGTCGGCAACTGCAACCTCACCACCGTCATCCCCAATCTTCAGCTCAAGATGGACACGCCGGTCATTCCCGATCTCAGCAAGCTCCACGAAGTCAGCTTCTTCATCGACGAACTCGCCAACGTTCCCCACAACCCGCGGGCACCCTTCGTCGGCACCACCGCCTTTGCCCACAAGGGCGGCATGCACGTCAACGCCGTGCAAAAGCTCGCCCGCACCTACGAGCACATCCAGCCCGAGCTCGTCGGCAACCGGCAGAACATCCTCATCTCCGAACTCAGCGGCCAGAGTAACGTCCTCATGAAAGCCGAGGAACTCGGTCACCCGCTCACCAAGGGCAGCCCCGAAGCCAAAAAGCTCCTCACCCAGGTCAAGGAACTCGAAAACGAAGGCTACGAATTCGAAGCCGCCGAAGCTAGCTTCGAGCTGCTCATCCGGAAGGAGCTCAACAGCTACGAGCCTCTCTTCAAGCTTCTCGAATACCGCTGCATGTTCCACCGCATCCGGCCTCACGAAGACGACGGCGGATTCGAAGCCTGCTCCGCCACCGTCAAGCTCGAGGTCGAAGGCCGCGAACGCTACTCCGCTGCCGACGGCGACGGACCGATCAACGCCCTTGACGGCGCCCTCCGCAAAGCACTCGAAGACCATTATCCCGAGATCCACAACATCCGTCTCAGCGACTACCGCGTCCGCATCAGCGACTCCCAGCTCGGCAGCGCCGCCAAAACCCGCGTCCTCATCGACAGCACTGATGGTGAAGACGCCTGGAGCACCGTCGGCGTCTCCTTCAACATCATCCGCGCCAGCTGGCACGCCCTCGTGGATAGCATCGAATACTACCTGTTGCGGAAGCAGGGCAAGTAGAAGGGGGCTCCGTCCCGTTCCCGCCCAGACTCCTGCCCCTTGCCGATGACCGTCTCAACATCGGGCGGCACGGCATGAGGAACACCAGACACGTGTTGATTCGCTTCCCTCGGCGGGTTGCCGATCGCGTGATCGGGGAAGCGGCGTGGCGCCGAACTTCTACTCGCCGCTACGATATTAGCGGCGTTCCTTGGCCTTCTGATCCCGATATTGATTGGGCGGGCAACCCATCCAACGGTGAAAGGCGCGATAAAAGCCGCTGGGTTCGTGATATCCCAGCATTGACGCCACCTCCTGTATGGTGTGGCGGCGGTCGCTGAGAAAGTCGAGCGCCTGGGTGCGCCGGAAGTCATCAAGTACTTGTTTGTAGCTGGTTTGGGCTGCGGTGAGGCGGCGTTGGAGGCTGCGGACACTTATTCCCAGGTAGGATGCGATTGCGGAGAGGCCGGGTTCGCCCGCTGCGAGATTGGAGGAAAGGGCGAATTCGATTTGCTCAACGAGATTGTCCGACGAGGGACGTTTGTTGAGGAGATGCTCGGCATAGGCATCGAGGTAGGTTTCGAGCTTTGGGTCGCGCCGTTCGATTGGGCGATTCCAGTCCGCCTCTTCAAAGACGACAATTGCCAAGTGATCACCCAACGTGACATTGCATTGAAAAAAGTCGCTCAACGCATCCGCGTCTTTGGTCAACAATTCGGGGACCTGGATTCTGCGGGGGGTGAGATCGGGAGTCGTCAGTTGGCGAGCGATCGCCACGATGATCGCGATCCGGCAGTGGATGGGGTGACGAATGGCGATGAGCTTGATACTGGCTTCGAGCCGGACCTGGGGCGCGCCGGATTCCAGGTCAATCGAGATCGCGACGTCATCGGAAAGGAGTTTTCCAAACCGTTCGAGTTTGCTCATGGCATGCCCCAGAGTTTCGCTGTGGGACATTGTGTAGCCCACGATGCCGAGGTCTTGCAACAATACGCTCTTTCCGACTTCCAGCCCAAAGTAGGGCTGATGGTATTCCTCGTCGATTGCGATCCAGAGCCGGCTGAGTTTTTCGCGCGGGATGCGAGTATCGGGATTGCTGAGTTCGGCGGCGGTAAGGTTGCTGCGCGATAACAGTAACTTTTGGTCAAAGCCGGCCTGCACGGCTTTTGACATGACCCGGATAGGTGCTGCTGCCCGGATCGTAAGAGCATGAGAGGTCATTGGGAGGGGGTGTTAGTAATAGATTAAACCACTTACGCGCCAGTGCGAAGGTTTGGTTGCAAAATGAGTGCACCCTTCGTAGAAACTCTCTCTATGAAAACCCTCTCTTCCCTGATGGTGCTTCTGGCATTGGCAATTGGTGTAACGAAAGCTGATGATCGCCCCAACATTCTTTTCATCTTCACCGATGATCATGCGCCGCACGCGATTGGCGCTTATAACGGTTGGCTCAAATCGGTGAATCCCACTCCGGTGATCGATCGGTTGGCGGCTGAGGGAATGATCTTCGAAAACAGTTTTTGCACGAACTCCATTTGTGGACCGAGCCGGGCAGTCATTCAGACCGGTAAGCACAGCCACAAAAACGGATTCATGAACAACGGGAACTCGTTTGATTGGAATCAGCAGACGTTTCCGAAGTTGTTGCAAAAGGCCGGGTATCAAACTGCGATTTACGGGAAGAGCCACCTTAAAGGGAAGCCCCAGGGATTTGATGATTGGAAGGTCCTTCCCGGCCAGGGACTCTACTACAACCCGGATTTTTTGACCGAAGAGGGGAAAGTTACCATTGAGGGATATTGCACGGACATCGTCACGGACATGGGGGTGAACTACTTGAAGAACCTGCGCGATCCGAAGAAGCCTTTTATGCTGATGGTTCAACACAAGGCGCCACACCGGAACTGGATGCCGGCTCCGCGTCATCTTAATCTGTATGATGATATCGATATTCCTGAGCCTGCGACGTTGTTCGATAAGTGGGAAGACAACACGTTCGCGGCTCGCCGACAGGAACTTGAGATCGATCGGCACATGGACCTCAACTACGATCTGTTTGTTGATTTAACTCCGGAGTTTAGCCAGGAGGCATCTCAGAAGCGTCAGGATCGTTCGGCCTGGAACAATTTGAAGCGGTTTACGCCGGAGCAGTTGAAAACTTGGCGCGATGCCTATGGACCGAAGGATGCAGCGTTTCATGCAGCCAATCTGAGTGGCGAAGATCTGGTGCGGTGGAAGTTTCAGCGTTATGCAAAGAACTATCTGCGCTGCGTGAAAGGTGTCGATGAAAGCGTTGAAAGGCTGATGGGCACGTTGGATGAACTGGGAATCGCTGAGAATACGATCGTGATTTACAGCAGTGATCAGGGCTTTTACATCGGTGACCACGGTTGGTACGATAAACGGTGGATGTATGAAGAGTCGCTTAAAATGCCGTTTGTCATCAAATGGCCTGGAGTGATCGAGCCTGGGTCACGAAATCAGCATTTAATTCAGAATTTGGACTATGCTTCTACCTTTCTTGAGGTGGCGGGGGCTCCCATCCCGCAGGATCTGCAGGGGCTATCGTTGGTGCCACTTCTGAAAGGCGAAAGTCCCTCCGATTGGCGCAAGTCGATCTATTACCATTATTACGAATATCCGAGCGTCCACATGATCCCACGCCATTTTGGGATTCGAACCGACCGTTACAAACTCATGAAGTTCTACCAGTTTGGAGAAGAATGGGAGTTTTACGATTTGGAAACCGACCCGGACGAGCTGACGAATCAGTTTAACAATCCAGAATATGCTGGGAAGATTGCCGAAGTGAAAGCGCAGCTGGCGGCGCTTCAGGAGCATTACGAGGAGGACAGCGACCTCTCAGCCAAACCTGCGGAATGGCAGGCAAAGTATCGGGGAGAATAGATCGACCGGGTGGATCTTACTCCGGTTCGTTTAATCGGACCGGAGCGCCCAATCGACCAAAACCCGGGTGTCCTTGAAGATCCAGGAGTCGGTGCTGCGGAGAACGACAACGATGCGTTCCCGCCCGTGTTGTTCCGCGCTGGTGATGAGTCCGGTTCGAGCCTCGGGCGATTTGCCAAGTTTCATGCCGTTGCATGCGCCCATTTGCCCGAGAAGCTTGTTGGGATTGGTGGCGTAACGTGTTTGTCCTGCGATCGTTAGTTTGAGGCTTTTCGTTTTCACCGCTTCCCGAATAAAACTCTGGTGATAGCATTCCCATGCGAGCAAGGCGAGATCCCGCGCAGTTGTCACCTGACCGGATGCATCGAGACCACCAGGGTTCTTGAAGGTGGTGTTCTTGAGTCCGAGTCGCTTGCCGCGCTCATTCATTTTCGCGACGAAAGCATCGACTGTACCCGCATTGTCCCGAGCCAAGGCCGATGCAACATCGCTACCGGATGCGATCAGGAACCATTGGAGCAACTCAGAGCGCTGATAGGAGTCATTTGCGCGCAGTCCGGCCCGGTTGCCTTCCGCTTGAGTATCCGCCTCCACGATTTTGATCTGACGGTCCAGTTCGCCCGATTCACAGATGATCAGAGCGGTCATCAATTGCATGAGATCAGCAGCTGGGGTCAGTTCGCCTGCGTCCTTGTTGTGCAGGATGCGGCCGTTCACGGCATCAAGAACCATGGCGTGGGCTCCCACAATCGAGGGGGCATTTGGGCCGGTCCAGCGTTTCACTTTCACATCGGAGGGCGCGGAAAGCTCCTTGTTCACGGCTTCAAGAGGTGACGAAGGCGGGAGCGCGGAAATTCTCGCGGACTCGATCGCTTCCTCACGAGAATCAATGGCCGTTTTCCTTGCTTCGATCGCGGCGCGTCGGGATTGAATCGCCCGCTCTTTTTCAGCAAGCAGACGTTCCCGTTCGGCGACTGCTCTCAAACGCTCGGTAAGTGAATCCGCCGTCATCGCGAGTGACGATTCCCATTCCTTCAGGCGCTTCTTTTCGGCGGCAAGCGGGTCTTCTTTGGATGCATCCGCCTTTTTGACCGGTGCAGGTTTGGGTTTTGGTTTGGGGGCCGGGGCTGGTTGAACCTTTTCCTTTGGCCGAACCAAGACAGGAATTCCATCCTGGTTCACGTCTTGCGCATACGAGGTGCAAACCAAAAGAATAAGGAAAATGAAGCCGGGTTTCATGGTGCAATTCGCGATCAATCGTAGCTAAGAGCCCAATCGAGAAGGGAACGGCAATCGCGGGCCGCGACCGACGAACCACTGCAACCAAGCGCTACGATAATTCGCTCGCGGTTTCCTCTCGCTCCGCTTGCAATCAGACAGTTTTTAGAGGCAACGGTATATCCGGTTTTCATGCCATTTGCGTCCGGATGGCGATAGGTGGAAGAGGATAGGAGCTTGTTGGTGTTGTAGGCAGTCCGGACAACGCCGTGCTCCAGAGGTAGGGTGAAGCGGATGGTATTGATGCACTTGCGGATGAAGGGATGGTGGTAGCACTCCCAAGCAACCAGAGCCATGTCGCGTGCGGTCGAGTATTGGCCCGAGACGGTGAGGCCATGGGGATTCTTAAAGTTGGAATCCGTCATTCCCAATTCCAGCGCCCGTTGATTCATCTTTTCAGCAAATGCCTCGACGGAACCTGCGTTGTCGCGCCCCAACGCCTTGGCGACGTCATTTCCCGAGCGAACGAGGAGCCATTTGACCAGGTCGGCCCGGGAGTAGCTTTGACCCGGTCTGAATCCCAAAATGGATGGCTCCACCTGAGTGTCGACCGGCTCAATCACGACCATTTTGTCGAGGTCACCAGCTTCACAAACGAGGAGTGCGGTCATGAGCTTTTGTGTGCTCGCAACCGCGGTTCGGCTGTAGGCATTTTTGGCCTGAAGAATTCGCCCATTTCTCGCATCGATTACGATCGTATGGTTGGCGGAAACGGAGGGAGGTGGCGGCCCCTTCCATTTGGTGACTTTAGGAATGGTTTCGCGCGCCCGAACGTGCTGTTCCCGGGCCATGACCTCCATTTCCTCGTCCTCAAGTTGTGCTTCCTCCTGAGCCGCTTCCTTTTCCCGGGCTGCAAGTTTGCGCTCACGCTCAGCGAGAGTTTTTTGGCGCTGAGCTAAATTTTCGGCAAGGACTTCAAGCGACTGCTCCCACCGGACCAATTCCCGTTTTTCTGTGGCCAGCGGGTCGTTGGGATCAATTTTCGCGACGGATCGTTTCGCTTTCGCAGAGGTTCGGATGAGGACAGAGACACCATCCTGAACGACCTCGTTTTTCTGTGAAAAGCCAAGTGTCGTTGACGCAAGCAATCCCCCGACCGCGAGAAGTCTGATGATATTCCCCGGGAGTAACTTTAAAGGCATGACATTCTGAATTGAAGCACGGCGTGGCTAGTAAACCACGAATCGCTTCGTTTGACCCAGAAAAAACACAGAAAGTTCGCGGGAAACCCGACTTAGTTTGCCAGATGGACGGGGGCCTCCTGGCTTTCGTGCTCCTGCATTGCAGCTTCGGCCCATCCGACCCAGCGCATGGTCTCGCGAAGATCAGGTTCACTTCCAGGTTTCACGATCCGGCTGCCTTGCGATGATTCGACGAAAGGCAGAACATCCGCGAGAACTTCTTCCGGTTGAAGTGCGGCCAATTCATCCGCGGAACGGATCCCTCCGCCCACCAGAATCTGCGTGTCGTGAACCAGGAGTTGGGGGATTTCGTGTGCCAACATGGCCTGGTCCTGCCAATCTTGAATGGTCTGTGCGGTGATGTAGCGCGTGGAAAGGTCTTTGGCGGCCGTCGCGGGATCGACATCAAGTAAATCCTGGACGGTGTAAATTCCAATTTTGGCGAGGCGGTCGCTGGTTTTTGGGCCGATCGATGGGGCATCGACCACATCGGCATCCAATGGTAAACCTTCTCGTGTTTGAGTTCGTGAGGTACGAGTCGCCGCTGGTGTGGTTTGGCGGGAGGCATGGGCCGACGAAACGGGTGCGGTTTGTCGAAGCGGCTCCGCCTGCGGTTCTGTTTCGTGGATCTCCAACTCGGGCGCCGGTGATGTCGGCTCATTGTCGAGCTCAGCAACCAGATCGCGAACGACACGAACATCTTCGGTGAGGTGCTTTTCGACTTTGCCGGTCTTTTTAAACTCCTTGTACATCGCCTTGACGAGACTTTGCTCTTTGGAGTCGGCCATTTTTCGGGTCACCCAGACAATGGGAATGTCCAGTGCCGCGATAATGCCCTGAAAGCTTAATCCAACTTCTGGTGGCACCACCCCGGATTCTGCCAACGCACGATCCAGAACGCGAGCCTGAAGCATCTGTGCATAGTGAAGGAGATCCGCGATTTGCTCGCGGGAGTGTTCATCCAGCCCTGCGGGAGGATTTTTCGATCCGACTTTGAAATCGTAGTGATCAATTAAGGATTGGTAGCTTTGGTTGGAAAGCTTTGCGCCTTCAATCACTGCGTCTTCCAGCCATCCTTCAGCTGTTCCGAGTTGCAGATCTCCCCCACAGGTGGATTGACCAATTTGGGTGCGTAACAGATCGTACGATTTGGAAATGCTCCATTCGACGGCACGGTGAATATTGGTCTCGGCCTCTGACTGAGCGGTGTGAAACGGCATCACCGGATCAGTCAAGTAGTGGCTCAAGACGCCCGCGCTGTAGCTCGCGGTGAGCCATTTGCCCTCTCCCAGCAAGGTAACGGTCTTATCATACCATTCCCTGGCTTTTTGGGGCGCGCCTCCCCAGTTGTTCTGATTCACATGAAGAACGTGATTTCGAAAGTCCTTGAACTTCTTGTCGGGAGCCTTTGAGCCCTCCAGATAGGGCGCGTGGTAATAGAGAAACAGGTTCCTCCAGTTCTCGGAATTCGGTCCCTGAAGATGACCCAGAGCATGAAATGCGAGTTTGTGGTGCGTGCCGTTGCAATAGGCAGCTTCAAGAACGTTTGAGAGGAGAGACATAGCTTGTTAAGGGGGGACGAAACTTTGGTTCCCTTGACAATATGCCATTTTTGATAAATGCAATGGGCTTTTTGTAGAACCTAACAGAGCAAGAAAATGTCAGCCGCGTGGGTGATTCCCCAAGGTGGTGTGCTTGTTAACCATCTCGCTAGTCGAGCTGGTTGAACATGCCAAAGTTTGCCAATGTCAGGGTGCTGTGAATGGATCTCGAATCCATGGAGACTTGGGCCGCAGAGTGCTATTCACCCTCTGCCTTGAGGATGAGAACCTCAATTCGCCGATTTTCCGCACGACCTTGTTCGGTGCCATTATCAGCTCGCGGACGAAATTCACCGTAGGCCCTGGCTTCCAGACTTTTGCCGTCAATTCCTGTTTTTTGCAGAAAATTCACAACCGCCAGCGAGCGAGCGGAGGACAATTCCCAATTGGAGGAATGGGTACTGGATTGAATGGCGGCATTGTCAGTGTGGCCTTCCACGACAATCCGGTGGCCGTTGCTGGCGAGCAAGACTTCCGAAAGGCGACCCAGTACCTCTTGTCCACGGTCCGAAATAGTGACGGCCCCGGGCGCAAACAGATATTGATCCCGAAAACAGACCCGGACTCCTTCCTCTGCGGTGGATACCGTAACGTCATCCGCAACCGCGTCGAGATTAAGGGATGCGCGAATTGTTTCCGCAGTTTGGCTGGATTTGGAGCGGTAGTTTATTTTGAAGACGAGGTCGTTCACATTGTAGCCGAACCACGCCAGCGTATTGTTGCGCACCCGCCATTCGTTGTGGTTCTCGCCATTGCTGCGATTGCATTCGTAATCGACGAACTCGAAGTTGTCAGGGAGCACCCACGCAAAGACATACTGATGAAAATCGTCCGGGGCGGTCCATTCTCCAAAATGGCCATCATCGCGGGGAGGGGAGGAATCCTTGTTCCAGTTGACGTAGGTGAAGAGTCCGTCTTTTCCTTCGGTCACCTGCTCATCCGAAAATTTGCCCGGACGCATCGTGGAATAATTGCCTTGAGGAAAGACAATGATGTTCCGTTTGGGATCTGATTTCTTGTCAAACGTATACTTGTCAGGGGCGATGTAGTGAAAGGCGCCCTCTGTCTCATCCTTCTTCAGATAGAGATTGTAGGTGGGGTGGGAACTTCGCGTGGTACGATAGTTCAGATAGCTTCTTCCATCAGGTTTGAGGAAGAAGATGTTCTCGGTAATGGTCTCGGCGCCTGCTTGAATGGAAAGCAGGAACAACAAGCAGAAAACGAGGCAGGAAGAGATAGCCGGAGGCATTGCGGTGAGGACTGGATTGCCGATAGAAAGAACTCGCACAGAGATTGGACGTTGGGAAGTGCCTGAATGGCAAAAATCTTCTCAAAACTTCCTACCAGATGCACATCTTTCCCTGTTTCTCCCGGATGTTGACATCAACAATCACCCAGTCTTCCCCCACGTGAACCGTTTCCGTTCACTGAAAGTGCCTCAAAAAGGCCCTTTGCGACCGCTGCCGATCCTTAGTCTTTCCCGTTGATCAGGTAAAAAAAGCTGATGGCTCCCAGGATGAGGAAGAAACAAGCTACAAGTAGGCCGATGACGATTGGTGACATAACGCCGATTTATAGGCGCATTTTTATGGGAGTTCCACTGATTTCTAGCGCGCTTGCGCCTAACGGATTTCGTCCACCGGAACAAACCGATCGTCGTCTTCCATGATGATCTCGAACTCTTCCGGATCCGGTTCCACGCGTTTCAGTTTCCTGCGTTTGGGTTGATTGGGCGGCTTGATTGAGCTGCCTGCCGTCATTTGCCAGACCGCAAAGGGCAAAATCACGAGTGGCATCCTGAGAATCGTTTCCGGAGCCCAACGATGAAGCACGTCCAACGTATCCCCACTGAGGTGGCTCGTGGTGATGGCGGCCGAACCGACCATGGCCAGCAAACTCATCGCGATCGCCGAAATGGAGACCATCAGCGAAGACCAGATTCCAAGGGATGCGAGAATCGCCAAGCCCCCGACAATCCGCAAAATCATTTCGTGCTTCAGCGGATCAAGTTCCGGAGCCATTGTCGCGATCAATTCAACCCACACCTTGGGTTGTTGGCTGCCGAGTGAGACTTCTCCGATCAGTGGCAACGGCCCCTGGTAATGTGCCCCTGAGGCAAGGATTCCCAGAGTGATAAAGCTGATGCTCAACGAGAGCCGGGCGAGGTTCCGGGCCAGCCGGGGGCGGCTGAAGAGATCTCCGAGGCAGAGAATGAGAGGAGTGAGGAGAATGGCGAGAGCGCCCAGTAGATTGCTGATCGGAGTTTCGCTCACCGCACAGGAGCCAAGCGCAAAGAGGCTGAGTGGCACTGTCGCCAAAACGATGAACAGGACAACCAGCCACTTGGGTTGCCAGAGAATCACGGCCAGGCCCGATGCTAAAAACCAGCCGCCCATACCCCTGGAAACGAGCTCAGAATCAAGATTCGGAAAAACACCGCCATATTTGGCAAGTGCCTGGGCAGATGGCGTTTCTGCATCCCAAAACAGGTGGATCCATGCCAAGCCCAAAAACAGGCAAAGCGAAGCAAGTCGGAGAAATAGTGAAACCGGTCGACTCATCAAGACTCAGAAGTTACGCCCGATGGCTTTTGCGGCCAAGCGAGGATTTCAAACGCCCCCTAACCCTTCTTCTTTTTCTTCGGCGTCTCTACCTTCACTCCCAGATCCGCCAGGGCTTTCGTTTTGAGGGCGGTGGAGTAGTTCCCCGCCCGGTTGGGGACTTTTACCGGTTTGGGGGAAGTTGCCGCCAACTGATCAACCACCGAACTTGCTCGATCATCAAGATAGTCGATGGCATTCCAAGCGGCGATGGCCAGGTAGGCGTCTGCCTCTGGTTGGGCGTGTTTCACCAGAATCGGTAGCGCATCGGCCAAATCTTCCTCACTTCCGTAGCGCCCGAGTGCTTCTGCTGCGGTGACCTGAACAATGAGCGAAGGGTCCGAGAGCGCCGACACCAATTTGTCGTGACCGGCGTTGACGCCATCGGCTTCCTGAGTGAGCAACCCGATTGCTCCCCAGTAGCGGACGCCCGAATCTTCGTGATCAAGGAGGTTGGCGATCTCTGGCAGGTCCTTCTTTTTCAGCGACGTGGCCAAATTCGCGGCCGCAAAAATCGCAGGATGATCGAAGAGCTTTGCATCATGACCCATCTCGTAAATGCTCTTTCCCGCGTCGTTCGCGCGCTTGTGGAACTCATATTCGGAAAGTAATCCGACGTCTTTGATCGTTGCCGACCACTCGGCGTGAGCTTGGCGCATCTCTGCCAGAATCTCAGCATGATCCGCCGATTCGGCCAGGTTGACGGTCTCATGCGGGTCATTTTCGAGGTCGTAAAGCTCTTCGGCGGGTTTCGTTTGCCAGAATTGTGCCTGGACCGGATTCAATTTGCCCTGTTGATACAAGTCATTCCAAACCCGTGTTGTCGGCGTGGCAAACATGTATTGGATGTACTGGCCCCAGGGTTTGTGGGGAAGGTAATTCTTCAGGTAGCTGTAGCGTTTGGAGCGCGTTTGGCGAACGCAGTCGATCCGCTCATCCATGCGATCGCGGAACCCATACGCATACTTCGGTTCCGGAGTTTCGAACTCGCCGGCGAAGGCATGGCCCTGCATCCATTCCGGTGCCTCGACGCCGACGATCGAGAGCAGGGTGGGTGCCAGGTCGACAAATCCGATCAAACGATCGGTCGACGAGCCGGCTTTATACCCCTTCGGCGCAAGGTGCTTCCACTTATCCGGAAAATGGACGATCATCGGGACTCGGAGACCGCTTTGGTAGGTCCAGCGCTTGTGCCGGGGCATTCCTGATCCGTGATCGCCGTAGTAAAAAATAATGGTGTCATCGGCCACGCCCGCTTCTTCCAACTCTTTGAGGTTCTGACCCACCAATTCATCCATCATCGTCAACCGGTCATAATACTGAGCCCAATCCTTCCGAACTTCGGGCGTGTCTGGATGATAGGGAGGAATGGGCGCCTTGGCGGGATCGTGGATTTTCGCTTCTTCCGGAATTCGATCCCGAATCTTACTTTCGTGGCTGATAGTGTGATTAAAAATGGCAAAGAACGGCTGTCCTTTCGCCCGATTTCTCCAATGACCGCCCTTCTGCCAGAATTCCTCGGGCTTTTCCAGGTTGTAGTCCTCTTTGGATTTGTTGGTGCAGTAGTAGCCCAGTTCAGCTAGGAACTGGGGATACATTTTGAAGTCCGGGGCCATCTTCACATGGGAGCGCATGTGCTGGCCTCCGGTCGCGGGTGGGTAAATCCCGGAAATGATCGTGGTCCGAGCCGGAGCACAAACGGGAGCCGTTGAACTGGCGTTTGTGTAACGAAATCCTTTCTCAGCAATGCTGTCAATGTGAGGCGTAATCGCATAGGAATCCCCGTAACATCCCAATTCGGTTCCATTGTCTTCACTGGTAATCCAAAGAATGTTCGGTAACTCAGCGGCACGAGCGGTCAGCGCCGTCAGCGTCAGGAGCAGAAAGCATAGTGGGGTTTTCATAGGGGCAGACTTAGCAGCAAATTCGAATTTCGAAATCCGATTCCGAGGATTTATCGGAGCCGGAATGCCGGAAAAAACGGTCAAATTTGGCCAAAAAAGACAGGAAATTAAACAGTTCGCGTCGTTTTGGCGTCCAAGTTGGATCTTTCCCATAGCGGCTCTGCAACGTCAGCAATCATGAGTGTCCTGAATAAGAACATTGTGCTGGTTCTCAACCGGAACTGGCAAGCCATCAACATCACGACTCCGGCAAACGCCTTCTGTCAGATGGCGACGGACGTTGCGACCGGTCTCGACATTACCGGAGAAGACTCGATGGAACCAAAACGGTGGTCGGATTGGATCGAATTGCCAGTTCGGCCCATGGACGAATCCATCGGCACCGCACACGGATCGATCCGCGTTCCGACCGTGGTGGTTTGTGTGAACTTTGCCCAGGTGCCCCTCAAACGGCCCAAATTTTCCAGCCGCGCCATCTGGACGCGCGACAACGGCCTTTGCCAATACACCGGCGAACCGCTGAAGCCTCATGAGGGGAACATCGATCACGTGATTCCCCGATCGCGCGGCGGTGGAACGAACTGGGAGAATTGCGTTCTCGCCTCAAAGCGGGTTAATACGCGAAAGGGGAACAAGACTCCGGAAGAGGCCGGATTGAAGCTGAAACGTCCGCCCCGGGCTCCCCGTCAGGTTCCGGTCACCGCTTTGCTCAAGAACATTCACGGGATTCCGGATTGGGAGCCGTTCCTGGTGAATTGATCTATTGAACAGGAATCAGCGCTCGTTACAGGCAGCTGTTGCCGAATTCGATCGACTATTCAGGAACTTCCGAGCCGTGAGCTCGATCTTCCTTCTCGCCGATCCGGTTCTCACGAGTCGGTTCAGCCGATTGAGCCTCTTCACTTTGATGCACGATTTGATCGAGGCCCTCGTCTCCGATGGCTCCATCATAGGCCCTGCCATCGGTCTCAATTTCGACGGTTTCCTGCGAATCCACGGTTGGTTCCGCGATCGCAGATTTCTCCGCTAGTTGGGGAAGTTCGGTCGTGGGAGGTGGCGATTGCGAGGGGAAGGGAGTTCCGGCTTGGGAGTGTTCCTCCAACAGTTGTCTGGTATTGTTTCGGTCTTCCTGAGCCAGTTGAAAGAGAAGTCTGTTGTGTTCCTTAACTTTCTCAACGTCTTCGACCGAAACGGTGACCTGTTCGTTTAGCAACTGCTTCCAGTTGGTCTGATTGCTGCGGAGGAGTTCTTGATTGTGTTCGTTGACCAGCCTTTTGCGTTCCCTCTCCGTCTCCATATGGAGCTTGTCTGTCTCTCTTCGGCTTTCTGCTCTGATTCTGGCAAGCTCCACTTCGTCACTGATCTCTTTTGCTCCAATCGGTTTGCCGTGCCACTTCTCCTCTTCCTCGATAAGTCGGTCATAGACGCTCGATTTGGTGAAGAATTTCACGACCAAGGGAATGGTATCGATCAGCATGAAAAGGCCTGCGATCATTCCATAAACGATCATGGCAAAGTGCCCTCCTTCCTCGCCCTTCTCGAAGAGTTTGTGGAGAACGAGAGTTTGAGTCAGCAGGTCTTCTCGAGTTCCTTTGGAAATTTTTTCGATGCGCTCGGATTGCAGCTTCGCCAATTGCTCGTCCTCAGCCATCAAGCGATCGCGCTCCATTTTGGCGGAGTCCATCTGAGCTTTGTACTGGTCCGCCAATCCCTCCTGCTGGCTTTGAAAAATTGCGAGTCGTTGGGATCGAAGGTCTCGCTCCAGGCTGGCGATCTTCATTTCGTCGGCGCGAATCGACTCAGCCTCTGCTGCCGCCGTGTTTGCGTAGCGACTGCGAATTTCCTGCTCGACTTGCAAAATGTCTTCGCTGATCTGTGTTCTTTGCTTCGTGAGACTGGTTACCAGTTCGGTAAGCCTCGCAGTTTCGGTTCGGCGCCAGGCCAGCTGGTCCGCTTCGATACTTTTAGCCCGGGGGCCAATCCCGGCGGGGCCACCGCGATTTCCGCTGATTTCCGCGTCATATTCCTCCTGCCATTTGGAATAGTCCTCCCGCACTTTTGCCAGATCGGAGTTATGTTTTTCCAATTGCGCATCAAGATTCGCGAGTTGAGCGCGTTTCGCAGTCGTTGCCTGTTCAACCTGCTCTTCCATTGCCACCTTTGCCGTGGAAACGCTCCCTGGTTGTTCAACATTGGTTGAAGCCGCGGAGTCCTCAAATGGCGCGTTCAACGCAGCTTGTCGCTGCTCGTCAAACCTCTGAAAGGTTTCGTTGGCGGCGATGATGCGAGCCTCAAGCTTGGCCTTGTTCTCTGCGAAGGTTGAACGGACCTCCTCAATTTCGGTATCTCGCGCCTTGTCGACTTCGGCCGCAATCGTATCTTTGAACAGAAGCAGCGTCAGGGGGTGCGCGATGGCAAAACCCATCAGAATCGCGACCGTAAAGCGAAGGACGAATTGGGTCAGTTTGGTAAATGGACTCGCGAAAGCGCGGTAGCTGGAAAGAAGCGCCCGGTCGATTGTCAGAATAATCAGCCCCCAAATTGCAGCGAACGCATAGGCAGCCCAACCGTAGCCTTCCGGCGTGACGGTCGAAACCGCGTAGGAGGCCGCAATCGCACCAAAGGTTGAAGGAACCAGAACGGTAGCCCCAAATGCTTCATACTTCCGGAGCTCCCACTTTGGGCAAAGGGCGAGTTTGTCGTCATCAGCTCCCGCGAGCCAAATCATCCCTTTGGCGAGCGGCGAGAGCTTTCTTGGGGATTGGCGCTGCAACGGAATTTCGGATTGGTGGGATTGCCAAGGTTCCTGACGAGGCGGGGCCGTCGCTAAAGGATTGGCTGAAGGCTGAGGCTCGGGCGTTTGTGGTGAGTCTGGGGCAACCGCAGATTGATTCGCCTGAACAAAGGCTTCCGGAGCAGTCTGCTGAGCGATCGGGTTGATTGGAGGACCATCGTGGCGTGGTTCGCCATTGGCTGGCTGTGGAGCAGGCTTCTCGATCGGTGCTTGAGCCTGGGGGGCCGCGGGTGCGGCCGGGCTCGGTTTGCGCGATCCTCCGTTGGTAGGTGTGTCTTTGCCTTGATCCTTGTTGGCCTGGTCAGTTCCCGGTGGCCGAACGGTTTCAGGCTTTGAAGGTGGAACCTTGCTAACGACGTCTCTCAGTTCCTCATCAAGCTTGGACGGTGGGATCAAGTCGGGCGGATCGTCGATCTGGTGATTGGGTGGCGGTTCATCGACCCAAGCCTTTTCGTTCTTGAATCGATCATTGAACGAATTCTTTTGTTTCGACTCTCCTGGAGATGGGGAATTTTCAGTCTTCATCGCGTAGACTCCTTTCTTTCTCCTCAAAATAAGTCTCTCGTTCGTCCTGATAGGCGAGGCGGTGTTCCCTCACTTTCACCTGTCCACCATTTCGGTCGTAAAAAACGACTCTGATGTCTCCGTTTCCGTCCTGGCCTATCGTGACCCGGCTATTCACTCCGTTCTCTGGATCCTGAACCGTGATTCGATTTTTATCCCTCCAAATGGCATCCAGAATCCGATCGCGAGCCCGAAAGTTGAGGGCACTTGCGAAGAGTTGAGATTTGGACAATTTCGATTTTTTCAGCGCCTTTTCGAAAATTGCCAAGTTCTCCGGGTCGTTCGTCATCGCGTCGATCGCTTTGGAAAGCGTCTCGATCTTCTTTTCCTCGTCCTTGAGCTGCTTCTCCTTGTTCCGGTCGCGAATGATGTCGTGCACGGATTTCCGGTCGTTCTTGCGAATGATGATCAACTCATCGGAGTTTTTACCATTCGAAGGGCGATGCTTGATCGGGTAGTGATGACCGTTCTTTTTGTGGGGAGGGGGCTCCATGGCTGAGGAGGGACGCAAGATCCTCTAGTTTTTGATAACTTAAACGGATTTGCGACTCAGAGACAAATGATTTGTCCGTACGGAATCTTCGTAGGGGGGAGTGGCCGCAATTGGGGGCAGAACATTTTAAAAGATTGTCTCCCATCATCGTCCTGTGACCGGTTTCGCGGTGGAGGTGGGCTCAAAGGCTCATTCTCGTCCGTTGGGATGGATCACGGGAACTTCCGTCCGGGAATGACGCTTGCTTCCGTTGATCACTCCGCTTTGGGCAACGCTTCCATTCGTCTTCTGGTTGGAATTCAGGAACGCGCCGAATTGCCCAGGAAGGAAACTTTCATCCTCAAACTCCGGGGCTGGATCCGTTTCTGGTTCCATGGCAACGAGTTCGGAATCGTCAATCTCGGCTTCCGAATCGTCTTCCGCAGTTGGAGCGATCGTGGAATCGTGAAAGGCGGTCATCAACGAGGTGTCTGGTCGAAAGAGGGCTGGGGAGAACTCGGCCTGGTTCACCGTCGTGGATAGCCGTGAGATGGGCCCTTCCACCCCGAGTCTCGCCAAATTGTAGTGATACTCATCGTAGGCCAAAATCTCGTCATACGGACCTGGCTTGGAGAAGAATTTCACGATCAGGGGAATGGTATCGACCAACATGAAAAGCCCGGCGAGAACCAGGTAGGCCATCAGGGCAAAGTGACCGCCTTCCGCGCCGTTCTCAAACAAGCCGTGAAGAGCGAGCGTCTGGGTGAGAAGATCGCGCCGGGGTTCCTCCCGAATGGCATCAATCCGGGTCTTCTCTTCCTCGGCAATTCCGGAGAGATCGGTCCGCAAACGCGCCAACTCGGTCAACCCGGAGTTGATCTGCGCTTCAATCTGCTCGCGAACGCCGGTCTGCTGGTTCACAAAAATTGCAGCTTGTTGCTCCTGAACCTGGCTGCGAAGAGCGGCGACCCGCAATCGCTCGTTCTCTGCCTTCCGGACCCTCGCCGTGGCCGCGCCGTTGAACTCGGACTTGATCCGTTCCTGGGTGGAGGCGATTTGCTGCTGGGTTTGCGTCCGGTCTTTAGTGAGGCTTTGCATCAAGCCGCTGAGGCGTTTCGCCTCGGCCCGGCGCCATTCCAGTTGATCGTCGCGAATACTTCGCGCCCGAGGGCCCACCCCGACGATGCCGCTGCGTTGACCATTGATCTCTTTCTCGAATTCGCGCTGCCAGTGATCGAGCTCGGTCTGGAGCTTCCGATAATCTGCGGTCAACGCTGGCAATTGCTCGTCGAGTTCAGCGATGCGCGAACGCAAGCGCGCGGTTTCTCCCTCGATTTGCGATTCCATGTTGGTGCGCTCTTCCGGGGTCAATCCCATGGCGGGCCCGGCATCGCCGACTTTTTCGTCGGCCACGATGAATTTGGCGTCGAAGGTATCCTTCCAATCCGCGCGTTGGGAGGAGATCTCGCTTTCTACCGTGGCGATCTTGCTCTCAAGAATGCCCTTGTTCGAGCGGAACGTGCCTCGAACCCCTTCGATTTCCTGATCCCGTTCTTCTTCAATCGTGGCGACAATCGTATCCTTGAAGAGGAGAAGGGTGAGTGGGTGAGAAACCGTCAGTCCCATGAGGAGGGCCACAACGATTCGAACCGTGAACTGCGTCGCTTTCTTCGATTTCGACTGAAAACAGCGGTAGGTGGCCAAAAGGGCCCGGTCGATGGTCAAAATGATGAAGGCCCAGACGATGGAGATGGGGACGATGATGCGCCAATCCGGCGTCAGGGTGGAAATGGCATAGGAACAGGCAATCAGGGCAAAAAGACAGGGGACGAGGACGGCGGCACCGAAGGCGACGTACTTTCTGCGCTCCCAATGGGGGCATTGTTGCAGGCTTTCGGCACTGGCACCGGATAGCCAGATAAATCCGCGACTGATCCGGTTGGGGCGGTCCGGGTTATGAGGTCGAGGTGCCTGCGGGCGAGGTCCTTGGTGGGTCGTGTGCATAGAATGGGTTGAGTGAAGGGAGTAGAGGGAACGGAACCCAAAAGTTGAATTATAAAGTCCGGCTATGGTTGTAATGGCCTTGGACTCAAGGAGCTTGGATTCAATCCAGCCCCTGGTTATTCGCAGAAAATCCTGACAACGTCGGATTTTAGCGGTTCACCAGCTTCAGAATCTCCTCTGCGGCGCGAATATGCGTTCCGCCTTCGCCAAGTTGGTCCGCGATTTCTCCCAATTCTTTAGAGAGCTGCTGCCGCGCTTTCGCGTCCGTCAGCAGGCGGGCCATTTCGACCGCGATGGCCGGTGGCGTCGCTTTTTCCTGCAGCAATTCGCGAACGACCTCACGACCGGCGAGATTGTTGACGATTCCCAAGTATTCCACTTTCATCACCAATTTGGCGATTTGGGCGGTCAACCAGTTCACTTTGTAAGTGAGGCAATAGGGGAGGCGAAAATAGGCCGCCTCAAGAGTGGCCGTCCCCGAGGCGATCACCGCGACGCCCACTTGTTGCATCAACGCATGAACATCAGTTGTCCCGAAATGGGACGAACCATTCGAGGCGGGACAGTGAACTTCAACATCGATTCCCGCTGATTTCGAGGCTTGCTCAAGCGTTTTGGCCATGGACTCGTTCACGGCGGCGGTCACAAATCGGAGATTGGGCCATTTGTCGCTGAGAATTCTCGCCGTTTCCAACATGATGGGATACAGCGCCTGAACTTCGCGTTTTCGGCTGCCGGGGAAGAGACCGACCAAATAGGGATCACGTTTGGTCTCGATTTTTTTCTCTTCCAACTCGTCGATCAGCGGATGCCCGACAAATTCCGTCGGCAAACCCGACATCTCATACAATTCCTTCTCAAAGGGGAAAATGCAGAGCATCAAATCGAGCGTCTTCGCCATTTCCTTGATTCGGCCGCGTTTCCAGGCCCAAACCTGGGGGCTGATGTAGTAGGCGATTTTTCCTTTGTAGGCCTTCTGCCGCAGGGCTTTGGCGAGCCGGAGATTGAATCCCGGATAGTCGATCAGGACCACCACATCCGGCTTGAGTTCGAGAATCTCCCTGAGGGTCTCGTCCATCTTCTTGCTGAAGTAGGAATACTTCTTGGCGACTTCCCAAAGTCCGAGGACGGCGGCGTCATCCAGCCAATCGGTGATTTCCGGGGCTTCGTCCCGCATCCTCGGGCCGCCGAGGCCGAGAAAACGCGGCTCGCGTTCGCCCTGGTTGCCAAGGGAGCTTCTCAAGCTGGAAATGAGCTCGGCTCCGTGGGTGTCGCCGCTGACTTCGCCAGATATGAGGTAAAACGTGGGCATCGGATGGTGCTGACTCCCATGTAGGGGGCGAATGCGCAACTTTCAAACCAAATGACGACCGGGGGCAAACCTCATCGGGCAGCAGGTTCGTTAGTGAAGGAATTTCGAATTTTTGAGGGTGATTTTTTCAGGCGTTGTCCTAACCTGTTTTTCACGTCAAAGACTTTCAATACCAAACTGATTCTAAACCCAAAAACGAACCAAAATGGCACACTCACTCCCTGAACTTCCCTACGCGAAAGACGCTCTGGAACCTTACATCGATGCAACCACCATGGAGATTCATCATGGCAAGCATCATCAGACCTACATTACGAATCTGAACAACGCGCTGGAAGGCACTGGCCTGGAGGACAAAGACGTTCTCGAATTGATCAGTAACCTGGATGCTGTTCCTGAAGCAAAACGTGCTGCCGTTCGCAATAATGGAGGCGGACACGCCAACCATTCCCTGTTCTGGACCGTGATGGGACCCGGCAAAGGTGGCGAGCCAACGGGTGATCTTGCGGCTGCGATCAATGCCGCTTGTGGCAGCTTCGATGAATTCAAAGCTCAATTCAAACAAGCTGCGCTGACGCGTTTCGGCTCCGGATGGGCTTGGCTTGTCGCGAAAGACGGGAAAGTCGAAGTCACCTCCTCTCCGAATCAGGACAACCCTTGCATGGACGGTTCCGGAACCGCGATTCTGGGCTTGGACGTTTGGGAGCACGCTTACTATTTGAACTACCAGAATCGTCGCCCCGACTATGTGGATGCGTTCTGGAACGTTGTTGATTGGGATGCTGTTGCCGAGCGCTTCGCCAACGCCTGATTCGCAGCCAAACCTTTTCTTTTTGCAGCCTTGGTTCCGGCCAAGGCTGCATTTTTTGTGCTTTGTCAAAAATACGTCTAGATCAACTCATCGTGCAGCGCGGACTTTGTGAGTCGCGTGAGCAGGCCAAACGCCTGGTCTTGGCCGGTGAGGTCGAAGTCGAGGGGCATGAGCGGCTCAAACCCGGTTCGACACTTCCGGACGATGTCGAAATTCGGATCAAGGAACGGCCCAAGTTCGTGGGACGAGGCGGCTTTAAGCTCGAGGGGGCGCTGGAACAGTTTGAGATCGATGTCGAAGGAAAGATCGGGATCGACATTGGCGCGTCCACGGGAGGGTTTACCGATTGCCTGCTGCAACGCGGTGCGGTGAAAGTCTACGCCTTCGACGTCGGAACCAATCAACTCGTCTGGAAATTGCGAAATGATCGGCGGGTTGTTTCTCGCGAGAAATTCAATTGCCGCCACATGACGCGGGAAGACGTGGAGGAACCCGGAGACATTGTGGTGATTGACGTCTCCTTCATTTCCTTGACCAAGATTTTGCCGGCCGCCTTCGAGGTGTTGAAGAAAGGAGGGGATCTGATCTGCCTGATCAAACCCCAATTTGAGTTGGATCGGAACGAGGTTGGCAAGGGCGGAATCGTTCGCGAAGATTCGCTTCGGCAGAAGACCGTGACGAAAATTCGTGACTTTGCGGAGGGCGAGATGAAGAAATCCTGGCAACAGGTGATGGAATCGCCTATAGCTGGGACCGATGGAAATCAGGAATTTCTAGCATGGATACGCCACGTGTAGGGATCGTCGCGAATGTCGATAAGCCGGAAGCCGCCAAAGTGGTGGATCGTCTTCGAGCCGAGTTTGGGAAGCTTGATGTCGTGGCGCACCTGGATCAATCAACGGCTGAGTTTTGTGGGCATCCCGGAGGCAAATCCTTGGATGAGTTGGTCGAAGAGGTCGATCTCATGGTCCTTTTGGGAGGGGATGGAACGCTCCTGCACCTGGCGAGCGAGCTGGGACCCAGGGTCAAGCCGATCGCCGCGATCAATACCGGGACATTGGGGTTTCTAACCTTGGGAACGGTTGAGGATTTGCCGGAAATCACCCGTCTCATTGCGAGCCGTTCGTATCAATTGAGCGAACGTTCCGTCATCGCGGTAACGACCTACGAACCCGGTGAAGCGCCCAAGGTTCGCTATGCCCTCAATGAAGTTTCCATCAGTCGTGGTGCCGCAACCAGAGCGGTCAAAGTCGATGCCTGGGTGCGCGGCGAGTTTCTCACCACCTACAGCGGCGATGGACTGATTGTTGCGACGCCGACCGGCTCAACCGCCTATTCGCTGAGCGCTGGAGGGCCGATTATCGTGCCGAATTCCGGCGTTTTTGTGCTGACTCCGGTTTGCCCGCATTCGCTTTCCAGCCGGCCGCTTGTGGTGAGCAATCAGTCACCGATTGAAATCACCACTCCAGAGCAACGCGACGAAGTCGTGATGACCGTGGATGGGCAAAAGGCGCATTTGATGAATGGTGACACCAGGCTGGAAATCGCTCTTGCTGACTACAAGGTGCCACTCGTCACCTCTCCCGGGGCCTCGTTTTTTGGTGTGCTTCGCCAAAAGCTGGATTGGTCGGGAAGCAACAAGTGAGCGAGGGGATTAGGGGCGTCGATTGAAAAAAGCGTAACCCGGATTTGGGATGCGTCGTCAATCGGTATGATGCAACTGCTCCGACTGCTTCTTCCCCTGGTTTTTGCGGCGAACTCCGTCGCCAACGCGCAAGACGGTTTAACTGCCGAACAAGCGGAATTTTTCGAGGCGAAGATTCGGCCGGCACTTTTCGATTACTGCTATCGGTGCCATTCTGCGGAGGAAAAAATCAAGGGAGGTCTCACTGTCGATACGAGAGACGGGTTGATCTTTGGAGGCGATTCTGGTCCTGCGATCGTTCCCGGCGACTTGGAAGGGAGTTTACTTTGGACCGCCATCACCTGGGCGGATGGAGAATACGAAATGCCGCCCAAGGAGAAAATGCCGGCGCATGTCATCGCGGATTTTCAGAAGTGGATCCTGATGGGCGCGCCAGACCCAAGAGTGACCGAAAAGGAGGTGGTTGAGACGGAAATTGATGTCGAAGCCGGAAAGTTGTTTTGGTCGTTCCGAAAGCCGGAAAAGGCGACTCCTCCCGCGACCAACGATACGGAGTGGGCGGAGACTGCGATTGATCAATTCGTCCTTGCCAAACTGGAGGAGAAAGAACTCGAACCCGCAGGCGAGGCCAACCCCGATGCCTTGTTGCGGCGTCTCCATTTCGATCTCATTGGGCTTCCGCCATCACCGGAAGAGTGCTCCGCTTTCCTCGATTCCTGGGCTCAGGATCCCGAGACTGCGATCACCTCAAAACTCGACGAACTTCTGGCGAGTCCCCATTTCGGGGAGCGCTGGGGACGACATTGGTTGGACGTGGCGCGATACGCGGAGTCGACGGGAAAGGAAGTGAATGTGCTTTTTCCGGAAGCCTGGCGCTATCGGGATTACGTGATCGATTCGTTCAATGCGGACAAGCCGTATGACGAATTCTTGAAGGAGCAGATCGCGGGAGATTTGCTGCCCATCAGGAACGATGCGGATTGGCAGGAAAACTTGATCGCAACGGGATTTCTCGCCCTGGGAACCAAGGGGTTGAACGAGCAGAACCCTCGCCAGTTCGCCATGGACCTGGTGGATGAGCAGATTGATGCCACAACCCAGGCAATTCTTGGCCTGACCGTAGCCTGCGCGCGCTGTCATGATCACAAAAGCGATCCCATTCCAACCCAGGATTATTATGCGATGGCGGGAATCTTTCTTAGCACCGAAACGTTTTATGGAACCACCGCAGCGATCGTCAATCGCCGTCCCTTTGAGCTGCTGGTTCTTCCGGTTGCCGACCAAAACCCGGGCCAGTCGATCGGTGCGAACGAGTTGGCACAACTTAAGTCCCGCTTGGCCGACCTGGAATCCGAACAGGCGGAATTGCGGGCACAAGCCATTCGTGAGCGCCTCCAGCAGCGAAATGGAATGTCGTCCATGGAGCCGGCGGCGAATCTCGTTCAGAACAACATTCGGCTCAACAACCAGATCAATCAGCTGCGAAGCCGGATCAACGGTTTCCATGGCAACGGTGTTCCAAAGACATTCGGGATGGGGGTTCAAGAACGGGAGACGCCGGTCAATGCGCCGGTTTTGGTGAGAGGCGAGGTCAACAAGCCCGCGCAAAAGGTTGAACGCGGATTCCTTCAGGTTTTGGATCATGTGCCGGCCGGCGAAATCTCTCCGGCGGCGAGCGGAAGGTTGGAGCTCGCGGAATGGCTCAGTTCCCGGGAAAACCCACTGACGGCTCGGGTCATGGTCAACCGGATCTGGCAGAAGTTGTTTGGCGCTGGACTCGTTCCGACGCCCGACAATTTTGGAGCCACCGGACAGCCGCCGTCCCATCCTGAGTTGCTCGATTACCTCGCCGTGCGCTTCGTCGAGAACGAGTTTTCGATCAAAGCGATGATTCGGGAATTGGTTCTGACGCGCACCTACCAGATGAGCACTGAGTTCGATTCGGAAAACTATGAGTTCGATCCGGAGAATCACTATTTATGGCGGGCGACTCCGCGAAGACTCGATGCCGAGGTGCTCCGGGATTCGATGTTGGTTGCGAGCGGGCAACTGGATCGGGAGCGACCTCACGCCTCGGCGGTGAAGCAGCTTCAGAATTCGCTCCGCGCATTTCGCTTCGATCCCGGTCAACTGGATCAGTCCGTGAATTACCGTTCCGTTTATCTTCCTGTGGTGCGCGACTCACTACCGGAATCCCTGGCCCTGTTTGATGCGGCGGATCCGACCATTGTCAGTGGATCGCGCGAATCGACGAATGTTCCGTCCCAGGCGCTCTATCTGATGAACAACCCGTTCGTGATCCAGCAGGCCGAGTTCATGGCCCGGCGTCTCATGAACGAGGCAAAGACCCCTCGGGAACGCTTTGCCAGAGCATTCATGATTGCCTTTGGTCGAAATCCGACCCCGGCCGAAATCGAGAGTTCGATGGAGTTCTTCCAAGCCTTCATGCCGCAGGCCCAAGAGCAGGCGGGATCTCGCGACCAGGCGCGCTTTCTCACGTTTTCCTCATTTTGCCAGGGGCTTTTGGCCTCGGCGGAATTTCGTTTTCTCAACTAATTACCACCCTAACCATGAATCCTGAATTTACCCCGTCCCGGCGCCATCTCCTCAAGTCAGTTTCGAGTGGTTTTGGTTACCTTGCCTTTGCTGCGCTGGTCCATGAACGGGCGTTGGCGGAGTCTCCGCTTGCTCCCAAACAGCCGCACTTCCCGGCTCGGGCAAAGCGCGTCATTTTTCTCTCGATGCGGGGAGCGCCGTCGCATGTCGATACGTTTGACTACAAACCCAAGTTGACGGCGGATGATGGGAAAACCGGGAAATATGGCCGTGGCAATGCTTCGCGACTCCTGGGGTCGCCGTGGAAGTTTCGTCAGCACGGAGAAGGTGGGCTCTGGATTTCCGAACTCTTTCCCGAAATCGCAAAGCATGCGGATCAACTCTCTGTTCTGAAAGGCATGCACACGGATTTGCCCAATCATCCCCAGGCCCAGACCCAGATGCACACTGGCAATTCGCAGTTCGTTCGCCCATCGTTGGGAGCTTGGTCTGTTTACGGGTTAGGAACCGAGAACGAGAATTTGCCGGGCTTCGTCGCGTTGAACCCGGCTCCGGGAACGGCGCAACACTTCGGAAGCGCCTTTTTGCCAGCGATCTATCAAGGAACCAAAATTGGGGCGGCATCGAGGCGCAGAAATCAGCGGGGTGGATCCCAAAGCCCGCAGATTCCGAACGTCTCGAATGCCAAGATGGATCGGGGGATGCAGCGCACGCAGTTGGATTTCGTGCAGGCCTTGAATCGAGACAAGTTGGCTCGTGACGTTCACCAGCCACAGGTCGAAGGGGTGATCGAGTCTTTCGAATTGGCCTTCCGGATGCAGGATCAGCTTCCCAAACTGGTTGATTTGGCGGACGAAAGTCAATCAACGCTGGACCTCTATGGAATTGGGGGCGGAGAGACCGACCGCTTTGGCCGCCAGTGTCTGCTGGCGCGTCGGTTCGCTGAAGAGGGAGTTCGCTTCATCGAGTTGAGTCATCAAAATTGGGATCACCATTTTAATCTGAAGGAGGATCTCCCGGCACGGTGCCATGAAATCGATCGACCCATTGCCGGATTGCTGACCGATCTGGCACAACGCGATATGCTGAAGGATACGCTGGTGATCTGGGCCGGAGAATTTGGCCGGACTCCTCATGGTCAGGGCGGAAATGGCCGCGATCACAACAACAAGGGATACAGCACGTGGATGGCAGGTGGTGGTGTCAAAGGCGGGTTCAGTTACGGCGCGACGGATGAACATGGCTACGAAGCGGTCGAAGGCAAAATGCATATTCACGATTGGCACGCGACAATTCTGCACCTGCTGGGGCTCGATCATGAGGCGCTGACGTTTCGACATGCGGGAAGAGACTTCCGCCTGACCGACGTTCACGGGGAGGTCGCAAAAGAGATTTTGGCATAGAATTGGATGGGAATTGGCGCTAGTCGTCACGGGTGACTCTCACCAAATCCGCTCGCGAAGTGATCATCGGCCTGACGTTGGTCGTGATCTTTGCGACGGTGTGTTACGCGGTCTTCGGCAGTGTCGATTATGATGCGGATTGGAGCACGTTTTGGGACCGGCGATCCACGCTCTTCAGCGGTTGGCTGGTGACGGTCGCAGTTTCGTTGGTGGGACTCATTATCGCCGCCAGCTTGGCGATTTTGCTGGTAGCGGGGCAGCGCGCGGGTTCAACCGTTCTGAGGCGCTTTTGTCAGGGATACATCGAACTGGTTCGGGGAACACCGCTCCTGGTGCATGTTTACATCGGTTTCTACATTTTGGCCGATGCCTTCCAACTCACCGACCGCTTTTGGGTGGGCAGCATTATCTTGGCGGCGTTTTCGGCGGCATACCTCGCGGAAATCATCCGCGGCGGAATTGAATCGATCGCATCGTCTCAGCGCGAGGCGTCGCTCGCCGTCGGGTTCACCGAATTTCAGACCTATCGTTTTGTCATCATTCCCCAAACCGTTCGGCGAATTCTTCCCGCCGTGACGGGTGAGTTTGCCAATCTGATCAAGAATTCCTCCCTCTTGAGCATCATCTCCATCAGCGAATTCACCAAGGAAATTCGCGATGCCCAGTCGATCACCTACGCCACGTTTGAGCTCTATTTGCCGCTCGCTCTCGGATACCTGCTCCTCACCATCCCGATCGCATTGGTCGCGCGAAACCTGGAATCCCGATTTGCCTATGAATCTTGAACTAAGCCAGGTTTCCAAGCAATTTGGTCAGATCAAGGCCATGGACAACGTCAGCCTTTCGGTGGGTGAAGATGTGAAGACGTTGGTGCTCATCGGACCGTCGGGTGGCGGAAAATCGACCTTGCTGCGCGTCTTGGCAGGATTGCAGAAACCTGATTCTGGCGTGGTGAACGTCGAAGGGCATCGCGTTGAGTTTGATGACCGCGAAAAGCTGTTGGCTCATCGGCGCAGAAACGGATTTGTTTTTCAGTCCTGGAACCTGTTTCCGCATTTGAGTGCGCTTCAGAACATCACGCTTCCGTTGGAGCAGGTTCACGGGTTGGAACCGGCAAAGGCCCTCGAACTTGCCGAGGCTCAGTTGGAGCGGTTTCATCTGTCGGACCATGGGAGCAAGCAACCCGCGCAACTGTCCGGCGGTCAGCAGCAACGTGTGGCGTTGGCTCGCGCCATCGCTCCCAAACCGAGCCTCGTGCTGTTGGATGAACCCACTTCAGCCTTGGATCCGGAAATGACTGCGGAAGTTCTCGAGTTGATCGAAGAACTTTGTGAGGAAGGCCAGAATTTGGTTCTTTCCACTCACGAAATGGGATTTGCTCGGGCCGTGGCGGATCGAATCGTCTTTCTCGCCCAAGGGAAAGTCATCGCTTCAGAAAGCCCGGAGAAGCTGTTTGATCAAACTCCGGATCCGGAAGTGGCGCGATTTGTGGCCAAGGTGATGCGCTACTGATCGGAAGGCTCGAAACAGAGAAGGGGATTCACGCAGGAATGGGGAAATTCGGTTTTCGGTTTTTCCGTTTCTGGTGGAATGGTATTGATTTTTTATGAACTCAATTTGTGTATTCTGCGGAGCCAGCCCCGGCCTGCGACCTGATTATCTGGAGGCCGCGCGTTTGGTGGGCAGAACCATTGCAGAAACCGGGATTCGGATGGTTTATGGAGGTGGCGCCGTCGGCATGATGGGAGCGGTTGCCGATGCCTGTCTTGACGCGGGAGGGGAGGTGACCGGAGTGATCACGGAACAGCTCTCCGATCTTGAGGTGGGGCACGACAATCTCACCTCGCTGGAAGTGGTGAAGTCGATGCATGATCGAAAGGCTCGGATGGCCGACCTGTCGGATGGGTTCGTGGCCTTGCCGGGAGGAATTGGGACCTTGGAGGAAATGTTCGAGGTCTTCACGTGGGCGCAACTGCAGCTGCACGCGAAACCCTGCGGCCTGCTCAATGTGGAGGGCTACTACGACGACCTCCATGCATTTCTCCAGCATTCGGTCCAGGAACGATTTCTGCTTGCCGAACATGGCGAAATGCTGCTTCTGGATGAAAATTTCGAAAACTTGCTCGCGAGAATGTTGAATTTTGAACCCATTCATTTGGAGAAATGGGTTGATCGAAAAATCTCCGGAGCAGGTTAAGCTAGCGATCATGTCGAAGCGCAAAGTCAAGCCGCCAGTCAAAGCTCGCAAAGCTGCCCAGAAACGTGCCGAGGAGAAGAAACTGGAAAACTTGGACGTCGGCTCAGGAAGCACAGGCGTTGCCGGGACCGGTAAGTTTTTTGGAGTCGGGATTCTCGTGATTCTCGGGATTGCAGCGATCGGTGCTGCTGCCTACTACCTTCCCAAAACCGAGTGGTTGAAGGCGGATACAAAACCTTGGCTTAGTTACGAGAGTAGAATCAAGGAGCCGGACGAAGGCTCTCCCTACTACGAATACCGAGCCAAAGAAGTGGAACACTGGGTCGATGGTGTGCGCCAAAACGGAATTAAGGCCGACGATCTCGCGATGATTCTGCGGCGCGCCGACAAGTGGCTGAGCCTTCCTGATGCGACCCGCATTCTGGAGGCAGCTCATGCCGCGCAACCTGGCCACAAGACTCTGGTAACGGAACACGCCAGGAAACTTCGAGAGAAAGCCCAGCCATCAAATGCGGAAGAACGCGCCTGTCGAGCCCGGCTCGATCGCTTGATCAATCTTGGGAGGGAACCGGAGTAGGCGCTTCCGGGACAGTTGGTTCTGGCGCAGTTGGTTCTGGCGCAGTTGGTTCTGGCG
>TARA_R110002096_G_scaffold301205_3_pt1 | contig 49989 bp, 49 predicted proteins | sample TARA_R110002096 | Tara Oceans TARA_R110002096 (sample SAMEA4397295) | marine metagenome | biome: Polar Biome; feature: [DCM] deep chlorophyll maximum layer (ENVO:01000326); material: water (ENVO:00002006), including particulate matter (ENVO:01000060) such as... | depth 35 m
CAGAAGCGTGACTTCTAGCCAGCAGGGTTAAAGCTTAACCAACCCGCATTTTTTAAAAGTCCGCGGCATACACTGCACGGCACACCGACCAAAAGGTTATACTGCTAACCTACCCGTTTCGGTGCATAGCACCGAAGATTCACCGCCCACAACACCTACAAGTAGGATACTCGCCTTGTCTACGTTAATGATTTTTACCGGTAACGCTAACCCCGAACTGGCTCAAAAAGTTAGCGAGCAGCTGCATATCCCTTTAGGTGATGCCGATGTCAGCCAATTTAGCGATGGCGAGATTGCGGTAGAGATCAACGAAAATGTCCGCGGTGCTGATGTTTTTATTATCCAATCTACCTGTGCCCCCACTAATGACAACCTGATGGAATTGATCGTCATGATCGATGCCCTGCGCCGCGCCTCTGCTGGCCGGGTAACCGCTGTTGTGCCTTATTTCGGTTATGCTCGCCAAGACCGTCGCGTACGTTCTTCACGGGTACCGATTAGCGCCAAGGTCGTTGCTGACATGATGACCGGCGTAGGTGTAGACCGCGTGTTAACCGTCGATTTACACGCCGAACAAATTCAAGGCTTTTTTGATGTGCCGGTAGATAACGTTTACGGCTCACCCGTATTGTTAGACGACATCAACAAGCAAAATTACGAAAACATCGTTGTAGTATCACCTGACATAGGCGGCGTAGTACGCGCCCGTGCCGTGGCCAAGCAATTAGACGATTGTGACTTAGCCATCATAGACAAGCGCCGTCCGCAGGCCAATGAAGCACAAGTCATGCACATCATCGGTGAGGTCGAAGGCCGTACCTGCATTATCGTCGACGATATGGTCGACACCGCTGGTACCTTATGCAAAGCGGCTGAAGCATTAAAAGAACGCGGTGCAAAAAAAGTCGTCGCCTACTGTACTCACGCAGTATTGTCTGGCAACGCCCTATCGAATATAAAAAACTCAGCACTGGATGAGCTTGTCGTTACCGACACCATCCCGCTAAGTGCTGAAGCTAAGCAGCTAGGCTGCATACGCCAATTATCCATGGCCTATTTATTGGCTGAATCGGTACGCCGGGTCAGCAACGAAGAGTCGATTAGCGCACTCTTCCGCTAAACAAATACTTAGCCAACAGCAACAAGGCTAAACAAAAGGGACAGTTTTTATACGCTGTCCCTTTTGCCGTTTTACATTAAGGTGTAAAACAGCAAAAAATACCGTTTACTGTTAGGCATTTGTTTAGCAGTAAACACTTAAAGAGTGTGATTTAACGACTCGTTAAACCGCTCGCAACCCTCACCAAACGCCGGTCGCAGGCCTTGGTGAGTTTCGCTACTATAGGAGACATATTATGTCTGGCGAATTTACTTTAGACGCACAAACCAGAACTGACCTAGGGAAAGGTGCGAGCCGCCGCCTACGTCGTCTGGATAACAAAGTGTTAGGCATCATTTACGGTGGCGGCAAAAAGAAACCTGCCCCCATCCTATTTGCTGAAAACGAAATCGTTAAACTTTCTAGCAACGAAGCGTTTTTTACTAGCCTAATTACCTTAAATCTTGATGGTAAAGCTGAGCAAGTTGTTATTAAAGACGTACAACGCCACCCAGCCAAAGAAACCTTCATGCACGTTGATTTTATGCGCGTTAGCGCTAAAACCAAAATTACCATGAATGTACCTTTGCACTTCATCAACGAAGCAAACTGCCCTGGCGTTAAGCAAGAAGGCGGCATCGCTTCACATGCATTAAACGACCTAGAAATATTTTGCTTACCTAAAGACTTACCCGAGTTTATCGAAGTCGATATGGTTGCACTAAACGCTGGCGACAACCTGCATATTTCTGACCTAGTACTACCTAAAGGTGTAGAAAGCGTTGCCCTAAGTCACGGTGAAGATCACGATCTATTAGTATGTGCTGTTAACATACCACGTGGTGCTGCTAGCGATGATGATGATGAAGCAGCTGATGAAGGCGAAGCTAAAGTAGAGGGCGGTGAAGAGTAATCTTCCTCCTCTTTTAGTATTGCCAAGTAAGACAATAAGGCCCCAACATTGAGCGCAATTCAACTTATCGTAGGCCTGGGTAACCCAGGCCGTGAATATGAAGAAACACGCCACAATGCCGGGGCCTTGTTCGTTGCAGAGCTAGCCCGACACTATAACGGCACGCTCAAATCTGAAGCCAAATTTTATGGCGACACTGCTCGTATCAACCTCGTTGATAGCCAGGGCCATAGCCACGATGTACGCTTACTCATTCCCAGCACTTTTATGAACCGCAGCGGCCAAGCTGTTGCAGCCATGGCCACGTTTTATAAAATTGCGCCCGAAGATATTTTAGTTGCCCACGACGAATTAGACATAGACGCAGGTACTGCCCGCTTTAAACAAGGCGGCGGCCACGGTGGCCACAACGGCCTGCGCGACACCATAGCCACACTGGGCAACAACAAGAATTTTCACCGCCTACGCATAGGCATAGGCCACCCCGGTTCTGCGGATAAAGTAACCGGTTACGTGCTGAACAAAGCACCAGCCAAAGAATACCAAATGATGATGGATATAATTGACGATAGCATACGCGCCCTGCCCCACGCGGTAACAGGCGATTGGGCTAAAGCCATGAACTATCTACACAGCATAAAAGCCTAGGCTTTTACACGACAGCGCTACACAAACAACAGGAATAGATCATGGGTTTTAATTGCGGCATAGTTGGCCTACCCAACGTAGGTAAATCAACCTTATTTAACGCCTTAACCAAGGCTGGCATAGGCGCAGAAAACTTTCCCTTCTGCACTATAGAACCCAACGCCGGCACAGTGCCCATCCCCGACCCGCGTCAAGATGCACTGGCCGCCATTGTTAAACCCGAAAGAACCATCGCCACCACCATGGAGTTTGTTGACATCGCCGGCTTAGTAGAAGGCGCCTCCAAGGGTGAAGGCCTGGGTAATAAGTTCTTAGCTAACATACGCGAAACCGATGCTATCGCTCACGTAGTGCGCTGTTTTGACGATGACAACGTTATCCACGTCGCCAACAAAATCGACCCCGCCGACGACATAGGTATTATCAATATAGAACTGGCCATGGCCGACTTAGACAGCGCCGAAAAACAACTACAGCGCGTCACCCGCGTCGCCAAAGGCGGCGACAAACTAGCCAGCGCCCAAAAAGCCCTGCTAGAAAAACTCATCCCCCATTTCGAAGAGGGCAACGCTGCACGCTCATTAAGCTATAGCGATGCCGAACTAGAAGTGCTGCCCAGCCTGCACCTATTAACCATCAAGCCCACCATGTACATCGCCAACGTGGATGAAGAAGGCTTTGACAACAACCCCCACCTAGATGTGGTTAAAGCCATAGCCGCCGAAGAAAACGCCATCGTCGTGGTCATCTGTAATAAGTTAGAGTCCGAAATAGCCGAGCTAGACGATGAAGAAAAAAACGAATTCCTAGCCGACCTAGGCATGGAAGAGCCGGGCCTAGACAGAGTAATACGCGCCGGCTACCAACTACTCAGCCTGCATACCTACTTCACCGCAGGGGTCAAAGAAGTACGCGCCTGGACCATACCCAAAGGCGCCACCGCCCCCGAAGCCGCAGGCGTGATACACACCGACTTTCAGCGCGGCTTCATTAAAGCCGAAGTCATCGCCTACGAGGACTTCATCACCTACAACGGTGAACAAGGCGCTAAAGAAGCCGGCAAACTACGCCTAGAAGGCAAAGACTACATCGTCAAAGACGGCGACGTCGTACACTTCAAATTTAACGTTTAAAAGCGCAGAAAGGCGGTCTAACGGCTTGACAACAAGCGACCAGATCGCCAGAATACGCGCCTCCTGAACAAGCTGTTTCGACAACTGTTCAACATGTTTAGCACGGTGGCTAAGCTTAAAGATAAGGAATAATCGAAAAAGGTTTTGGCAAGGTAGCTCAGCTGGTTAGAGCACATCACTCATAATGATGGGGTCGGCGGTTCAAATCCGCCTCTTGCTACCATTACAAAAAAGGCTCACCCATAGGGTGGGCCTTTTTTGTAATGGCCGCCAGCGGCGGAATCGAGTTTAATGCCCCGGTTCACAAACTTTGCTTACAGCAAAGTTTGAACGCCAGCCTTCCATGGCGCCCCGCAGGGGTGATAAAAGCCTAAAGCTTTTATCATTCAATCCGCCTCGAATTAATATACCCAAACCCAAAAACCCCTCACACCCTCAATAGGGTGGGCCTTTTTTGTAATGGCCGCCAGCGGCGGAACTGAGTTTAATGCCCCGGTTCACAAACTTTGCTTAGAGCAAAGTTTGATACCCAAAGCACTGCGTGGGGCATGCTAACGCCAGCTTTCCATGGCGCCCCGTAGGGGTGATAAAAGCCTCAAGCTTTTATCATTCAATCCGCCTCGAATTAATATACCCAAACTCAAAACCCGCTCACCCCCTTAATAGTGGGGGCCTTTTCCGTAATGGCCGCCAGCGGCGGAGTCGAGTTTAAGCCCCGGTTCGAGTAATTATGCTTACAGCATAATTACAACAAGCTGCACAGCAGCGCTACCCAAAACACTTCGTGGGGCACACTGAGCCCCGCAGGGGTAACAAAAGCCTAAAGCTTTTGTTATTCAATCCGCCTCGCATTAATCTACCCAAACTCAAAAACCTCTCACACCCTCAATAGGACGGACCTTTTCCGCAATGGCCGCCAGCGGCGGAACTGAGTTTAAGCCCCGGTTCACATACCCAAACAAGCAGCAGGCTCACCCCTCCCCCCAACATTTACCACAAGCATTCCCCCCCATTCTTTGCTAACGTTAAGCCATGGACACCACCGCCTCCCCCTGCATCAGAAACTGCTGCCTAAACCATAAAGATATTTGCATAGGCTGCCTGCGCAGCCTGGATGAGATACTGCTATGGGGCAAAGCCAACGAGCAACAAAAAGCCGATATTTTAAAAACCGTCGCACAACGCAAACAACAGGCAGCAACTCACAAACCTAATTCATAATAAACACTCAAACAATATTAGGAAGATAAGCCTCATGCCCAGCCCTAAAGCCACCGCAGGCTTTACTCTAATAGAAATTCTAGTCGTACTAGCAGTGATAGCTATATTACTCACTATGGCCATGCCCAACACCAGTCATCGCGTGGCGCAAAAGCAAATTAAAGAAAGCCTAGATCTCATAGCGCCGTTTAAAAAAACCATAGCCGATTACTACCTAGCCACCGCCACCTTTCCCAGCAACAACAGTACTGCAGGGCTACCTGATGCCGATAAAGTCATGGGCAACTATCTAGCCTCAGTCACTGTTATTGATGGTGCACTACAGCTCACCCTAGGCAATAAGGCACTACCGCAAATAAACGGTAAGCAAGTCAGTATCAGGCCTATCTATGTTGAACTATCACCAGCCAGCCCCGTTTCTTGGGTGTGCGGATTTGATGAAGTGCCCGCAGCTATGCAAGTGAGTGGCGACAACCAAACCAACGTAGAACTCTTGCAGCTGCCTATTAGCTGCCGTTAATCAGCCAGCCATTATTAAACATTCATTCGCCAAACTGCAGCGCAAAAAAAAACCGATAACATCGTTATCGGCTTTTCGTCTTTTGCTTGCTGCTAGCTAGGGCCTAACCTTCACCATCCAACTTTAAGGTGCTGATATTTTTCGCCCTGACTGAGGCCAATAGCTCAGGGTTTTCTCTTAGGTTTTCACCATAAGAGGGGATCATCGCCTTGAGCTTGTCTTTCCAGCCATCATTCTCCAAGCGATCAGCATAACAACGTTCAATAACACTAATCATAGTTTGAGTAGAGGTAGACGCACCTGGCGACGCCCCCAGTAAAGCCGCTAGCGAGCCATCGGCACTGGCTACTATCTCGGTGCCAAACTCCAGCTTACCCTTGCCCTTTTCATCTTTCTTGATAATTTGTACGCGCTTACCGGCGTTAAGTAAGGTCCAGTCCTCATCACGGGCTTCAGGAAAGTATTGACGCAAAGACTTCATGCGCGAACGCTGCGACTGCATAGCCTCGCCAATTAAGTATTTAGTCAGTGACATATTATGTAAGCCCACCGATAACATGGGCATTATATTGTCGCCTTTAATGGATTTGGGTAAATCCATGCTGGAACCTTCTTTTAAAAATTTGGTGGTAAAACCGGCAAAGGGGCCAAATAACAATGCAGTTTCGCCACCTATATTACGGGTGTCTAAATGCGGTACCGACATAGGCGGCGCACCAATCGCTGCTTTACCATAGACCTTGGCATTGTGTTGCTTAACCACCTCGGGATTGGCACATACCAGCCACTGGCCACTGACGGGGAAACCACCGTAGCCACGACCTTCTTTGATCTTTGATTTTTGTAATAAACGCACCGCACCACCGCCTGCACCTAAAAACAAAAAACGGGTGCGCACAAAGCGGCGCTTGCCGGTAATATTGTTTTTTAATAGTACCGTCCAGCCACCCGTGGGCATGGGCTTCATATTCACCGCCGAGTGGCCCAGCATTAAATCAAAATTATCCTGTGCTTGCAGGTAGCGAATCATGCTTCTGGCCAAGGCACCAAAGTCCACATCAGCACCGCGCTCTACTCGAGTGGCCGCCACCGGTTCGTTATCTTTACGGCCGTTCATCACCAACGGTATCCACTGCTGGATAAGCTCAGGATCTTCGCTGTATTGCATGCCTTGGAACTGGTGATCTTGGCTCATCAGCTCATAACGCTGGCGCAAAAAGTCTACATTTTTTTGGCCCCATACAAAGCTGAGGTGCGGGGTGCGGTTAATAAATTTTTTCGGCTCAGGCATAACCCCGCGAGTCACTAAATACGTCCAAAATTGTTGGCTCACTTCAAAGGCGGCGTTAATTTCTTTGGCTTTAGTAATATCCACCTTACCATCAGTTTCCGGGGTGTAGTTCAGCTCACAGTAAGCAGCATGACCAGTACCGGCATTGTTCCAACCATAGGTGCTTTCCACCGCAACATCGGCTAAACGCTCGACCACAGCCACCTTCAGCGTGGGGTCTAATTGATTTAACAGGGTGGCCAAAGTGGAGCTCATCGCTCCGGCCCCCACTAATAGTGCATCGACTATTTTTACCATAATGAATTCTAGGCGCTTGCGCGCCCACCTAATAAGTTTTGGGGCGCAAATTATACGTTTTTTACGCGTATAAATCTCAGTTAGCTGTAATAAAACTAAGCATACAAACTTAAACGTGTGTTCAAGTAACAAGGCTATATAAACGACGATTCTTGAGTGACTAGCAGCCACTGTCGCGACGCCATCACAGCCAGCCGACCATCTCTTTCGTTACATTTTTTCGGTATACTGGCCGCCCGATAACTAACCTACATTACACTATGACGTTAAGCCCGCAGCAGCTCACACTCATTCAACAACAACTGGGTCGCCCCCCCAGAGGCATAGTCAGTATTGCTGCCGAATCAGCCAGTGGCATTCCCCTAGTGTTGCAAATGCGTTCACTGGTAGACAATCAACCTTTCCCTACCTTGTATTGGTTGAGCTCTAAAACCCTAAGCAAAGCCATAGGCAGTATAGAAACGCTAGGCTGGGTTAAAAGCATAGAGCAGCGACTGCAAGATGATGACGCACTGCGTGAACAGTTTTTACAGAATCAACGCGGCTATGTGGCCAGCCGCTGGCAAAAAATGGATAGCAACGACAAGGCTCTCATCGAGCAACTAGGGTTTAGTCCCTTGTTCGAGCAATACGGTATCGGTGGAATTACCCAATGGGATAAAGTACGCTGCCTGCACATGCAGTACGCGCACCATCTAGCGGAGAGCAATGTGATAGGTGCGTTGATGGATGAAGAGTTTCAGCTGAATGAATTAGAGATAGAGTTATAAGCTGTAAGCTGTAAGCTGTAAGCTGTAAGCTGTAAGCTGTAAAATTTTAATTTATCAAACCTACCGCACAAGCTTCTTCTTGCAGCTTAAAGCTTGCCGCTGCCCTAATAGTTTAGGCTATTAGGGATTCAACCCTCCCCCCAACGATTCACCACACCTACATCTATATCAAACAAATCCAAGGTGCGGCCCACGCTGTGGTCAACGATATCAGCAACGGTTTTAGGGTTCGCGTAAAACCCGGGTAAAGGTGGCGCTATAATCGCCCCCATTTCTGACAGTGCGGTCATAGTGCGTAAGTGGCCGGTGTGAAACGGGGTTTCTCTCACCATTAATACTAACTTGCGCCGCTCTTTTAACATCACATCAGCGGCCCTAGTGAGTAAATTAGAGGTTACCCCGCTGGCTATTTCTGACATGCTGCGTACCGAGCAGGGAGCCACTACCATGCCCATGTTTTTAAAGGAGCCGCTGGCTATAGCGGCCCCTACATTTTTAACCGCATGGACTTCATCAGCTAAAGCCTGCACATCAGCCAGCTTTAAATCGCTTTCGAAGCTGAGTGTTAACTCGGCGGACTTGGTCATCACCAAATGGGTTTCAATATCAGTAGGCTGTAACAGCTCAAGTAAACGAATACCATAAACCACCCCCGAGGCACCCGAAATACCCACTATTAACCGCTGTTTCGCCATCATCTTTACCCTATGCACTACGCCTATCACTGAAAGGCCTTTATAACAGGATCACGGCATAGTGCAAAGCCTGTGTTAGCGCTTGTTTCAACTTAACGCTTACCATAAGCTTAGCACTGCCTAAACGGCCTACACCTTCACAATGGAACTAACAACTGAATGGATAGCCCCGAAACCTATAACCGCGTCAGTCAGATTGAAAGCACGCTTACTCATAACAGCCTTAAATGGATTAAAACCTTGCTGTTATTAACTGCGGTTAGCATTGCTTGGCTCAGCTACAGCAACGTGGTTTCTTTAAGCTTCGGGGTAATTCTATGCAGCACAGCCTTGATCTTAGCAGCATTACTGTGGCGTATAATTATTTCTCGCAGCCGCTGCTGCCGCTTTTGCGGTGGCCCCTTGGACTATATCAACCGGGAAATGATACTCAACAGCAACTATTTAGCTATGCGCGGCACTAAACAAGGGGATTATTATTACGCGCCCAATGATTGGGCCAAAAAACATTCGGCAACCGGCTGGGCAAAAATATCACACCGCGCCCAAGCCTGCCATTATTGTCGAATATCAAAAGAAAGTTATAACGTACATCAACAAGCGGCCACCGAGCAGGAGTTAAGCTCGTTAAACATCACTACCGGTTCCCGTTAAAAGTAGATATGAGTCACAACAGTAACGACCATAAGCGCTATACTTAAACAGACTATAACAACGCCGCCGTTAAAGGTGCGCAAAAAATATAATGAAAAAAAACCTGTTTAGTCAATTACCCCTAGCTGTAAAGCTATCGCTGATGATATCACTACTCATCATCACAGGTATTTCTGTGCTGAGTATTATCACGCTCAACAAACAGCACGATATTCAAAACCAGCAAATCAATGACTTTAGCATTGCCATGGCCAAGCAACTAGCCAGCGCCATGCGCGAGCCGCTGTTTACCGATGACAGCCTATCGATGCAATTGATGGCCAACAATTTTGCCCAGCTGCCACGCGTACTGGCTGTTACCGTTGTTGATACGCAACTACAAGTGCTGGCCAAAAGCGGCCCCGATATTAGCAGCGACACTACCGCACACCTCACTCACGCCATACAGCAATCACTAGCAAGTCTTAGCCAAGCACAGAATAATGGCATAGTGCATGCCGCCAACCCGATAGATTTCAACGATAAAACAGGCGGCTATGTCATTATCGCCTTAGCCACTGATATGCTCTCCAGTATTTATCAGCACACCTTACGCTTACTACTATGGGTAAGTGGTGCCATTATTTTACTAGGGTTACTGGCAGCCTATTTTATTGGCCTGCATATTTCTAACCCTATTAAACAAATTCTTAACGCCACACATAAAATGAGCCACGGTAATTTTCAACGCATGGAGGAGCGACGCAACGATGAGCTGGGGCAACTCATCAGCACGATTAATAAAATGAGTGATGGGCTTATTAGAAAGCAGCAAGTGGAATCCTTGCTAGACCGCTTTTTAGCCAAAGATGTAGCCAGCCAATTATTACAACAACTAGACACCGTGGAGGTTAAGGGCGAGCGCGTCGATGCCACCGTATTGTTTGCCGATATTGTGGGCTTCACTAGCATGTCGGAGCAGCTTAGCCCCGAAAACGTTGCCGAACTGCTGAATGAGTATTTCTCTTACTTCACCTTGTGCGCCAATATGTATTTTGGCAGCATTGATAAGTTTATCGGCGACTGCGCTATGGTGGTGTTTGGCGCGCCTAAAAAAAATGCGCAGCATCAATTTCATGCCATTGCCTGCGCCATATTGATGCAAAAACTCACCGGCGCCTTAAATAAACGCCGCCGCACCCAGCAACTACCCGAAATTAAATTGAGTATAGGTATTAACAGCGGCCCCATGTTGGCCGGCGTACTGGGCAATCAAAAACGCATGGAATATACCGTGGTCGGTGATAGTGTTAACCTAGCGTCCAGATTGTGCAGCGAAGCGGGCTCGGGAGAAATTTTAGCCACTGCCACCGCTTGTCAGCAGGCACTAGATAGTCATAAAATTTCTGCCACAGCCAATAAAATGCTGCGTGTGCGCGGCAAAGAGAAAAAGGTTAAGACCTATCTTATCAACAGCATTGCGCGAGAACACCAACTCAGTATGGACAGCCTGATTGAAGACATACTCTCTCAAAACACAAATCTCAGCGGTAATAATGGCCAGTAGCAAGCTACTATTCATAGGCTATCTGTTACTTATTAGTGCCTGTAGTTCCATAAGCCATTGGGGGGTAAACCCACCACAGCAGTTAACCGCACTTATCAATAATCATGAATTTGAGCAGGCGCTACAGCTCATAGATCATAGCGCCAGCAACAGCCCTTATTATGCGCAACTACAGCAGCAGCGTGACCAAGTTAGTAGTCAGCAACATAACTACATCAAGCAAATACTGCGCAGCAGCGAACAACTGCAACAACAACACCTATGGCCGCAAGCGCTGACGTTGCTTAACGACGCCTTGGATAAAAACCCCCACTCCAGCGCATTAACCGCCGCCTTGACCAAAACACAGGACAGGCAGCAACATTTTATCGCGCAACAAAAAGTACGACTCGCCAAAGTAGAAGCACCAGCACTACAGCAGGCACAAAGCATCCTAGAACAGCTATTACAGGCCGAACCACAGCAGACTGATTATATCGCGATACAGCAACAAAACCTTTTGCGCTCCCAGCAATACCTGCCCATTTTAATGACTGCTGTCGAGGCAGCTATACAGCAGCAGCAATGGCATGACGCACAAAACCTTCTCACCGCAGCCCAGCAACTGCCGTTGCAAACCGACCTCAGTGCACTCAAGCACGCGGTTAATAAAAAACTGCAACTGGCAGCACATCAGCAACAACAGCAAGCGCTGCAGCAACAACAACTGATCACCACACAACTAACTCAAAGCCTGGACAAGCTTATACAACTACAGCAATGGCCTGAAATACAGGCCATCATCAGTACTCTGGCACAACAAGACAGCCTTAGTGATCAAGAATTAGACCGGTTAAGTAAAGCCAAGCTCGCACTCTCTCAACACTTAGAACAGATTATCGAGCTAGGCCAACAGCACTACATCAAAGGCGAACTGCAGCAATCTATACGCTATTGGCTAGAAGCCTTACAGCTAGCTCCAGACAACGATAATATTAAGCAACGCCTAGAGCGTGCTATGCGCTTTAAACAGAATATTGATAAGCTGCCTTAAGCTTACCGCAAGCTAAAAACATTAAGATTCTCAAGCTAATTAAATATCTGCCGCTATACTAGAATGTCATATTGCTATTGATATGACCTAAATAACAATTAGCAGCTACAGCTATAGATAACTTACATAGGCTTTTTTATCATGACTGGATCATCCATCTCCGCCCGTATTGCAGCACCCACAGCACTGCTGGGCTTAGCGCTGCTGATTCTTGGCTGGCTACTACTACCTGACACCCTCAGCGTGGGTATGGCACTCGCGTTAATCGCAGCAATAGCCACTCTTATGTCAGTAACCGTATGGCTACTAGCACAGCAATACCTCACTAAGCGGCTAGGCCAATTGCAAAGCTATATTGATTTAGTCGCTAATACCGAGCGTGCCCCCAACTCAACCCCTGACGACACCGGCAGTGATGAATTGAGCCTAGTCACGCACTCACTAACCGGCTTTGTCAAACAACTACACGATGTGATGGACAACCTACGGGAAAATGCCAACCTAGTGCGCGAGGGTTATGAAGAACAAACCCTTAAAATGACCCACTCGGTAAACCAGCTGCAAAACAGCACCACCGAGCTAGACGACGTTGCCAGCTCTATACACCAAGTTGCCTCTACCTCAACAGCCTTAGCAGAGAATGCCGGCGAGATAGCCTCCACCGTACGTGAAGTAGCCAGCATGATAGAGCATGGCAGCCAAGCCTCTAGTAGCAATCAAAGCTCTATGACTACCTTGGCCAACACTGTAGAGAGCATGACCGAAAACGTTGCCCAGCTACAGGAAGAAAGCGCGCAAATAGGCTCGGTATTGGATGTAATAGGCAGCATAGCCGAACAAACCAACCTACTGGCACTCAACGCAGCTATTGAGGCCGCACGTGCTGGCGAGCAAGGCCGTGGTTTTGCCGTGGTTGCCGACGAAGTGCGCGCCCTAGCTCACCGCACCCAAGAGGCCACGGTAGAGATACAAAACATGGTGGAAGGCTTACAAGGCAAAGCACAAGCAGCAGTAAAAGCCATGGAACAAGGCAGAGAACTGAGTAACAACAGCCTAGAGCAAAGCAAAAACATCGAGCAATTACTGCGAAAAATCCACGATGTAATCAGCAATGTTACTCAGCTAACCAATCAAATTGCCGACGGCACCAGCACCCAAACCTCGGCCACCGATCAAATTAATCAGCGCGTGCAAGCTATTGCCGACCAAGGTCGTGAAGTGAGTGCAAACCTCAGCGCCATTGCCGAAAAAACCTTAGACCAACAAGATTGCTCTCGTAAAATGGACGAGCTACTTAAACGTATTCGCGTGTAATAGCATACAGCAAACACCTATGCATTCAGCAAAGGCGAGTCTCATTGAGACTTGCCTTTTTTATTGCCCCTCTACTCCCTCTTTAAATAAGCAAACAATGTGCAAGTTCCTAAGCGGCTATAGCCATCATCACCAATAGTGATTATTCTTAAGCCATGCGCATTCAACAGAAATTATTAATAACACTACTAAGTACCAGTACCTGCCTGGTGGTTTTAATGTTTGCCTTTATGCGCTGGAGTGTTGATAACGGCATGTTGGAATATGTAAACACCCGTGAAGCCAAGCAACTGGCACCGCTGGCGCAACGACTCGCCAAGGTTTATGAGCAACACCAAAGTTGGGATGCTATTGCTAGGCCAGAGCATTTTTTTCGGCAATTACTGCAACAACAATGGCAGCTTGACACTAGAGCTCATCAGCTCCCGGCAGAAGCAGACATCGATAGAGAAACCGATATAGGGGCAAGAGATCAGCATGACAGGCACCAACCCCGACCACCAAAAATTGCCATACTAAACCAGCAACAACAAGCTCTCTTTGGCCGTTATATCAACAAAGAAGACTATCAATTACTACCCATTATCTCGCAACAAAAAACCGTAGGTTGGCTGGCCAGGCCAAAAAAAACCTTTATTAGCAAGGGCTTTGAATTAACCTTTATCGAAAAACAAACTGAAACCTTTGCGCTGATTAGCCTTATGGTATTCGTTCTGGCCCTATTAATCAGCCTGCCCTTAGCCCGCCACTTTGTTAACCCTATACGCGTACTCGCCAACGCCTTGCACCGCTTAACCCAAGGTGATTACCAGCCCCAGCAAGGCTCACTGTTATTGCTACAACGCCGTGATGAGTTAGGGGGGCTGGCCCAAGACATACATAGCCTGGCAGTCACATTAAATAAAAATGAGCAATTGCGTAAACAATGGCTGGCCGACACCTCGCACGAATTACGCACGCCGGTGAGTATCTTATTAGCCGAAATTGAAGCCATGCTGGATGATGTCAGGCCGTTAACTAAAAACAACCTACAATCATTGCAGCAGGAAACCCTGCAATTAAAAAAATTGATTGATGACCTGCACCAATTAAACAGCGCCGACTTAGGTAGCCTGCACTACCACAAGCAAACTACCGATTTAGCAGCGCTACTCAAGCAGCAAAGCCAACTGCACCAACAATACTTACAGCAAAAATCCATCACCCTCACTGACGACTACCCCGCGCACAGCATCAACTGTACCGTAGACAGTACCCGCATAGCCCAGTTGCTAGACAATATACTGGCCAATTGTAAACGCTACTGCCCCGAACACAGTCAGGTGTTTATACGTTTACACAGCGATAAACAGCACGCTATTATCCGCATAGAAGACAATGGCCCCGGCGTGCCCGATGACGCACTAGCGCACTTATTTGACCCCTTATACCGGGTAGAGCATTCACGCAATCGCAGCACCGGCGGCTCCGGTTTAGGGTTGGCGATATGCCAGCGCATAGTCGCCGCCCATGACGGCCATATCCTAGCCCAGCATTCACAATATGGCGGCCTGCTAATAACTATCACCCTACCCTTGAGCGCCAGCACAACATGAGCACAGCCCCCATCTTAATTGTTGAAGACGAACCCAAGCTCGCGCAATTATTGGTGGAGTATTTTCAACAGGCGGGATTTAGCAGCCACTGCATAGGCCACGGCGACGAAGTGCTGCCCTGGCTACAACAACATCACGCCGCCGCTATTATTTTAGATTTAATGCTACCCGGCACCGACGGCCTCACCCTATGCAAGGCCATACGTCAATTTAGCGACACCCCCATCTTAATCACTACCGCAAAAGTAGAAGAGATAGACCGCCTGTTAGGCCTAGAGCTGGGGGCTGACGATTATATATGCAAGCCTTATAGCATGCGTGAAGTGGTGGCCAGAGTGAAAGCTATTTTACGCAGGCTTAACAGCCCGCCCCTGCAACACGCAGGCTTTGAGCTAGACCCTCAACAACAGTGCATACATTTTCAGGGTCTAAGCCTGCACTTCACCACCGTAGAGTATCAATTACTCAGCCAGCTAGCGCTGCAACCGGGACGTATTTTTAGCCGCAGCCAATTAATGAACGGCATGTATCAGGATCACCGCGTGGTTAGCGATAGAACTATAGACAGCCATATTAAAAAGCTGCGTAAAAAGCTGCAGCAACACTACCCTCAGTATCAATTTTTGCACGCCATCTATGGCGCGGGCTATCGCTTTGAGCTTATCACTACTGAATAAACGCCCTGCCTAGCAAGATACTTAATTCAGCCATTTTTCTTGCACAGTTTGTTTTTACACTAAACTCTCAACATCAACCCTACTATGTAACACACGGAGCTACTATGAAAAGCAATATGAAAAAGACACTCACCGTTATCTGCATCGCCTTGCTAAGCCTTTCCAGCGCTGCCTATGCCGGCAAAAACCACGGCGACAGGCCATCGCAGGAGCAACATCACGAGAAACGCATGGAAAAAATGGTTAAGAAACTAGCGTTAAGCGAACAACAGCAACAACAAGTAGAGGCCATTTTTAAAGAACAGCAACAACAGCACAAAGCTATAGAGAGCGCTACCCGCGACAAACTTAGCACCGTACTCAGCGCAGAGCAGTTAGAAAAAATGGATAAGATGCACGGCAAGCGCCGCCATAAAGAAAAACACGACAAGAACTAAGTGATAAACCAAGAAATAGCCAACAGCCTGTATTAGCCGCTAAAGGCATTGAGCTGTTGGCTTTTTACAGCGTTAACATAACTAGAGTTGATCCTGCGCCTGTTCTGACTGCAAGCGCTGGCGTTTTAACTGATTACTCTGGCCTTTAACAATATGCTGTATTAGTAACTCTTGATCATTATTATTAACATTCGAAAAATTCACCCGCGCTATATAGGCAGCCTCTGCGCCGGCCTCAGCCTCGCTACAACCTAGCACCTCAGCCAAAATCACTATATGTAAGTCACCAGGGCTAAGCAAAATATCCAATTGCACATATCGCCCTTCCGGTAGTAACTCATCACAGGGAAAAGCCATACCACAGGCACTGACATTAACCTGCCGTAAACTATAAGCCACCTTCTGCATTAAGCCGGCATCGATATCCATTTGCTGAATAACAAAGTTTAATTTTTTGTTTACTAAATCGATAAGCTCTGCCGCTATAGGTGCCTGTATACGACAGGCATCCAGCAAGGTCTGTATGCGGTTATCAAAATTAGCAGCATAGTTAATACCATCCCTATCATTTTTAGTCTGTTTAGAAAAGACTTGCGCCTCAGCATCACTGACTAGGCGGTATGAAACTCGTAGGTTTTCATTGATGCGAAAATAGCGGCGGCGTTCATCATTCATAATTATTCTCTATTATTACTGCTATCACTAAGCTAAAAAATTTCGTCAGGCCTGAGATCAAATAACACCTCATCATCTAGCTGCAGGGAGTCGTACAGTTCTTTATCTTGGTGTTTTAGCACCTGTATCTCTTCTTTCAAATCTTGATCTATACCTTGCTGTACCACAATTTCTACCCGGCGATTTTTAGCCCTACCGTCTGCGGTCTCATTGCTATCAACAGGGTGCACGTCACCAAAACCGGATATGCGAAAACGCTGAGGCTTTAAGATACCGCCAGAAAATAATTCATGGGCTACCGACACGGCTCGGCTGGTCGATAACTCCCAGTTAGAGCGAAAACGTGAGGACTGGATAGGAATGTTGTCGGTATGACCTTCCACGGTAATCGTGCCTTTTTTGGTGGCTAAGACATTGCGCACTTCTTGTAATAGAGGAATATAATCATCGGCCAAGCGCGCCGATCCGGAAATAAAGGAACCGTGCTCACGTATGCGTAGCACGATTTTACGCCCCGTGGTTTCCACTTCCACTTCGCCCTCAGCAATTTGCTTACTCAAGGCCTTGGCTAAATCTACCGCATCATTTTCGGTTTCTTGTATTAATTGTTTAATTTTTTCAGCCACCGCCACTGGCATTTGCACACCGGCCTGCTTGCTATCACTACCCGCTTCTACCTCGTACTCTTCCGCGCACTCAACCTCTAGCGACAACTCGGTCAAATCATCGGTATGTTGAAATATTTCATTGATAGGAGTGGGCTCGGGTCGGCCGGGGCTAAATTCTTGGGCAATAACACTAGTGCCCTTGGGCGGGTCTTTTACATCCAGTTTAGTTTGCACACCAAAAGCTTGCGCCATAGATCCCGCCAAGCGTTTGAACTTCATCGCATCCATCTCGGCAAAAGACAGCAGTAATACGAAGAAACACATTAATAGCGACATCAAATCCGCAAAAGTACCCATCCATCCTGGGGCACCGGGGGGCGGGCACTTGGGGCAATCCTGCTCATCACTCATATTTTACCGGCGCCTTATTTATTCATCGTCAGCGCTGCCGCGCTTAGACGAAGGTAAATAATTGCGCAACATGGAATCGATTACTCTAGGGTTTTGGCCACCTTGTATAGCTAACAATGCATCGATAACCAAGCTCTTAATCATGCTCTCTTCGCCACGGCGCAGGTTTAATTTATCGGAAATGGGAATTGCCACCATATTCGCCAACATTGCACCATAGAGTGTGGTTAATAGCGCTACCGCCATCGCCGGACCTATGGACTTGGGGTCATCCATATTAGACAGCATCGCTACTAGGCCCACTAGCGTACCTATCATACCCATGGCGGGGGCAACATCACCCAAGGCAGAGAATATGGTGGAGCCTATTTCATGACGCTCTACCGTTTTATTCATATCTTTGCCCAGCAAGTCTTTAACCACTTCGGGGTCGTGGCCGTCCACTAGTAACTGTATACCGTCCTGTAAAAAGTCATTACTCACCTCTTTACCTTCTAGAGAGAGTAAACCACCCTTGCGCGCCACATCGGCTAACTCGACTATCTCATCGATCAATTCGGCAGGATCAGAGGATTTAAACATAAAGGCTTTAGCCGCGACTTTACCCGCACCTAAAAACGTCGACAGGCCAAATTTAGACATCACGACAAAAATACTGCCGACAATAACAATCAGCACCGATGGGATATCGACAAACATCAAGACGCCGCCACTCAGTGCCATCGCAGTGATTATAATCACCATGGCACCTGCCATCCCTATAAGAGTTGCTAAATCCACTCTCTACTCTCCACTATTGTTCGATTATTACGGACACTATTGCCGCCTATAGTTAGACGGCATATAGCTGTATAAAACTCTGTATTTTCTAACAGCTATCAGCCGGCCCTGATTATCCCCCGAGTATAGCGAGAGATAAACCACTACGCCCTAAAAGATGTCATTATCAAACGATATTGATCAATTAACATCTATAAAACCTCTACAGAATAGCGGCTCAATCAAGCCAATCTTTAATTTTTATGGTTTCGACGCTTAGGGATACCTCTATGACTAAGCAAGCTTTATAATCACAAGCTACAACTATCATAAAACAGCTACACCCACGGGGAGTTCACCATGGCGAAAGCCAAAAAAACCATCAATTTCGAAAAGACTCTAGACCAGTTGGAAGAGCTGGTTGAAGACATGGAGCACGGTGACCTCAGCCTGGAAGAGTCTCTTAAGTCCTTTGAGAAAGGCATTAAGCTCACCCGCGACTGCCAATCAGCACTCAACGAAGCCGAGCAAAAAGTACAAATACTGATCGAAGAAAACAACGAACTCAGCGCCCATGACTTTGACGATGATCTCGAATGAGTGACAGCTTCCAGGGGTTTTTAGAAAGCAGCCAGCAGCGAGTAGAAGCGGCCCTAGCCACCCAACTCAATGCCCCGCTAGCCACTAGCGCGCAAGCGCCGCTATTACAGCGGCTACATGATGCCATGCATTACAGCCTGTTTAATGGCGGTAAACGGGTGCGCCCCATGCTGGTATACGCCACGGCCCAAGCCATTAACGCCGACTGCTCGCCACAGGATTTAGACAAAGCCGCCAGCGCTGTGGAAATGATACACAGCTACTCGTTAGTGCACGACGACCTGCCCGCCATGGATGACGACGACCTCAGGCGCGGCCAACCCACCTGCCATATAGCCTTTGATGAGGCCACCGCCATACTCGCAGGCGATGCCTTACAAGCACTGGCCTTTGAGCAATTGGCCAGCCTCAGCAGCAGCAGCGACATCCGTGTCGCCCTTATCCAAACGCTAAGCCAGGCCGCTGGGCCGCTAGGCATGGTAGGCGGCCAGGCCATAGACCTAGCTTCGGTCAACCAACGGATAGACCTGCCGCATTTACAAACCTTGCACCAACTGAAAACCGGCGCATTAATACGCGCCGCGGTGGCTATGGGCGCTATTATCGCCGGTGCCAGTGACGAACAGCGGTGCGCCTTAGACGCCTACGCCAGTGCCATAGGGTTGGCCTTTCAAGTCACCGACGACATACTGGATATAGAGAGTGACACCATCACGTTAGGTAAACCGCAAGGGGCCGACCTCGCTCTTAACAAGCCCACTTACCCAGCGCTATTGGGCCTAGCGGGTGCCAAAGACAAGGCTCAACAACTGCACCAGCAAGCACTGCAGGCACTGGCCGAATTTGGCGACGCAGCCCAGCCTTTACGGGCCTTATCAGCCTATATAATAACTAGAAAACACTAAGCCTTAGAATGAGTTAGCGCTCATATATGACAGGTAATCGCGGCCTCTTTACGCTACAATGCCGCTCCGATCTGCAGCGAAACAGGTCGGTTACGACGGGATAAACCATGTTTAACGAAATACCACAGACGCGCCCTGCTACGCCCTTGCTGGATGGCATCGACCAAACTGCACAACTGCGTGAGCTGCAGGAAGAGCAACTGCCACAACTGGTAGAAGAGCTGCGCGCCTATCTGCTTTACACCGTAGGCCAAACCGGTGGTCATTTTGGCGCAGGCCTGGGCGTGGTGGAATTAACCGTGGCCCTGCATTACCTCTATAACACCCCCGACGATCGCATCGTCTGGGATGTGGGCCACCAAACCTATCCCCATAAAATTTTAACCGGCCGCCGCGAGCAAATGCACAGCATGCGCCAGCAGCACGGTTTGGCAGGCTTCCCCAAGCGCGCCGAAAGCGAGTACGACACTTTTGGCGTAGGCCATTCCAGCACCAGTATTAGCGCCGCACTGGGCATGGCTATAGCCGCCCGCGATCAAGGTATTAAACGCAAAGCCGTGGCGGTGATAGGCGATGGCGCAATGACCGCAGGCATGGCCTTTGAAGCGCTGGCCCATGCCGCCCATGTCAACGCCGACATGCTGGTGGTGCTCAACGACAATCAAATGTCCATTTCCCACAACACCGGCGGCCTCAACACCTACTTCTCAAAAATATGGGCCAGCAAAACCTACACCGGCCTGCGCGAAGGCAGTAAAAAAGTGCTGTCGCGCCTGCCCCCCGCCTGGGATTTAGCGCAGCGTATAGAGGAACATATGAAGGGCATGGTCGCCCCCGGCACCTTATTTGAAGAGCTAGGCTTTAACTATATAGGCCCCATAGACGGCCACGATCTACCCAACCTGATTAGCACCATGCGCAATATGCGTGATCTCAAAGGCCCACAGCTGCTGCATATCATTACCCAAAAAGGTAAGGGCTTTGGTCCCGCCGAGAAAGACCCGGTGGGCTATCACGCCATTAATAAGATAGAAGCCAAAGCCAGCAGCAGCGACGCCGTTAAAAAGCCTAAATACCAAGAGGTGTTTGGCCAGTGGCTATGTGACATGGCCGCCAGCGACCAGCAGTTAATCGGTATCACCCCCGCCATGTGTGATGGCTCAGGCATGGTCGATTTTGCCCAGCAATATCCGCAGCGCTTTCACGATGTCGCTATCGCCGAACAGCATGCAGTGACCTTAGCCGCCGGCATGGCCTGTGATGGTTTAAAACCGGTAGTGGCCATTTACTCCACCTTTTTGCAAAGAGCCTACGATCAATTAATCCACGATGTTGCCCTGCAAGAGTTGGATGTTACCTTTGCCATCGATAGAGCAGGCCTGGTGGGAGAAGATGGCCCCACCCACGCCGGCAGTTTTGATATCAGCTTTTTACGCTGTATCCCGCACATGCTGGTAATGACGCCTTCCGACGAAAACGAAACCCGGCAGTTGTTATACACCGGCTACCAACATAAAGGCCCCGCCGCCATACGCTACCCGCGCGGCACCGGCCCCGGCGCCGCTATAGAGTCGCGCATGAGTGCAGTACCTATAGGCAAGGCCGTTGCACGCCGCGAAGGCAAACAAGTAGCCATACTTAACTTTGGCACGCTACTACCCGCCGCCTTAGCCGCTGCCGACGCGCTCAACGCCACGGTGATTGATATGCGCTTTGCCAAACCGCTAGACCAAGACATGATTTACCGCATGGCCGCCAGCCACGAGTTACTGGTAACTCTAGAAGAAAACAGCATAGCCGGTGGTGCCGGTGCTGGCGTCAGCGAATACCTCAACCAAGCAGGCATACCGCAAGCCGTGCTTAATCTAGGCTTGCCCGATGCGTTTATAGACCACGGTAAACATAACAGTTTATTAGCCAGCTGCGGTTTAGACAGCGCTGGCGTAGAGCAGGCTATACGCCAGCGCTTGGAATTACTAAACAGCAAGCCAAAAGTCAAAGCAGGCTAAGACCTAAGCGCTTTATAAACGAATAAAACCTGATATACACAGCCTACCGTAAACGTTTTAGCAGGCAATATTATGTCCACTCCCTATAGACACGGTGTTAGTTTAGGCTTCGAACGCGTTGGCAGTGATTTTTTCCTGTCCTTCAAAGCCATAGGCAAACTCACTCACCAAGACTACCAATACATCACACCCTTAATTGAATCCGCCCTCAACAGCGTTGAGCCAGCCAAAATGAATGTTTTTTTTGATTGCAGTGATTTTCAAGGCTGGGAACTTAAAGCGGCCTGGGATGATCTTAAGCTGGGCCTAAAACACGGTAGCGCGTTTAATAAAATTGCCATCTACAGCAACCAAGAAAGCAATCGCCAATGGCTAGAATACAGCAGCAAAATTGCCAGTTGGTTTACCTCTGGCAATGTAGAGTTTTTTGATCAGGAAACACAAGCGCTCAACTGGCTGCAGAGCAGCCATTAGTCACTCGCTATCATCATCGCTGTGCATTAAATGCCCCAGCTTCCCGGCCTTGGTAGCCAAGTAATGGGCATTATGCGGATTTTGGCCGGTTTGCAAAGGTATGCGCTCGGCGATAACCAGGCCTTGCTCGGTTAGAGCATTAACCTTACGAGGATTATTGGTCATTAAGCGCAGGCTTTTAATGCCCAGATGCCTAAGCATCTCAGTACAAATGCCGTAGTTACGCATATCGGCACCAAAACCCAATTGCTCGTTGGCCTCTACCGTATCGGCACCGGCATCTTGCAACTTATAGGCTTTGATTTTATTTAATAGGCCTATGCCACGGCCTTCTTGGCGCAGGTATAACAATACGCCACGGCCTTCCTCGGCAATTTTTTGCAAAGCAGCCTGTAATTGCGAGCCGCAATCACAGCGCAAGCTAAATAGCGCATCGCCGGTTAAACATTCGGAGTGCACCCTAGCCAATACAGGCTCGCCATCGGCCACATCACCTAGGGTTAATACGATATGCTCTTTATCGTTGGCCACATCTTCAAAGCCATGCATGTCAAACACCGCCCACTGGGTAGGTAATTTTGACGACTCCACAAAGCGTATTGACACTAGGCTCTCCACTATCAAATAAAAAAGATCAATAAAAGGATAAAATAAAGGGCGCTCATTTTAACAAGGTGAGCGTCGATGTATAGGTGAAATTCGCTGCTCGTTAAACGAGATACAAAGAAACAGGCTTAGTATTTACGGCTCAGCGTCATCACACCGTTTTGCTCCTGCATATCCACCTGCGATAAATAACTCATGCCTAGTAACACATGACTGGGATAGTTACCTTCTATCACCGAAGCCTCTACCCCGCTAATAGTAATGGCACCCACGGTAACCGATGGCAACACTAGACTATAGGCTGCGGCGACACCACTGGCGGTAGTTACCCGCGACTTTAGCCCCTGCCTATACTTAATACCCAAGCGCTGGGCGTGGACGCCACTCATCGCGACGATATTGGCACCGGTATCCACCAGCACAGTAATGCGGCGGCCATTAATGGTAGCGTATGTTAAATAGCGGTTGTTATTATCGCGGCTGACCTTAACTTCAGGTGCCTCAGGTGAGTCACTGGCGCCACTAATCTGCTTGTTTAATCCTAAAGTCTGGCGTTGGCCGTCTAGCTCTATCACCACATGGCGGGTGCTGGCCTCTATCACCGTTACCCCGCTGTTGCTGGCTTGGCCTTGCCGCAACAGGGTTTGCTGGCCATCGATGCGTAAAATAGCGCCGCCGTTAAACAGCCCTTCTACTATGACTTCGGGCTGGGAATGGGCAATAGCCAGCGCGGGAATGCTTAGCAATAAAGTTAGTAAATACCTGCTCACACGCTATCCCCTTACTATATTTTGGCCTAGAGAGTAATACTGCTGTCTTCGGCCAACAACTGCTGAGCCATAACCACCACACCATCAACACCGGCCATCATGCATTGGTTAATCTGTTTAGCATCGGCGACGCTGACCGCCACTAAGGGATAGAAGTCGGCCAACAAACCCACCCACTGTTCCAGCTGCGCCCAACCTTCTTCACCGGCGGCTACATGTAATTCCATATAGCTGGGCTCCACGCCATCGGCTGTGGCGATATCGGCATAGCTATGCACTGCTACGCCCAACATCAACTTAGCCTCATGTAGCGCAATTAACACCTCATCGCTGAGCTGCTCTAGCTGTAGATGTACGCCATAAGCCTGCTCGTCTATGGCTCGCTGCCAATCACCTTCAATAATCACTTGTACCTGTTGTTGGCGACACTGATCTATAGCCTCAGTGACCCAAGCATCGTCGCCCTCTATGCGTAAACGCAGCACGCTAACCAACTCGGAATCGAGCAGCGCGGGCAGCTGCTGTAACGTTGTTACTACCGGACACAGCTGTAGGGTGTCGTCGCAGGCGGGGAAACTAAGCCCCAGCTTGGGCAACTGTGTAGCCAGCACCGGTAAATCATCTAGGTCGCCGGGCCAGCCAAAATGCCCTACGGGGCCGGGGCCACTGCCAATTTGCACTGCATAGCGCAGGCCTTGGCTAACATAGGCTTTGGCCAGCACCAGCGCATCTTGCAGGCTAAAGCCGCGCGCCAAGGCTGCGGTAATGGCAGCGCTAAAGCTACAACCACTGCCGTGGTCATTAACCGTGTCTATATACTCGCCCTGCAACCAATAGCTTTGCTCGCCATCGCTCCAGTAATCCAAACACAACTCGCTATAGTCATCGAAATGGCCACCGGTAAGTACCACCGAGCGCGCGCCTTGTTTGAGTAACTGTGCCGCCACTGCCACCATATCGTCGGCTTGAGTAATACTGCTGCCACTGAGGGCCTGCGCTTCGGTAATATTTAGGCTAAGCACATCGGCTCGGGGAATAATTTGCTGGCGCAGCAATTCACCCGCGCCATCGGCCAATAGGCAATCACCACTGGCGGTCATTAGATGCGGGTCGCACACCACATAGCCACTGTAATCAGCGATATATTTGGCGACTGTGGTTATCACCTCCTCATTTAATAACATGCCCAGCTTAATCGCCTTCGCGGGCAAGTCGCTATCCAAGGCATTAATTTGCGCAACAATATTTTTGCGCTCGGTGGCCACGGTATAACCCACGGTAAAGGAGTTTTGCGCGGTCAGGGCGCTAATCACCGAGCAACCGTGTACGGCGAAATCTTGAAAGCTATACAAGTCGGCCTGCACCCCGGCACCGCCGCCAGAATCAGAACCTGAAATAGTCCACACCACGGGCTTTTTATGTTGCAAAAAATTGTTCAAGTACTAACTCCCAATAAGCCATCAATAAACCATCAATAAATATATGCCGATTAAACGTTAAACGTAGCCTGTAAATACACCAGCCCTTGCAAGCAGATAAAAGCATAAACCCCAGCCAGTACATCATCCAACATAATACCTAAGCCGGTCTCCATATTTTTATCCAGCACGTTAATTGGCCAGGGTTTCCAAATATCAAATAGTCGAAACAAGACAAAGCCTATCAGCAGCCACAGCCAACCGGCAGGGGCCAATAGCATGGTAATCCAAAAACCGACAAACTCATCCCACACTATGCCGGGGTGATCGTGCACCCCTAGGTCATCAGCAGTTTTACCGCAGAGATACACCCCCACTATAAAGCTGACTAACAACAGCAGTACATACCCCAATAAAGGCAGCTGCATTAAGACTAAATACAAAGGCACGGCCATTAGCGTGCCAAAAGTCCCCGGCGCCTTGGGCGCTAAACCACTACCAAAGCCAAAGGCTAAACAATGGATGGGGTTAGTAAGTATGGCTTTGGAATTTACGCGCATAAGTTTTTATCGCCATTACAGATGAGTGTTAAAAATGCTGGTAACCACTTTCGGATAATATTATTTCCCGGCCTTGCTCATCTATACAGCGCACACCCTCACCGACCACTATAGTGCCCACCTCGGTAATAGCGACATCGATTAACTCGGACAACTCCAGCAACTGTGCACGCTTATCGCTGGCGGCGGTAAAACACAGTTCATAATCATCGCCGCCACTTAGCGCATAACTTAAGGCTTGCTCGGCGCTGGCATTTGCTTGCAACTCGGCCGATACCGGCAGCAGACTAACATCCACCACCGCGCCCACCGCACTGCGTTTGGCAATATGGCCTAGGTCAGCAATAAACCCATCGGAGACATCTATCGCCGCCGTGGCTATATCGTGCAGGCTTTGGCCCACCGCCACTCTGGCACTGGGTTGATAATAGCGTTGCTTAAAAAACTGCTGGGCATTTTTAGCCACGGGCAACTGCCCCTGCATGAAAGCCAGTGCCGCGGCGGCATCACCTAGGCTGCCGGTAACAAATATACTATCCCCTACCGAGGCACCGTGACGCTGTAAGGCTCTGCCCTTGGCAACCACACCCTGTACATGCAGGGTAAGGCTCAATGGGCCTTTGGTGGTATCACCGCCAATTAGCGCAATGCCATAGTGCCGGGCAGCTTGCTGTAAACCACGGCTAAACGCCGCCAGCCAAGGCTCACTAAGCTCAGGCATAGATATAGCCAACGAAAAAGCCACCGGGCTGGCACCCATGGCCGCTAAATCACTGACTGACACCGCCAGCGCACGCTGCGCAATCAAATCGGCATTGGCTTCGGCGGGGAAATGTATATTGGCGTTTAAGGTATCGATGGATTGCGCCAACTGCATCGTATCGGGTATCGATAATAAGCAGCAATCATCACCTATGGCTAAGTCTACATAGGGGCTGGCTGGCTGCGTAATCGAAGCAAAATAACGCTCTATTAATGAAAATTCAGTCAGCGGCATCATCTGATTTCTAATAGGCTTAACGTTGTGCGGCGTTAATTTCTACGGCGCGCACTTGTTGCGCCAGCTTATCCAGCACGGCGTTGATGTATTTATGGCTTTCAGCAGCACCAAATTTTTTCGCTAATGATACCGACTCATTAATCACCACTTTATAAGGTATATCGATACGCTTAATTAACTCGTAGCTACCCACACGCAATAAAGCTAACTCTATGGGATCTAGCTCGTCCATAGTGCGGCCCTGTAAGTACTGGCCAAAGGCCTCTTCCAGTTCAGAGACGCAGCTGGGAACATCAAAAACCAGTTCGTGAAAATAGGCTTTATCGACATTATTAAAATCGTAATCTGTTAAAAACTGCGATTCAATATCGCTTAAGGATGCACGAGCCATATGCCATTGATATAAGGCTTGCATACCATAGTGGCGCGCCTTGCGGCGAGCGGCGGGGTTAAACGATGTTGCTTTGTTGTCAGACACGATAATTCTCACTTACATAAAAAGAACAAACGCACCGTTACAGGCGCGTCTTATCAATAAAATAGTTGGGCTAAGCCCCGCTAAACATTTAAATATTATCTAGTAGGCTAACCATTTCCAGTGCTGAAGCCGCGGCTTCTTCACCCTTGTTACCCATCTTGGTACCGGCACGCTCTACCGCCTGCTCTATGCTATCAACGGTAAGCACACCAAAAGATACCGGTATTTCAGCGTCCAGATTAACAGTAGATAAACCTTTAACACACTCGCCAGCCACAAATTCAAAATGGGGCGTGCCACCGCGAATAACTGCACCTAGCGCAATAATGGCATCAAATTCTTTTTTAGCCGCAACTTTTTTAACGGTTAAGGGAATCTCAAAAGCACCGGGACAATAGATTATAGCCATGTCTTCTTTGTTAACACCGTGACGCGTTAAGTAATCGACAGCACCTTCTAATAAACTGCCAACTACAAAACTATTCCAGCGCGTTACCACTAAGGCAAATTTCTTACCTTTAGCCGAAATAAAATCACCTTCAATAACTTTAATATCTTTCATCACACTCTCTCGCATTCTCTCTAAATCGTTGTTGATTTTTATTCCGGCGCTACGTGTTCTATCACTTCTAATTCAAAACCGGATATCGCATTGTATTTAATAGGCACGCCCATTAAGCGCAGCTTACCCGCACCCACATCACGTAAAATTTGTGAACCCAAGCCTACCGTATGATAGCTGGCATTTTTTGAGCTGGCATCTTCTATGGGGCGGTTCTTTTCACCCATGGCGATAGCCACACTGTCTAAATGCTCAGCAGTTGTTTCGTTATTGGCTAGCAGCACCACGACACCACAGCCCTCTTCAGCCACTTTTGCCAAGCAGCGAGGCATATTCCAGCTGAGGTTGTCGTTAGGCTGAGTGGTGAGCAAGTCGCGCATAGCGGACGCTAAATGCACCCGTGCCAAAGTAGGTGTGTTGGCGTCGATAGTACCTTTCACCATGGCGTGATGGATGTCACCGGCCAGTAAATCTTTATAGGTGTGCAGTACAAACTCGCCGTAATCGGTTTGCACCACACCTTCACTGATTTTTTCTACGGTGCGCTCGTTAATTACGCGGTAGTGAATTAAATCAGCGATAGTGCCTATCTTTAAGTTGTGTTCTTTAGCAAAAATTTCTAACTCGGGACGGCGCGCCATGGTGCCGTCTTCATTCATAATTTCGACTATAGTGCCCGACGCTTCAAAGCCCGCTAAGCGTGCTAAATCACAACCCGCTTCGGTATGGCCGGCGCGGGTTAATACACCACCGGGCTGGGCCATAATGGGGAAGATGTGGCCAGGCTGTACGATGTCGGCAGGCTTAGCATTACGAGTCACGGCGGTGCGTACAGTGTGGGCGCGGTCGGCTGCGGAAATGCCGGTGGTGACACCTTCGGCAGCTTCTATAGAAAGGGTGAAGTTGGTGCCAAATTGAGCGCCATTGGCGCCCGCCACCATCAAACCTAAATCCAATTGCTGGCAGCGCTCTTGCGACAGGGTTAAGCAAATTAAGCCGCGGGCATGCTTGGCCATAAAGTTAATGTCCTGAGGTTTAACACACTCAGAGGCCATAACCAGATCGCCTTCGTTTTCTCTATCTTCGTCATCCATCAGGATAACCATTTTGCCTAGGCGTATGTCTTGTATCAGTTCTTCTACGGTATTTAATGCCATTCTCTAAACCTTTGCGTTTTACGCTTTATAAAAACCATGCTCAGCTAGCAGGGCCTTGGTGACGCCGCCGGTAATTGTATCACTGACCGCGGCCTGTTCGCCCAACATTAAACGTTCCAAATATCTGGCCACTTGATCCACTTCTAAATTGACCTGGGTGCCGGGCTTATAGTGTTTGATTATCGTTTCTTGCACGGTGTGTGGCACGATGTTGAGTTCAAACTCGGCACCGTCTACCTTATTCACTGTAAGGCTGGCGCCATCTATACACACCGAACCTTTGTGGGCTATGTATTTGGCCAAATGCGCGGGTGCTTTTAAGCGAAAACGCTCAGAGCGGCCATCGGGCTTGCGGCTAACAACCTCGGCCAAACCATCGACATGGCCACTGACTAAGTGGCCCCCTAAGCGGGTCGCCAAGGTCAGCGCTTTTTCTAAATTCACGCTATCGCCGACTTGCGCATTCGCCAAGCTGGACAAGGCCAGTGTCTCTAATGACACATCGGCCCAAAAACCGTCGCCGGGCAAAGCCACCACGGTTAGGCACACGCCATTGGTGGCAATACTATCACCCAATTGCACATCTGCTAAATCTAACTTGCCACTGCGCACCTGCAAACGCAGGTCGCCATCTCGCATTTCTTTGGCGGCTATGCTACCGACAGCGGCAATAATACCTGTAAACATGCTTTGCTAACCTTTTCTATTAGTCTCAACGATAGGCCTAGCGTCTATACGCCAGTCATCACCTACGGGGCTAATCTGCTGTATCTGTAAACGCTGCTGCTGCGACATACTGCTAAGCGGCAAATCAAATAAAGGCCGCGCGTCGCTACCCAGTAACGTCGGCGCCATATACACCGTGATCTCATCCAACAGGCCCTGCTGTAAAAACGCACCAGCCAAGGTGGCACCGGCTTCTAGTAATACCTCATTACAGGCTCTGCGACCCAGCTCGGCCAGCACAGCAGCTAAATCAACTTGCCCTTGCTTGCCTGCCAGCTGTAACACTTCTGCGCCTGCTGCTTCTAAGGCCTGTTGCTGCTGCGGTTTATCCTGTGCACAAATAATGAGTATAGGCCCCGACTGACTAAATAGTTTAGCGTTGGCCGTTAGCCGCAAAGTGGAATCTAGTATTACCCGTAAAGGTTGCTGGGCGACAATAGCGGCCACCAACGATTCATCATCTATGGCCAATTGCTCGGCGCGTACATTTAATGAAGCCTCATCCATTAGCACGGTATCGACACTGGAAATAATCGCCGAGCTTTGTGCCCGCAGGCGCTGCACATCTGAGCGCGCGGCGGGGCCGGTAATCCATTGGCTGGCACCGCTGGCCATGGCGGTGCGGCCATCTAAGCTCATCGCCAACTTAGCCCGTAACCACGGCAAGCCTTGGCGCATGCGCTTAACAAAACCTTTATTTAATTGCTCGGCCTGCTCGGCTAGCACCCCCACGTCTACCGCTATGCCCGCAGCACGTAAACGCTGGATACCGGCACCCGCTACCAGTGGGTTGGGGTCTTGCATGGCGACCACCACCTTGCCGACTTGAGCGCGTATTAACGCATCACAACAAGGAGGGGTTTTACCGGTATGACTGCAGGGTTCTAAGGTGACATAGGCGGTAGCACCCACCACGTCAATACCGCGCTGCTGGGCATCGCGCAGGGCATGCACTTCGGCATGAGCTTCGCCACTGCGTAGGTGGAAGCCCTCACCAATAATGTCATCTTGCTGCACCAACACACAGCCCACCCGCGGATTGGGGGAGGCAGTATATAAACCACCTTCGGCCAAGGTCAGGGCACGCTGCATAAAATAGCTATGGTCGGTCACAGAATTACCTAGGGCTCGCTTTCTACACGCTCATTGGTTAAGCGATCAATTTCCTGACGGAATTCTTCCAGGTCTTTAAAGTCGCGGTATACCGAAGCGAAACGCACAAAGGCCACTTGATCCAGCCTTTGCAAATGCTCCATCACCAATTCGCCTACAACCATAGAACGCACTTCGCGCTCGCCGGTAGCTTGCAGGGCTTTTTTGATATGATTAATGGCGGCTTCTATATCTTCCACACTCACTGGCCGCTTTTCTAAGGCGCGCAAAATACCGCTGCGCATTTTCTCCTCATCAAAGGGCTCACGATTACCGTTACCTTTAATAATACGCGGCATTAACAGTTCGGCGGTTTCGTAGGTGGTGTAGCGCTCAGAACAAGCAATGCATTCACGGCGGCGGCGCACTTGGCCACCTTCAGCGACTAAGCGAGAGTCGATAACCTTGGTGTCATCGTGGGAACAAAACGGACAACGCATGAAGTTGCCTTAAAAAAGTTAATGGTGGCAAGAGCTTAGCATAAGCAGCCGACTATAGGCTGAAAACCTATTGGAACAATCAACAAGGCCGGAGCATAAGCCCCGGCCTTGGCTTTTAGTGCTTATTTGTAAACCGGGAAACGGCCACAAATTTCTAGCACTTTCGCTTTCACTTCAGGGATAACCGTTGCGCTGTTACCGTTTTCTAATGAATCCAATACATCACAGATCCAGTTAGTCAGCTGCTCGGTTTCTGCTTCGGCAAAACCACGGGTAGTAATTGCGGGGGTACCTACGCGTAAACCAGAAGTAATAAACGGTGAGCGTGGGTCGTTAGGCACAGCGTTTTTGTTAACGGTAATAAAGGCTTCGCCTAAAGCCGCATCGGCATCTTTACCGGTATAGTCCTTACCGATTAAATCAACCAGCATTAGGTGATTTTCAGTACCGCCAGACACGATTTTAATACCGCGCTGCATAAACGTAGCTGCCATCACTTTCGCATTTTTGACGACTTGCTGTTGGTAAACTTTAAAGTCTTCGCCCTGGGCTTCTAAAAAGCTAACCGCTTTCGCTGCAATCACGTGCATTAACGGGCCGCCTTGGCCGCCGGGGAATACCGCAGAGTTAAACTTCTTCTCTAGCTCAGCATTAGCCTTAGCTAAAATCACACCGCCGCGTGGGCCGCGCAAAGTTTTGTGAGTCGTTGACGTTACTACATCAGCGAAAGGCACCGGATTGGGGTATAAGCCCGCAGCCACTAAACCGGCAACGTGCGCCATATCAACAAATAAGTAGGCACCGACTTTATCAGCGATTTCACGAAATTTAGCCCAGTCAACAATACCTGAGTAGGCAGAGAAACCTGCGATAATCATTTTAGGTTTGTGCTCTAAGGCTAGCGCTTCAACCTGTGCGTAGTCGATCAAGCCTGTTTCAGAGTCTAGGCCGTATTGAATAGCGTTATACACACGGCCAGAGAAGTTAGGCTTGGCACCGTGGGTTAAGTGACCACCGGCATCTAAGCTCATACCCAATACCGTGTCGCCAGCATTTACTAAGGCCAGGAATACTGCTGAGTTGGCTTGTGAACCTGAGTGCGGCTGCACGTTGGCATAATCAGCGCCGAATAAAGCTTTAACGCGATCTATGGCTAAGGTCTCAGCCTTATCAACAAACTCACAGCCACCGTAGTAGCGCTTGCCGGGATAGCCTTCGGCGTATTTGTTAGTCATAGATGAGCCTTGGGCTTCCATGACGCGTGGGCTGGTGTAGTTTTCAGACGCAATAAGTTCTATGTGCTGCTCTTGACGACGATTTTCTTCTTGAATCGCGGTATAAAGCTCATCATCAAAACCACTAATTTGCATATCTTTCGAGAACATCGGTATCCCCTAATTATCGTAACCAAATTGCATTGAGTGCAGCCAAGCTAGCTGCCAGAAAGCGAAGGATTGTACCTTATCAAAGCGCTTTAGGCATGTGTTTTGGTGTAGTAAGTGGGGAAACAAAGCATTTCTTTAAGACTGCGGTTGCTTGATAGCTGATGCTATTAAGCCTGCAAAGCCGACAGCTGCACCTCACCCGCTACATTCATCAAGCACAGCGCCTTGCTTTCCATTTTTTGCTGGTAACCTAGGCCGTCCAGGGTCAGTGACACATTGGGGTAGAGCATTTTTTTCACGGTTACCAAAGCAGGCTGGCGATTCGTGATCTTTTGCTCCAGCTGCGCTATTGCCACCGCCAATTTCTCTGATTGCGCGATTAGAACAGCTAATGTTTTAGTGATTTTTCCCGCTTTTTCGGCCAGTTCGCTAGTCAAGGGTTTAACTGCCTCATAGCGCCGAATTTTGTCCAAGGCGGTCGCCAACTTATCAGTGTCGACTCTACGCTTTTGCGCCAATTCGTGTAATTCTTTTAGCTTAACGCCATCCGTGTTGAGCTCACCCACCTCCACCGCCGTTTTTATATAGGCATCATTACCCAGATTATTCACTGCTATCGATTTTAACGCGTAGCTATAGCCGCCAAAGATAGCACCGCGACCACCCTTTTGCCCCAGTAAGACACTACCCAAAGCACTCACCCGACTGTGCATTAGATACTCTCTAACCTCTATGTTTTGACCTGTTTTTAGCTCGGCCATATTGACGAATCGGGCCACTATATCCCCTGCCGCTTCAAGATAGGCGCCCATTTGCAGAGTTTCAAAACTTTCTTCTTCAGGCGCTTGCTCACCCTCTACCGACATAGCCATAGGGCGCTTTTTAAGCTTGGCCGTTCTGTCCTCACCAATAATGCCATTGGCTACTGAGATATTGCCGCCGGCGATAATTGTAGCCTTATCCACCGTATCCTTTACCACCACGTCACCGGTGGCCCGTATTTCATAGCCGCTGGCGACACTACCTTTAACCAGCACCGAGCCATCAAAGTCTATATTGCCGCTAGCCAGGTTAACATTGGGTAGTACCAGAGTGGGATCCACACTCACCCCATCTTGCAAAATAACCGGGTGACCTTTCACCGTAGCTATTAGTAAATTGTCATCATCATCACTAATGGCCGCACCGGTCAAGGCCGCAGAAAAACTGAAGGGCTTACCCGCCTGTGGCGCTATAGGCATGCCCAGTACATCCTCGCCGGGCGTACCTAGAGTATGCGGCGCAACACGCGCCAGCTCTACACCCTGCTCTACCACCACAAACTCTTGCAGCTTATGAAAATCGATATTGCCCTGCGCATCCTCATCAAGCGTAGCCACACTCTCTTCTATCAATATATTGAGGTAACCATCCTGCCCGGCGATGGGCTCTATAGCCCTGGCAACAATATGATTACTACCCTGACCCGCCACCGCCTGTTCCAGCAGGCTGCTGTCTATACAGTTAGCAGCAATACGGTTATTTTTCAGCAACTCTCGCAGCATCTTTACACTGAGTGGCTGGCCACCATAAGCCGGCTCTATATCCACATGAACCACCCGTTTATTATTGGCGATGTGCACCTCGGCCTTAGCATCACGACGCTCGCCTATCACCACCACCCCAGACTCACCCGACGCTGCTTTTACCACTACATCCTGCAGGGCATCATCATCTATCCACAGCTCGGCAAAGCTCTGATCCTGCAGCTGCCCGCGCAGAGACATAATACTTACCGGCATAGGAATTTCACTGCAATCAGGTGTTAGCTCGGCCAGCAACTGGCCGTCATCAGCTAAGCGTAAGCTCACCGCACTAACTTGCGCCACGGGTGATTGCGCGGCATCAGCTGATGAATTTTGTTGATCTGACACCGCGTAAACCCTCTGCTAAAAAATAGATAGCCTCAATATAGCGCAGTTATCGCACTATGGCAGCCCTGTTTGTTTCTAAGCCCTTAATAACTATAAGGAATGTATTGTTTTATTGGCACAGCTTGGCAATGGGGTCGACAAGGCAGTATACATCCGGTAACTTTCTTGGCTATTGCAAGCACCCTTTTAGTACTTTAGTTAGGACTCAAAACAACATGGCTCAATATGTTTACACCATGAACCGCGTCGGCAAAGTCGTGCCACCCAAACGTGAAATCCTTAAAGACATCTCGCTATCCTTTTTCCCCGGCGCCAAGATTGGCGTGCTGGGCTTAAACGGCTCTGGCAAATCCACTCTGCTGCGAATTATGGCGGGGGTAGATACCGAATATAACGGCGAAGCCCGTCCGCAAGCGGGCATTAACGTAGGCTACCTGCCGCAAGAGCCCGAACTAGACCCCAGTAAAGATGTGCGCGGCAATGTAGAAGATGGCATGAGCGATGTGGTGGATGCGCAAAAAGAACTAGACGCCGTTTACGCCGCCTATGCCGAGCCCGATGCCGACTTTGACGCCTTGGCCAAGCGCCAACAAGAGCTGGAAAATATTATCCAGGCCTCCGACTCTCACAATATGGAGCACAAGCTAGAAGTGGCCGCCGATGCCTTGCGCCTGCCGCCTTGGGATGCCGACGTCACTACCTTATCAGGGGGTGAGCGCCGCCGCGTAGCGCTGTGCCGCCTGCTTATGTCCAACCCCGACATGCTGTTACTGGACGAGCCCACCAACCACTTGGATGCCGAATCGGTACACTGGCTGGAACACTTCCTCACCGAATACCCTGGCACCGTGGTCGCCATTACCCACGATAGATACTTTTTAGATAATGCCGCCAACTGGATTTTGGAATTAGACCGCGGCCGCGGTATTCCTTATGAAGGTAACTACTCCAATTGGCTGGAGGCGAAAGAAGCACGCTTAGGGCAGGAATCCAAACATGAAGCCTCGCACTCAAAAGCGGTAAAAGCCGAACTGGAATGGGTGCGCCAAAACCCTAAGGGCAGACAAGCCAAGAGCAAGGCCCGCCTAGCGCGCTTTGAAGAGCTGCAATCGCAGGATTTTCAATCGCGCTCAGAAACCAACGAAATTTATATCCCACCCGGCCAGCGTCTGGGTGACAAGGTGATAGAAGTTACAGGCATCAGCAAGGCCTTTGGCGATAATGCGCTCTACGACAACGTCAGCTTCTCAGTGCCTAAGGGCGCCATAGTCGGCGTGATAGGAGGCAACGGTGCCGGTAAATCCACCCTGTTTAAAATCATTGCCGGCATGGAGCAGCCCGATAGCGGCGAAGTGGTGCTAGGCGATACTGTAGATTTAGTCTATGTAGAGCAATTGCGCGACGGCCTAAACGACAACCAAACCGTTTGGGAAGCCGTATCCGATGGCAATGAACAATTAAAAATTGGCGGCTATGAGACATCTTCCCGCGCCTATATAGGCCGCTTTAACTTTAAAGGCTCCGATCAGCAAAAACGGGTAGGCGAGTTATCGGGCGGTGAACGCGGCCGCCTGCAATTGGCCTGCACATTAAAACAGGGCGGCAATGTTTTATTATTGGATGAGCCATCCAATGATTTGGATATAGAAACCCTACGCGCCCTAGAAGAAGCGCTGCTCACCTTCCCCGGTTGCGCCATGATCATCTCCCATGACCGCTGGTTTTTAGACCGCATAGCCACCCATATTTTGGCTTATGAGGATGATGGTGAAGTGGTATTTTTTGAGGGCAACTATACCGACTACCATGGCGATTTGGTGTCCCGTAAAGGCGAAAACACCTTACCTCAGCGCAGCCGTTATAAAAAGCTACGCTAAACAAGCTAGCTGCTGCGGCTTAACAGCCCAGCAGCTAATGCTATAGTGACTACCAGCGCCACTAATTGAGAGCTTTTTTATGAGCAGCAACGAACGCAGAAGCTTTAGCCGTATCACCTTTCAGGCCGAAACCAGCATCCAGCAGGGCGCGGATATTTGGGCAGTAGAGCTGGTAGACGTTTCCCTCAAAGGCTTATTAATTATTAAGCCCGATGACTGGAGCGGAGACCGCGCACAAAACTTTGCTATCAGCATACATCTGGACGACAACACCGACATTACCATGACCGCCCTAGAGCGCCATGACGAAGGCGGCCACCTAGGGTTTGAATGCCTACACATAGACATAGACAGTATTCACCACTTGCGCCGCCTAGTGGAACTCAACCTAGGCGACACAACTTTGTTAGAACGCGAACTCGCCGCCCTAGGGCACTAAACCCTCAACGCGTACACCCCTAACTACCTAATTAACAGCCACAAAAAAGCCAAGCATAACGCTTGGCTTTTTCTTATCACTTACAACTTATAGCTTACAGCTTACAGCTTACAAAGGATAATGCGCAGGATACGGCAACTGCGCTACCCCGGTATCTATTGCCGCTTGCGCCACTGCCGCCGAAATAGAACTTAACAAACGACTATCTACAGGCTTAGGCAAAATATAATCCGGCCCAAAGGTGAGAGACGTTTCACCGCAGGCATCTAACACCTCTTGAGTTACCGGTAACTTAGCAATAGCACGCAACGCTTCTACTGCCGCCACTTTCATCGCTTCATTAATGCGGCGCGCGCGCACATCTAAAGCACCACGGAAGATAAAAGGAAAACCTAAAACATTGTTAACCTGATTGGGGAAATCCGAGCGGCCAGTAGCCATAATGACATCCGGACGAATCTTTTTAGCTAACACCGGATTAATTTCTGGATCGGGGTTAGAGCAGGCAAAAACGATGGGGTTAGGGGCCATTTTTGCCAGCAAATCAGGCTCCAGCAAGTTAGCGCCCGATAAGCCCACAAACACATCGGCGCCATCTAAAGCTTCGGCCAAGGTACGGGCATCGGTTAAGTGCGCAAACTCTTCTTTAAATTCATTTAAGCCATCGCGACCTGCGTAAATAACGCCGCCGCGGTCAACCATGGTGAGATTTTGTTGCTGAGCGCCCAAGCTTTTTAATAAACGCATACAGGCTATCGCCGCCGAACCTGCACCCAAACAAACAATTTTTGCGCTTTCAAGATTTTTGCCGCAAATTTCCAACGCGTTTAACATACCTGCTGCGGTCACGATGGCGGTGCCGTGCTGATCATCGTGAAATACAGGGATTCTACATTGCTCAATAAGCACATTTTCAATTTGAAAACACTCTGGCGCTTTTATATCTTCTAAGTTAATGCCGCCAAAGGTATCGGCTATGCGTACCACAGTATCGATAAACTGCTGCGGATCTTCGGTATCGACTTCTATATCTACCGAGTCTATGCCAGCAAAACGTTTGAACAGTAAGGCCTTACCTTCCATTACCGGCTTACTCGCCAAAGGCCCTAAGTTACCTAAACCCAAAATAGCGGTACCGTTGGTAATAACCGCAACCAAATTACCTTTAGCGGTATATTTGTAAGCATTTTCGGGGTCAGCGGCAATAGCACGTACAGGCTCGGCAACGCCAGGGCTATAAGCCAAGGAGAGGTCAGTTAGCGTTTCAGCAGCGGTGGTTAACTCAACACTAATTTTGCCTGGTTTAGGAAATTGATGGTAATCCAAGGCGGCCTGTTTAAAATCTTCTGACATAACGGTTCCCTTTATCGTTTTTATACCCCTTTGCAAAATACCCGCAAAGAGAATCTTTATAATAAGCATTAGCAGACTAGATAGGTCTATAGATAGGCCTCTAGGCTAATACTTGAAATCAATGAGTGCAGCTATCCCCTCTCACCAGAAGGATAGGCAGTAGCACCCAAGCAACAGCCTTTTCAATCACCCTAGGCTAAGCCCAGCAATTAGCTAGCCCCAGCCCTTATCAGCACGCCAACACAGACACTAATGCCTTAATAACCGTATTTCAATTGCCTGACGAGTTAAATGAAAGCAAAGACTCACATAAAGTGAGAGCAAAAAAAAACGCCCAACCTGATGAGCTGAGCGTTTTTCGATAATCTTGCATGTGCGGGTTAAGCTTCTGCTTTAGTACCACGACCACCAAAACGCTTACGGAAACGATCAACACGGCCACCACTATCTAGCATTTTTTGCTTACCGGTGTAAAACGGGTGGCAGGCAGAACATACGTCCAAGTGTAAATCTTGGCATAAGGTAGAACGCGTTTTAACAACGTTGCCACAGCTACAAGTAGCTGTCATTACTTCGTATTTAGGATGGATATCAGGTTGCATGGTTTGTTTCCTTAAAATATGTGCCGCCACTTGATCTCTTGCCAAGCACCGCACTAACTCATCCCAAAGTACTATCTATTCTATAAATAGCGCTTTGAGCTGCTTGAAAATAGGCGGTGCATGATACCAAAATAAAGCCAATTAGCAAGACTAGCGTTAGCCTAAAAGCAGTGTTACCGCCTTTATACACTCTTTGTTAGACTAGGCCAGCGTTAAAACCGATAAAAAAACCGACCACCTCCAGCCTAAGCCATTTAATGACCTATTTACGCCTTGCCCTACCCACCCCTCTGCGCCGCAGCTTTGATTACCTGCCGCCCGCCGATTTAAGCCCCGAGCAAGTACAAAACCTACAGCCAGGACTGCGCATTAAAGTGCCCTTTGGCCCGCGTCAGCTAATAGGCATCTTATTAGAACTTAGCGATACCAGCGCGGTAGACCACAGCAAACTCAAGCCCGCCATCGCAGTGCTAGACCAACACAGCCTAATCAGCCCCCATATTTTAAAGCTATGCGACTGGGCTAGCAGCTACTACCAATACTCCATAGGCGAAGTACTGAGCAATGCACTGCCTACCCTCATGCGCAAACAGGCGGAGCTACCCAGCTATAGCGAAACCCGCTGGCGGCTAACCACCGAAGGTAAAGGCTTGCCAGCAGGCGCACTGAAACGCGCCCCCAAACAAGCGCTGGCCCTGCAACTACTACAACAACACAGCGACATAAGCATGGCCGAGCTCACCAGCGCCGAGTTGGGCCGCAGCCATATCAAAGCCTTAGTCGATAAAGGCTTGGCGCAGAGCTTTCAGAGCCACAGCCCAGTGAGCAGCGTCAGCGATTTAAAAGAAACCGCGCTTACCCTCAACCCACAACAGCAACAAGCGGTAGCCAGTATTGATCACCAACATTTCCAATGCAGCCTGCTAGACGGCATTACCGGCAGTGGCAAAACCGAGGTGTATTTACAATTAATCGGCCAGTGCCTAACCGCCGGTAAACAAGCGCTAGTATTGATACCGGAGATAGGCCTCACCCCACAAACGCTAGCCAGATTTCAGCGCCGCTTTCACTGCCGCATCGCCACCCTGCACTCGGGGCTTACCGACCGCGAACGCGCCGTCGCCTGGCAGCAGGCCCGCCAACAGCAAGCCGCCATAGTGATAGGCACCCGCTCAGCCATTTTTACCGACATGCCTGCGCTGGGCATTATTATTATTGATGAAGAGCACGACGGCTCGTTTAAACAACAGGAAGGCTTTCGCTACTCTGCCCGCGACATAGGCATTAAACGCGCCTTCGAACTCAACATACCCATAGTGCTAGGCTCCGCCACCCCCAGCCTAGAGACGCTGCACAACGCCCAAAGCGGCCGCTACCAACACTTACAACTCAATCTACGAGCCACCGGTGCAGCTCTGCCGCCCCTGCAATTAATTGACACCCGCAACAGCCCGCTGCAAAACGGCTTTAGCCCGCAAGTGTTGAACGCCATACACAGCGAGATCAGTAGCGGCAATCAAGTGCTAGTGTTTATCAACCGGCGCGGCTTTGCCCCCACGCTGATGTGCAATAGCTGCGGCCATATCGCCCAATGCCCGCACTGTGATTCCCGGCTCACCGTACACTACCGCCAACGCAGCCTGCGCTGCCATCACTGTGACAGCCAATGGCCGCTGCCCAGCCACTGCCCCGATTGCCGCAGCCACGAGTTAGACTTTCGCGGCATAGGCACTGAACGCAGTGAGCAAGTATTACAGCAGCTATTTCCTAATACCGATGTGATGCGCATAGACCGCGACACCACCAGCCGTAAAAACGCCATGCAAGACATGGTCGATGAGGTACACAAAGGCCAACCCTGCATCTTAGTGGGCACGCAAATGCTGGCCAAAGGCCACCACTTCCCCGATGTCACCTTGGTGGTAATACTGGATGCCGACGGCGGTTTATTTAGCGCCGACTTTCGCGGCCCCGAAAAAACGGGTCAACTGCTAATACAAGTAGCAGGGCGCGCAGGCCGTGAAACAAAACCCGGGCAAGTGATGGTGCAAACCTTACAACCCGAGCACCCTTTTCTACTCAGCTTGGTTAACAACAACTACCAACTATTTGCCCAACAATTACTGCGCGAACGCGCAGTGCTAGGCCTCCCCCCCTTTGGCCACCTAGCCATCATCCGCGCCGACCACAGCAGCCTAGCCGAAGCCGAACAACTGCTACAGGCCCTGCGCCAACACAGCGAACTACACCAACACCCTCAACAACCGCAAGCCCAATGCCTGGGGCCATTACCCGCCCCCATGACAAAAAAAGCCGGACGCTTTCGCGCCCAGCTTATTCTACAAGCGGAAACCCGCTCCCTATTACATCAACGACTACAACACATCGTCGCCATAGCCGAGCAACATCCGCTGGCTAAAAAAGTGCGTTGGTCAGTGGATGTGGATCCGGCGGATATGTATTAGAAGGCCTGCGGCCAGCTTCAAGCCGCAAGTGGCAAGCTGCAAGTCATTTCTTACCGCTTATAGCTTGAAACTTACAACTGACTTTGCTGCGCAGCAGCAAAGTCTTTTAAGCCCTGCTGCACCAACTCATAGGTCTTATCAATATTGCTGGCGATATCGCCCTCTAGCACGCCTAAGCCTCCCAATATATCTCTGGCTTCTTTAAAGCCTTGGTCTATGCCGCCGCCTATCACTTCTAAAAACTTATCTACTTGTTCTTGCAGAGTTAGGTCCTGATTGCGCTCTTGCGATTGAAAGGCCGAGAAGAAGGCGGTGCTTTGGCTTACTATGCGCTCGGCGGTGGCTTCGGGTGAAACATCTAAGCCAGACTCGTAAGCCTCTTCTATGGCGTTAGTGCCTAGGATCGGGTCTACATGCTCTTTTAAAGCTTCTAGCACCGTCTTAAACAACAGCGCCATGGGCTGGTCTTTAGCACCTACACTCACACTCAGTTGTGATTCGATAATGGCTTGGTTGAGGCTGGCTTTGGGGTCATCTAACTCACCCGATTCGATTTTTTTCGCCAAACCCGGCGGCATGCCATGGGGGTGCGGTTTGCTACGGGCTTCACTAGCGCGCTCGCTGGACTGCTCGGGCAGAGCGGGCTTTTGCAAGCCCCGCAAGGAATAACTATCGGTAACATTAGGTGGGGCCATGACAAACTCCTTGTTAAAATAACACTGAATCAATGAGCGAATTGAGGCACAAGCTAGCCCCTCGAAGCAGTATAGCGGCCGATAGGGCAAAATCTTCTAGACCGATTACGCATAAACCCTCATCAATTAAGGCCAAAGATAGCAGCACCTACCCCTGAGTGGGTAGCACCCGGCCCCATAAACAGGGATAATACGCGGCTATTTTATTAACACCGATACTGTGAAGCGATTACCCTATGAAAGACCACGTAGCCGAGCTAATTACCGCTGCCCTCAACACGCTAGTTGCCAATGGCGACCTACCTGAAACCATTCAGCCCCGCGTGACGGTCGATCGCACTCGCGACAAAAGCCATGGTGACTTCGCCAGCAATATTGCCATGACCCTAGCCAAAGCCGCCGGCAAACCACCCCGCGACGTGGCGCAGTTAATTATCGATGCCCTACCAGAATCAGCCCAACTCAATAAAGCTGAAATTGCTGGCCCAGGTTTTATCAACTTTTTTATGGACGATGCCGCCACCTTCGCCATTATCAACAGCGTGTTAACGGCTGGTGATAGCTTTGGTCGCAACAACAGCGGCGCCGGCAAAAAAGTACAGGTGGAATATGTCTCCGCCAACCCCACCGGCCCGTTACATGTAGGCCATGGCCGTGGTGCCGCCGTAGGCGACAGCATCTGCCGCTTATTAGCCGCCAACGGCTGGGATGTGACCAGCGAGTTTTACTACAACGACGCTGGCGCGCAAATTAACAACTTAGGCCTTTCTACTCAGGCACGCTGTAAAGGCCTAGGCCCAGACGATGCAAGCTGGCCCGCCGAAGGCTATCGCGGTAGCTATATTACCGAGTTAGCCGAAAGCTATATGAAGGGTGACACCATACACGCCGAAGATAAGCATGTAACCGGCAAGGCCGATGTAGACGACTTGGACGCTATACGTGACTTCGCCGTGGCCTACTTACGTCGCGAGCAAGATAGCGACCTGAAAGCCTTTGGTGTCGATTTTGATGTGTACTTTTTAGAGTCGTCACTCTACAGCGAAGGCGATGTCGAAAAAACAGTACAACAGCTGATCGCCAGCGGCCACACCTACGAAAAAGACGGCGCCCTGTGGTTAAAAACCACTGACTTTGGCGACGATAAAGACCGCGTTATGCGCAAGTCCGAAGGCGGCTACACCTACTTCGTACCCGACGTGGCCTACCATATGAATAAATGGCAGCGCGGCTTTGAGCGCGTAGTCAACGAACAAGGTGCCGACCATCACAGCACCATTACCCGCGTGCGCGCAGGCCTACAAGCGCTAAACCAAGGCATACCTAAAGCCTGGCCAGAATACGTGCTACACCAAATGGTGATGGTGATGCGCGGCGGCGAAGAGGTAAAAATTTCTAAGCGCGCCGGTAGCTACGTTACCCTGCAAGACCTAGTCGAAGAAGTGGGCCGCGATGCCACCCGTTACTTTTTAGTCGCGCGGGCCACCACCTCGCAGCTCACCTTTGATATAGACCTGGCCATTTCCCAAAGTAATGACAACCCGGTGTATTACATACAATACGCCCACGCCCGCGTCTGCAGCATGCTGCGCAAACTAGACGATCACGGCTGGACTTGGTCAGCACAGCAGCAAGCTAATTTCGAGCTACTCAGCGCAGATGCCGAAAAAGGCTTAATGAACAAACTCGCCGCCTATCCCGATCTCATTACTCGTGCTGGCAGCAATACCGAGCCCCATATAGTCGCCAACTACCTGCAAGAACTAGCCGGTGAATTCCACAGCTATTACAACAGCCATAAAATGTTGATAGAGGATGAAAACTTACGCAACGCGCGTCTCAGCTTAAGCGCAGCGGTAAGACAGGTGCTAAAAAATGGCTTAGACTTACTAGGTGTTTCTGCACCTGAATCTATGTAACGCACAATCAATAGTAGTAATAAGAAAATATGACTCACGACTTTGCCAAAAAAGCTAAAGGCAACAGCAAAAAACGCAACACCAGCCGCAGCAGCGCCCCTAAAAGCCAGGTGCCCGGCTGGGTGTGGCTATTCACCGGTGTAGTCACCGGTTTATTTATTGCCTTCTTGGCGCACTTAGCCGATATCACCCCGGCCTCTACAGAGAGCAGTAACAGCAATACCAAAAAAGTTAGCAAAAAAGCCAAAACTGACGACAGCAAAAAACAAACCACCACCAGCTTTGAGTTTTACACCTTGCTACCTGAACGCGAAGTCATCGTGCCCATAGAAGAAAGCAACAGCGACAGACCCCAACAGCAAATCATTTACATACTGCAGGCGGGCTCCTTCAAAAACGCCGCCGATGCCGACCGCCTCCGCGCTAAACTGATATTGTTAGGCCTAGACACCAAAGTTGAAGCTGTCACAGGCAAGGGTAACGATACCTGGCACCGAGTGCAGGTAGGGCCGTTTATCTCGCGCTCTAAACTGTCTAAAGCACGCAATCTGCTCATCAACAATAATGTGGAAACCTTATTGCTAAAGCGTAAAGTGGAAAGCTAGGTTTCCTGCATTAACTCTAGCGCAATGCCTTAACCTTGTGGCATCGCGCCCCCCTCCCTTTCAATAACCCCCTTGAATAAACCCAAGTACACCCCCATATAACAACATCTAAACAAATTCACCTCCACCAATCCACGCCCCACTAAGGAGAACCCCCTTGGAGCAATATAGAGGCACCACTATTCTTTCAGTACGTCGCAATGGCCATGTAGCTATAGGCGGCGACGGCCAAGTATCTATGGGTAACACCGTGATGAAGAGCAATGCCCGCAAGGTGCGCCGGCTATATAATGACCAAGTGATTGCCGGTTTTGCCGGCGGCACTGCCGATGCCTTTACCCTGTTTGAGCTATTTGAAGCGCAATTGGAAAAACAACAAGGCAACCTAGTACGCGCCGCAGTAGAGCTGGCCAAAGCCTGGCGCACCGAGCGTTCACTGCGCCAACTAGAGGCCCTGTTGGCGGTGGCTGACAAAAACACCTCACTAATCATTACCGGTAATGGTGACGTGATAGAACCCGAAAACAATCTTATCGCCATAGGCTCGGGTGGCCCTTTTGCCCAATCTGCCGCCAAGGCCCTGCTGGATAACACCGAGCTAAGTGCGCGCGAGATCGTCGAGAAAGGCTTGGCCATTGCTGGCGACATCTGCGTCTACACCAACCACAACCGCACCATAGAAGAATTAGAGAGCGACAGCTAAACCAACACTGCGCCCTGCTGCCCATCAATAGGTAATACCATGTCACAAATGACCCCCAGAGAAATTGTTCACGAGCTAGACAAACACATCATCGGCCAAGATAACGCCAAACGCGCCGTGGCCATCGCCCTGCGCAACCGCTGGCGTCGCATGCAGCTCAACGAAGAGCTGCGTGCCGAAATCACCCCTAAAAATATTCTCATGATAGGCCCCACCGGCGTAGGCAAAACCGAAATTGCGCGCCGCTTAGCTAAATTAGCTAACGCGCCCTTTATTAAAGTGGAAGCTACCAAGTTTACCGAAGTAGGCTATGTAGGCCGCGATGTCGAATCCATAGTGCGTGACCTAATGGATGTCGCCATCAAAATGTTCCGCGAACAGGAAATGGCAAAAGTAAAACATCGCGCCCAAGACGCCGCTGAGGAAAGAGTGTTAGACGCACTACTGCCGCCCGCCCGTGGCGAAGAAGCCAGCGCCGACAAAGAAACCAGCACCCGCCAGCTATTTCGTAAAAAACTACGCGAAGGCGAGCTGGATGATAAAGAAATAGAAATAGAAATCAGTGCCGCGCAAATGGGCGTAGAAATTATGGCGCCGCCAGGCATGGAGGATATGACCAATCAACTGCAAAGCATGTTCTCCAATATGGGTAAGGACAAAAAGAAAAGTGCCAAGCTCAACATCAAAGAGGCCATGAAAAAACTGCAAGACGAAGAAGCCGCCAAACTGGTTAATGAAGACGATATTAAAACCAAGGCCATACACGCTGCCGAACAGAACGGCATCGTCTTTATCGACGAGCTGGATAAAGTTGCTAAACGCAGTGAAGGTGCCGGCGCAGATGTTTCGCGAGAAGGTGTACAGCGCGACTTGCTACCCTTAATCGAAGGCAGCACGGTAAGCACCAAGTACGGCATGATTAAAACCGACCACATTTTATTTATCGCCTCGGGTGCCTTCCATCTGGCCAAACCCTCGGATTTAATCCCCGAGCTACAAGGTCGCCTACCGATCAGAGTAGAGCTAGAAGCACTCAGCCCCGATGACTTTAGACGTATCTTAACCGAGCCCGACGCCTCACTTACCGAGCAATATCAAGCCTTAATTGCCACCGAAGGCCTAAACATTAGCTTCACCGAGGACGGTATTTTAAAAATCGCTGAAACCGCATGGGAAGTTAACGAGCGCACCGAAAACATAGGCGCGCGCCGTTTACATACCATTATGGAACGCCTACTAGATGAAGCCTCGTTTACCGCCTCAGATCACAGCGGCGATAAACTGCTGATAGACGCTAACTATGTCGATGAAAAATTAGGTGAGTTGGTTAACGACGATGATTTAAGCCGCTTTATTCTCTAAGTTAACCTATAGCAACTTAGTAAAAACCGCAGTGATCAGCACTGCGGTTTTGCTTTTCTAGGCTTATTCGCTGGCTAAGTGCATAGAAATTGTACAAGGCGATAATTTGTCTTTATTATCCGCCCCCATGAATAAAATAACACTAAGAGCAATTCAAGGCGGGATTCTTGCAACCGGCGCACCTATAGGCTGGTTAATTATACGCTGCCTCTCCGGCGTCGATTTACTCGCCGAGCTACAACAACACAGTGGCTTATACGCCTATATGCTGTTTGGCACCCAGGCCGTGTTTATTTCTTTTAGCCTTTACGTAGGTAAACAAGAACAGCTCATTTCCAACTTAGCGATAAGAGACAGCCTCACCGGCATTTTTAATTTGCGCTTTATGGTTGAGCGTATGAATGAGGAAATAGCCAATGCCCAACGCTACCAGACACCGCTATCTGTTATTTACCTAGACCTAGATCATTTTAAAAAAGTAAACGATCAATACGGCCATCCCGGTGGCGATGAAGTACTGCGTAAAGTTACCCAAGCCATCAGCCTCAAAACGCGAGCCCAAGATGTATTTGCCAGGGTAGGGGGTGAAGAATTTGCCATATTGCTGCCCCAGTGTAGCTATACCGACGCCAAAGACTATGCCGAACGCATACGCTTAACCATAGAGCGGCTAGCCATAGAAATTCCACCCCACCGCAGTTTTGGCGTGACCATTTCTTTAGGTGTTGCTACCCTGCAAGAACAAGAATCGGTTAACGCGTTTTACCAACGCGCCGACCAAAACCTCTATCTTGCCAAGCAACAAGGCCGCAACAAAGCCGTCGCTTAGGCAGAGGTTGTTAACTAACACTGGCAGACATTAATCATGAACGCACCCACCCTCACTAATATTCAATTACACACGCAAAGCAAAGCCCTAGAGCTACAGTTTGGCGAACAGCGCTATAGTTTAAGCGCTGAGTATTTACGAGTGTATTCACCCTCTGCGGAGGTACGCGGCCACAGCCCCAGCCAAGCGGTATTGCAAACGGGGAAGATTAACGTTGCCATAGACGATATAAAAACCGTGGGTAATTATGCCGTGCAACTGTATTTTAGTGATGGCCACAACAGCGGTATTTATACCTTCAGTTATTTACACGAGTTGGCGACCAAACAACAAGACTATTGGCAGGATTACTTACAACGCCTAGAGCAAGCCAAGGCCAACCGCGACCCTGACTTGCAAGTGGTACGCATAGGCCTGTAACTCAGCAATCACTAAGGCACAGCAATGCTACTGAAATACTTACCGCTGTGGGCACCCTTAGCGGCGCTGGCGGGTTTTTTAGCCCCAGAGACTTTAGCCGGCCTTAAAGCCACCATCATTCCTTTATTAACCTTAGTGATGCTATGCATGGGCATGACCTTACGGCCTGCCGATTTTATTGCCATCAAACAATATCGCTATGCCTTAATCACCGGCCTGCTATTACAGTTTTCGGTGATGCCATTGCTAGCGCTGGCCTGCGCCAAAATTTTTCTGTTAGATCAAGACTTAAGCTTGGGCCTGCTATTAGTAGGCAGTGTTGCTGGTGGTACCGTTTCTAATGTGATGACCTATTTAGCTAAAGGCCATGTCGCCCTGTCAGTGTCTATGACCGCATTTTCTACCTTGCTTAGTGTGGCGCTAACACCACTGCTATTAACCCTACTCACCGGCAGCCACATCGTTATACCCGCGCTAGACATACTACAAAGCTTGGTAAAAATTATCTTAATGCCAGTCGCCCTAGGTGTAGCCCTAAATTACTTTTTTCACAGCGCGATTAAAACGATAGAGCCCGCATTAGCGCCTATCGCCGTGCTCACCATATTATTGATTATCAGCATTGTGGTAGCCCTCAACCAGCCGCACTTATACACACTGAGCCTAGGCATAGTGTTTGCCACCTTATTGCATAATATTACCGGCTTGACGCTGGGTTATATAGGCGCTTATTGCCTGGGATTTAACAGCAAGATATGCCGCACCATAGCAATAGAGGTAGGCATGCAAAACTCGGGGTTAGCAACGGCATTAGCGCTAAAGTTTTTTAGCCAAACTGCTGCGCTGCCGGGCGCACTGTTTAGTATTTGGATTAATATGACGGGCGCTATTTTTGCCGCGGGCTGTATACAACTAGACCAACGCCAAGCAGAAAAGACTAGCAGCGCTAAAAACTAGGAACTAGGAACTAGCGACTAAAAATCATAAATCCGCCAGAGGATTAACCGACCAAGGCGGCACAAAAAAACTATCGACTACCGCATCATCCACTTCAGTTAACGTAGCGTACTGCCATTGCGGCTTTTTATCTTTATCCACTAACAACGCCCTCACCCCTTCGGCAAATTCAGGGTGGCGCAGTATATTACTGACCAACACCAGCTCGGCATTAAACACCGCTTTTAAATCCAACTGGGCACTGCGTTGCAGCTGTTTAAAAATCCATTTAATCGCCAACGGTGAGCCGCCGCGTAAACCTTGTTGGGCGCGCTGCAACCAAGGCTCGTCGCTGACTATGTTAGCGATACGTTCGACTATCAGCTGCACATTCTCACCTGCACAGAGCTTATCTATAAGGGTTTGATGCGTCTGTAAATTAGCTTCGGGTTTATCTATAGCTAAGCCTGCAAAGCGCTGTAACTGCTCACCAATCAAAGCGCTATCAGCCTGACTATCTCCGCTATACGTCAGTGCCTGCAAAGCCGCTAACACCTGTGCTTGTTGGCTGTGGTTGAGAAACACATTAGCCAAATCGGCATAGATAGCATCGCTAGCATTAATAGAAGCCGCCGTTAAGGCTAAGAAACGGCCACACTCACCGGGCATGCGATGTAAAAAATAACTGCCACCCACATCGGGGAATAAGGCTATGGTGACCTCAGGCATGGCGATGCGGGTTTTTTCTGTTACTACCCTATGGCTGCAACCAGCCAACAAACCTAGGCCACCACCCATCACTATGCCATGGCCCCAAACCACTATGGGTTTACCGTAATTATGCAGCAGGTAATCTAATCGGTACTCTTGTGCAAAAAAATTTTCTGCTTCGACACATGGGCCACCGGGATTTTTCAGTGCTAATAGCCGCATGGCATACACATCACCACCGGCACAAAAAGCGCGGTCGCCCTGACCCTGTAAAAACACCAGTTTAACGCGCGCGTCGTTTTGCCACTGCTGCAATTTCGCGAACAGCAACTCAACCATCGTTAAATTTAAAGCGTTTAAGGTTTTTTCGCTATTGAGGGTGGCGATGGCGATAACACCACCCTGCGGGCAGGCTACTTCAGAAAATAAAACCGGGGCGGTCAAAGGCTTACCTCTCTATGCGCTCTCTTTATGCAGGTTCTATCCGCGATGCACTATGCACTCAGGACAGAATGGCACTTACTTAAGCAAAAGTGTGAGTCTTTCCGGCCTACAAGCCGGAATCCAGCGGTTAAACATGGATACCGGCTTTCGCCCACAACTGTCCGGAATAAAAATCACC
>TARA_R110002096_G_scaffold86626_1_pt1 | contig 49911 bp, 36 predicted proteins | sample TARA_R110002096 | Tara Oceans TARA_R110002096 (sample SAMEA4397295) | marine metagenome | biome: Polar Biome; feature: [DCM] deep chlorophyll maximum layer (ENVO:01000326); material: water (ENVO:00002006), including particulate matter (ENVO:01000060) such as... | depth 35 m
GCCATTTTATTGTAAGCCTTGACCATTTTATTCACCTGATATTATTTTAGGGCTGTTCATGAACTCACTCCGTTAGGTTGGTTCTTATTTTGGGTCAACCCACTTTAGGAGCTCATGAGCGATAGCGAATAAGCCAAAAATGAACAGAATTAAATCATTTCATATTAGCGATAATTTATATTCAGGACACATGAGAAATTGAAATTCGAATTTAATGGATTCATTGTTCTATTCCTCTTCAAAAACTGGCTTTTTGTCTCTTTTTTTAAGCTTGTCTTCAATTTTATTCCAAATTGTTTCACTTGTTAAATGCCAATTTATCTAAAAGCTAGTAGCTACCTTAAAATTCTTATAATTTATTGAGGCATTTGCTTTTATTGGTATTTTGCTAATTGAATTGAAAATCTTGAAAAAATATTATTTACACCTCATCTGCTGGTTGGCCTACTGGGTTTTGGATTTAATGGTGAATTTCATTCATTATAGAAGTGAAAGATTAGCTGAATTATTGTTTGATAGTTCTGCACATGTGGCCATTCTGTTTCTCATCAGCTCCTTGTATCTGCGTTATTTTTTAAGTGAAAGAGGGAGAAATTCCAGCAAGCTTAAAAATATTTTAATAGCCCTAATTTGTGCTGCACTCCTGTTTTTTTCGCGATATTTTTTGGTCAATTTCAGCCTTGGATTTGATGCAAATAACTGGTTGCCTTTCACCAAGATTTTCAAAAATTTTATTCGAGATTTAGCATTGGTGGCCTTAGCAGTAAGCTTAAGTATCATCCACGATTGGAAGACAAATAAACAGCGACTTCAGGAAATTGAAAAGGCAAAACTTAAACTTCAGTATCAGGTTTTACTCAAGAAACTCCAGCCTCATTTTTTGTTTAACACTCTAAATAATATTTATTCCTTGGTGCAGCAAAATGATGAAAGGGCAGGGGATGCTCTTATAAAGTTGAGTGAGGTTTTGGAATACACGGTATATCAGAATGCTTATGAATTGATAAGTTTAGAAAAAGAATTGATAATCGTAAATGCTTATTTGGAATTGATGAATTTAAAATATGGAGAGGATTTGCAAAGCAGCATAGAAATAGAAAATTTGAAAATTGAAATTCCTGCTTTTTCCCTTTTATCCCTTATAGAAAATGCCTTTAAGCATGGAGCCAAAATGGAGGGGAAATTTTTATTGAAGATTGTTTTAAGACAAAAGCAAAACCAATTTGAGCTAAGTGTTGAAAACGGTCTGCAAAAGGAAATTCCAAAAATAAAAGAAGCCAATGGTTTAGGATTGCTGAGGATGCAATTGGAAAATTTTCCGGATAGGTTTGGGAAAATGAAAATTGAAAAAGGAAGCCATTTTTTCAAGGTTATAATATTTATTAAAAAGAATTTTAAGTGATGAAAAAACTTCAGGCCTTAATTCTTGATGATGAGCCCTTGGCAGTTGATTTAATTGAAAAATATTGCGAGAAATCTTTATACATTGAAAATTATAAAGGTTTTACAAATTCAATAGAGGCTTTGGCCTACCTAAAAAATAAATCGGTAGATGTGGTCTTTTTGGATATTCAAATGCCTGATTTAAATGGATTGGAATTTGGACAATATTTAACTCAAAGTGAAACGCCTTTAATTTTTACAACCGCCTATAGGGAGTTTGGCCCTGAAGCTTTTGACTTGAAGGCAATAGATTATTTGCTTAAGCCAATTTCCTACGAAAGGTTTAGCCAAGCTCTGGATAAATTAAACACAAGCAAAGACCAAATAAATTTCGATGATGCTTTTATTGTGATAAGAGCTAACCGTAGGGACCATAAGATTCTGGAAAAGCACATAATTTTTATTCAAGGAATAAAGGATTATGTGAAAATAAAAGTAAAAGATTCCCAATATTTAGTCCGAGGATCTCTTGGCAAGTTTTTGGAAAGCCACCCCCAGTTTATTAGAATTCATAAATCCTATGCCCTTAATCCAAAAACAGTTCTGAGTATGAATTCAAGAATTGTACAAGTGGAGGGCGCTTCTATTCCAGTTGGAGCATTTTACAGAACCAATTTGAAAAACCTATTGGTGTGAGGTCCAATACAATATTGCCTTAGTACAATCATTCTGCAGTAATTGGTGTTTCACATGTTTTGACAAAGGTCAATAAATTGCAAGCCCTATTTTATATTTAGAAATTAACAAATCAATTGATAAATCTCTTTAAATTTCCAAAAATTTAATATTTAAAAATCAGCCTTCTGATTATGTTTCAAAAAAATTCATTATTAATTTTTCTAGTTTTAATTGTAAACTCCTCAGTGGTATGGGCACAAAACCCAGGGGATACAATTGTAGTGCAAAGCCTTTCCTTTTCTTCTACCACTAGAGATACTGTTGTTCAATTTCCAAACCTTCCAAATATGTCTTTTGAAAAGGTTTTGATGGAATATAGCCTGCGTTGTAAAAATGCCAATGTTTCTACTACATCCAATAGGAATTTAGGTTGTGGAGAATGGGATTATTCCTGTAATACCTACCTTCACGACTCTGCACATGTTGATTCTTTAGAGAAGGTATTCCCTAGCCATATCATTAGTGGTTTTTCCGGAAGCGTTTTCGACTATACCTCTCAGGCTACCTTTGATTTTTACCAAAATTTTCAGCAGAATGTGATCTTGGATAGTATAATTTCAGACACAGCTTCAATGATTGGAACTGGAAACCTAGGCTTGTCCAAAGTTTTAGCGACCGATGCACATGGATCAAAAAGTCAATATCTATTTACGCAATCAGAGTTAATTGCTGCTGGTGTTTCCGCTGGGAATATTGACGCCATTTCATTTACAGTAAATGCTAATCCAAACCAGGCCAAGCTTTTTAGGTTAAAAATGAAGTCCAGTACTAAAACAGTGCTCAATGCTGTTCAGCCAGAGTTGAATGGATTTACAGAAGTGTATTTCCACAATAGCCATTTTGTGAATGGGCTCAATAGGATTCAGTTCAAAAGTCCATTTTATTGGGATGGTGTTTCTAATATCATCCTTGAAGCTTCATTCACCAATAAAACTGTTTCAAATGCCTTGAATTTTGAAGGAAGCACAGGAGCTAGTGCCATTCACTCTAAAGGTGATAATAAATTTGAATTTAATGGTTCTAATTATCTTGAAAATCTAAGTTATAAAGGTGTTCAAGGAAGTGGTTCTAGAACCATTGAAACATGGATAAATACCCAATCAGTAGCAGGAGGTGAGGAAATAGTTTCTTGGGGTAGCAATGCCACGGGTCAAAAATGGCTCATTCGCCTAAATAATGTAGGAAGAGTAAGGGTAGAAATAAATGGAGGAAATAGTATCGGCACCACTGCTGTAGATGATGGACAATGGCATCATATAGCGGTAGTTTCGGATGGTAGCAATTCCACAAACATTAAAATTTATATCGACGGACAGTTAGATGCTATTTCTGCAAGCTTGGCTTTGGCAATAAACACTACAAACTCTACTAATTTTAAAATAGGTAGAGGTCATCACAGTAAAAATTTTAAAGGAAATATAGCCGAAATTCGAGTTTGGGATACGGAGTTAAATGCTTCGGAAATCCAAAACTGGATGCATAGGCCTATTGATAATAGCCATCCTAAATTCTCCAATTTAAATCTATATTATCCTTTGAATGAGGGGAATGGTAATAGTATTTTGGATCAAAGTGGAAATAATCACAATGCCACAGTAATAAATTGGGCTAATTGGAATCAAATTTATGGGAATGACCATTTTAAGAATTTTGAAATTCTAAGTGAAAGGCCAAATATTACTGTCCACCAAGGGCAATACAATTTAAATATTGTTACAGACACTATCATTGATTCGCTTATGCGTCCGGTACATCAGGTGGAGGAATATGCTGTGTTTTCAAAGGCTGGCACTGTGGAAGATGATAGCTTGGGAGTAATTAATTCCACACTTTATTGGGAGGCAGGTGTGCAAAATGTATATGCACCAAATGGTACTGTGGTTTCTAGCATTAACGCCCCATCCCAAGGGCAGATCAGTATTACAGATTTACCTTACTATCAAAGAGATCCCTCAAAATTTGAAATATTAAGTTTTGTAACTCCCTATGGTATTGGAGTTGATTTTGGACAAGAAGGTGAAACTTGGACATTTGATTTATCGGATTTCACCCCAATTTTAAATGGCAAGAAAAGATTGACCATTGAAAGAGGTGGGCAATGGCAGGAGGAAATGGATATTAAATTTTTGATGATTGTTGGAACTCCTCCGAGAGATGTATTAGATATCCAACAGATTTGGAAGGTGGAGAAAAAGTCATTTAGCTCCATAAATACTGATGCTAGCTTTGAACCGAGAAATGTTCTTACTCATTCTCAAGGTCAGTTTTTCAAAATTCGAACAGCAATAACTGGCCATGGCCAGGAAGGTGAGTTTATTCCTAGAACTCATTGGGTAAATGTGGGAGGTGGAAATCCTGAATTTAGCTGGCAAGTTTGGAAAGAATGTGCCCTAAACCCATTATACCCACAAGGTGGAACATGGATTTATGATAGAGCAGGTTGGTGCCCAGGAATGCTTACCGATGTGGAAGAGTGGGATATTAGTCAAGAAGTTAGTCCTGGACAAATGATTGAAATCGACTATGGAATAAATACCGCTTCCGGAACTTCAGATTATATAGTAAACCACCAATTGGTAAGCTATGGAGCGGCGAATCATGCTTTGGATGCCAAACTGGTAAATATTATTTCACCCTCAAATGAAATCCAATTTGGGAGAATAGGTAAAATTTGTGAAGGTGTTGAAATTGTCATTCAAAATACGGGTAGTAGCCCTCTAAATAGTCTAAAAATTGATTATTGGGTAAACAATGCCTCAACTCCTCAAACCTACCATTGGACAGGAAATTTGGGGTTTATGGAAACGGAAAAAGTTGTACTGCCTTCGAGCTTAGCGCTTTGGGATGCTTTAAATGGAAACGATGATGTGGTACATGTTGCTATAAGTTCCCCAAATGGAGGAAGTGATGAATACATCTTCAATAATGAACTTCACAGCTCATTTTCTATTCCGGATATTATGCCCCAAGATTTCCTAATTGATCTTAGAACCAATTTACTAGCGGTTCAAAATTCCTATAAAATTACAGATGAGTCTGGAAATATCCGTTTTTCTAAATCTGGATTTTCTAATAATACTCTTTATAGAGATACTATTTCATTGCCTATAGGCTGCTATACTTTTGAACTTACAGATGCTGGCGATAATGGAATTTCATTTTGGGCAAATAATGAAGGAAATGGTTCTCTTGTTTTTAGAATGCTCTCGAGGCAGTCTATCAAAGTTTTTGAGCCAGATTTTGGAAAGTCTATAGTATTCCCTTTCACCGTAGTTGCACCTTTAACTGAAAATGAAAGGGAAACTAAATTGGAAAATAAGCTTTATCCCAACCCTGCTAGAGATCAATTTATTCTTGAGCTAAAAGATATCAAAAGTGTTGAGGTGAAAGCATTTAATAGTATGGGTCAGGAAATGAAAATGCTAAGACAGAACCAAGAGGATAAGGCTATCTTCAATACCAAGGAATGGACTAAGGGTGTGTATTTTATACATATAGTTAAAGATGGAAAGGTAGAGGTAGAGAAGCTAAATCTTATTTAAGGATAGAGAGTATAATGTATTTAAAAAGCCGATCTAAAGAGATCGGCTTTTTAATTTTATTGAAAAAAGAAATTTTGGGATGAAAAAAATTTTTCCCTAGGATTTGGGTAATTGGTTATTCTTTTAAGTCAACTCAAAATTGTTACTCTTCCCTTTTAAAAGAAATGAAAATTTTAGGGTAATACTTTTCGATTTTTGGGGTCAGGCGCATTTTTAGTCCATTCCAGTGGGCCTTCACAACCTATTTCAATCACCATGGTGTCGTCGGTTTGAAAATATTTTAAAAGAGTTTTTCTCCAATACTTAAAATTTTCTTCGCTGTATATACTGCAATTATAATTGCAGATCATTATTTCAGTTTTATTGATCAGGATGATGGTGGGGGTGGCATATTCATACTTTTTCATATCCTTTGCCACTCTTATAGATTGGCCTTCAATAAAATCAGCCATCCAATCTTTTAAAGCATATTGCCTGTCGGCAAAGGTTTCATAGGCATAAAAAGAAAAATAGAATTTATGGTAGGATTTTCTCCCAAGGTCGCTTTCTTTCTTTTCCTTGCTTTTAAGCATAAACTTATCCTTCCATTCATATTCAGTATCATCAATACTTCCTAACTCTCGGTCGGCAATATTTAAGTATTTTTTTTCATAATCGGCTTCATGATCACTGGCAAAGGCGGTTAATTTTTGCTTCAATTCCTCCGTTTGAGCATGAGAAAAATTGGAGTTGAGAACAATAATAATGGATAGAATTAAGCTGTGAATTTTCATTTTTTAGGAATTTTAATATTCAAAATTATAATTTTTTCAGCACTAAATTTTATAATGGTTTAATTTTCAGTTGATTAAAATGTTTTGAAAATTTGAAAATAATCTTCTATATTTGACACAGAGTAGAGTTTTCAAATGTTTCATGACTTGGCCCTTCGGGGTCAAAATTAAGTCCCACTCCGGTGGGACTTTTTTTTTGCTGTATATATGGATTTCAGTTGGCACTCTTTTTTAAATAAAAACTAAATCTCCAGGGTTTAGGAGATTTTCAAATTCTGGGGGAAGGCCAAAATGATCTCTTTTGAAACGATCCAATTCGTCTTCTGTTTCTTCAGAGAGCAGATCATGTACAATTTCAATACCCTTTTTACTGATCAAAAATGCTTCGGTTCCGGATAATAGATTTTGGCCTAAGCATTGTGCAATAATTTGATATTCATTAATATTTTGTTTGGGTGCTCCAGTAATTAGGCAATAATTTAAGGTATCTCCTTCCCCAAAGTAAGATTCCTCTAAACATTTGGCCATATTAGATTGAACCTCTTCGCTTGTCATAAAATCTTTAATGTCCTTTAATGATTCTTTCGACATGGTTTTTCGATTTTCTCCAGCGCAATTATGACAAATTGCAATTTCAAAAATAATTTGAGAAGCATTTATCTCCGGAAAGTGCTTTATAGCCCTTTCAAATGCAAAGGGTAGTTCTTGTGATAGTAAATCAGCATTGCAAATTTTGCAATTGGACATTGTCTCTGATCCATTAGATTGATAAAAATCCTTAGGTATAGGTTTCATTGGGAAGAATTTAGGGCTAAAAATGAAATACGCCGACAACAAAAGTAAATCAACGAAATAGGAATTGCTTAATTTTTTACAAAGTTTATATTTGATGGCAAATGAAAAAGGTATAATAGGGGGTGTAAATATTAAAGTTTTCCAAGTATTGATGAAATCCCCTAAATAGTAAAATTTCCCGTAATGGGAATTTCGTGAATACACGACTTTCTCTTAGAAGTTTGAAATTCAGTATCTTAGAACTTTAAATTTAATTGGTATTAGAATTGAACATTCGATGCTCTAAATTATTAGAAACCCTAGCTGTGAAAAAAAATTTACTACTAATATTCGCCTTGATAATGATTTCCTCCTTGCCTGCTCTGGCAGAGGGAACTAAAGATCTTAGACCTACATCAGCAGATTTTGGATATCTCAACCCTTGGGATTGGGGTGGTGAATTTGCAACTTATAATTCGCCAGTAGACAATAGGTTGAATGTTCACGTTGCTGATCATGTTAAAGAAAAAATTTATTTAGGCTTTAAGGCCAAAAACAATCCAGCATATTTTAGGGTAAAAAGACCTGATGGAACCATAATTTCTGGGCCACACCTAATTCCCGCAAACACAGCAGGTGGAAAAGGTTATATAGATACATACGCTCAAGCAGTAGCAGGTCCGGATAAATTCAACGCTGCAGGTTATTTGGCCGTGGTGGTTGACCCTGATGTAAATGGTGATTATTATGTGGAAATAAACCAAGGCTCACCAACAGTAAAAGCGCCAGCCCCTCCTAGTAATGGTGGATATACCTACAATTTATTTGATATTACGGTTGCAGACACCACTACAAATACCATTAAAGAGGGTAGAGTTTGGGCCAAACAATGGGCATTGTCTACTGGAAATCAGTTCAACTTTTTTAATGCAAGGTTTTATGTTTTAAGATCTGATAGTATTCGTTTCGAAGTAGATTATAATGGTATTGATCCTTTCGGTTTTGGTATTATTTCAAATTCTACAGGTATAAAAAATACTGGTGACTATGTGGAGGATAGAAAAAGTACTTCTACTCCAAAGTATACTCAGGGAAACGTGCCTTACCTCCCGGAGCATAAGATTTTCTTAAACCCACCTGATGAAAATGTTTATCCCTTTGCAAATGTAAGCCCAGGGTTTAGTGTTTCTTCTAGTCAGGAGAAAATTATTACGGGATGTATTACAAGTGGTTATTGTGTGAATGTAAACACTAGTAAGCCTGGACAGGCAGAAGTAAAACTAGACCTTGATGCTGTGCCGGGATACCAGCCTGGTGGTAGAGATATCATTGTTTATGGAAATGTAGGAACAGGAAATAATTGTATCCCATGGGATGGATTTGATGGGCTAGGTGATACAGCCTTTTCCGCCAATATTGAAATTAATTATAAGTATGAATCTGGGTTTATTCATATTCCAATTTATGATGCTGAAGACCATTCAGCAGGATATATATTTACATTATTAAATGATTATACCCCAGCAGGTAGGGATACTCTTAAATTATATTGGGACGACAGTAATTTTAATACTAACCCAGGTACGGGAATAAATTTATCAGGTTGTACCGTTCCCTGTAGAAGTTGGATACTAAACTATGGTAACGAAAGATTCCTAAATACTTGGAGTTTTGCTTTTGATCAAACCATTACCCTTGCAAATGCACAATTCGATTTTTGTCCTCCAGAAGTGAATAATGATACCATAGTAATTAATGAAAATACGACAACGGTAATCATTCCGGGGTCCAATGATATTGCTCCTTTAAACCAATTTGATCCTACATCTTTTCAGATTACCTGTAATCCTAATCATGGAACATTTGTAATTCTGCCAAATAATAGGGTTCAATACACTCCAAATTTAGGATTCTTTGGAAGTGATTCCATTTGCTATTCCATTTGTGATACCAATAACCCAAGTGCCTGTAGATCCGCAGCCATGCTTATTACGGTTTTGGATATCAACCTCCCTCCTGATGCCACTACTGTAAATGGTCAGCCAGTTACGAATAGACAATCTACTCCGCTAACAACACCAGAAGATGTTTCATTACCTATTTGCATGCAATGGATAGAATATGAGGGGCAAGGAATTATAGCCACATCTTCAGCTAGCTCTCCAAGCCATGGAACTCTACAGAATTTTGCAGATGGTGACTCTTGTTTTACTTATGTTCCAAATCCGGATTATTTCGGCCAAGATACTCTTACCATTGTTCTTTGTGACGATCAAAATCCTGCAGGTTGTGATACGATAACTATTCCTATTGTGGTTACACCTGTAAATGATCCTCCAGTCCTTGGTACAGGAAATGGTTTGCCTCCAATAATAAATGATACTATAAGCGGGGTTCAACTACCAGAAGATAGTGTTAGTACAATTTGTTTTGGTACTTCTGACAATGATCAGGATAGTATATATGTAGCTGCAATTTTAATTGCACCAAATAATGGAACCTTAACAGGCGTTGGGCCAGGGGATAGCTGTTTCACCTATACCCCAAATCCAAATTTTGGCGGTCCTGATACCGTGCAAATAGTAGTTTGCGATAATGGAAGTCCGCAAATTTGTGATACCATTACCGTAATTTATAATACCAATGCTGTAAACGACCCACCTGTAGCAGTTACCGATACATTATTTGCTGATCCGGGTGATACGGAGTGTGCCTATGTTTTAGGAAACGATTATGATGTTGAAACTAGCCAGGCGAATCTTAGCTTTAGTATTAGCAGCGGACCATTTTACCCTGGAGCATCCGCTACAATTGTAGGAGATAGTCTTTGCTATACTGCTGCTCCTGGAATTTATATTGCCGTGGATACTGTGGTTTACACCGTTTGCGATACGGCAAACCCACAATTATGTTCAACGGGTTATTTGTTGGTAGCAATTCCAAAATCTGATACTCCGCCTATTGCAGCGGATGATATGGCCAGTACTCCGGAGGATACTCCGATATTAATAAATGCCCTTATTAATGACATCGATCCCAATTTTGATCCTTTAACAATTTCAATTATCACTCAAGCACAAAATGGTACGGCCATTTTGCAAAACGATAGTGTCTTATACTCTCCAAACTTGAACTTTAATGGCTTGGATAGTATACAATATGAGGTATGCGATAATACTAGCCCAGTTCCATTTTGCGATACAGCTTGGGTGAGAATAGCAGTAACTCCGGTTAATGACAATCCAAGAATTGTAAATGGTTCTGGTATTCCAATCGACAGATTCACAGAAACTACAAATGAGGATATTCCCATTTTAATTTGTTTGAATGCCCTAGAGGTTGATCCGGGCCAAAATGTGGATGTAACTAGCGGAATAACTTATCTCAATAATGGAACTTTGAGTGGCTTAAATAATGGTGATACCTGTTTTACTTATAGTCCAAGCCTAAATTTCCATGGTATTGATTCTGTAAAAGTATTTCTATGTGATAATGGTTCTCCACAAACTTGTGATTCAGTGGTGGTATTGATTAATATTTTGCCTGTAAATGATGCTCCAGTAGCTATCAATGATTCAGCATCTACACCTGAAAATACTCAGGTAATATTATTCCCATTACTAAATGATTCAGACCCAATTGACAATTCTTCATTGGATCCGGGTTCTGTGACTGTGGTAACCAATCCTGCAAATGGAAGTTTTGTAGTGAATGCCAATGGTACTATTAGTTATACCCCAAATAATGGCTATACCGGAATGGATAGTTTGGAATATAGAGTTTGTGATACTGGTGTTCCACTTCCAGGGGCTTGTGCCACAGCTTGGATTTTCATCACTGTGGATCCTGTAAACGACCCACCTGTAGCCATAGACGATATTATTACCACCGGAATTGATATTCCAGCAAGTATAGATGTTATTGTAAATGATTCTGATCCTGAAAATGATAATTTAACAGTTAGCATAATTTCAAACCCTAGCAATGGAACAATTACATTATTAGGTTCTACCATTACTTATACTCCAGCAACAGGGTTTTGTGGACAGGATTCATTCGAATATAGAATTTGTGATGATGGAACTCCTATAGAGTGCGATTCTGCAACCGTGACCATTAATGTAGTGCCTCAGGATGATGACAATGATTTATTGGCAAACCACTATGAAACCCTAACAAGGAATACCGATGGTGACGGCCTGAATGATTATTTGGATGTGGATTCCGATAATGATGGAATTAGTGATTCTACCGAAGCTCAACCAATTGGAGGAACAGGGATTTGTGATCCTCGAGCCTTAGATTTTGATGGTGATTTAATACCCGATTATTTAGATCAGGATTCAGATAATGATTGTATCCCAGACTGGGTTGAGCGATTAGGAACTAATATAGCTCCAACAGGTAATGATTCTGATAATGATGGTATCGATGATGCCTACGATGTTGATAATGGAGGTGTTCTTATTAATGATCCTGTTGATACAGACAATGATGGAAGCCCAGATTATAGAGATACTGATTCTGACGGAGATGGAATTCCGGACTGGGTAGAAGGATCCGTAAATGGACAAGCTGCCACTGGAATAGATTCGGATGGTGATGGAATTGATGATACTTGGGATTTGGATGCAGGTGGAAATTTATGCGAAGATCCTTTAGATACGGATAATGATGGATTACCAGATTTTAGAGATTTAGATACAGATGGCGATAATATTTTGGATACTGATGAAAAGGGTCCAAATGGTAATGCGCCTCTAGATTCAGATAATGATGGTATACCAGATTTTAGAGATACTGATTCTGATAATGACGGAATTTCGGATGTTGACGAAGGTACCTCCGATTGTGATGACGATGGTATTCCAGATTACCTAGATCCTGATGATTGTATTCCATCCCCACCAACTGGATTTTCACCAAATGGCGACGGTAATAATGATACCTATATTATTGATGATAATATCAGTCAATTCCCAAATAACACCTTTACAATCTTTAATAGATGGGGAAATAAGGTTTATGAAAAAAGCCCATATGATAATTCCTGGGGTGGTGAATCCAACGTTGATAATACGGTGGGCTCAGACAATAAACTGCCAGTTGGTACCTACTATTATCTATTTGATTATGGTGTACCAGGAATTCCTCCTATCACAGGATTTATTTACCTAAAACAATAAACTAAAGTGAAAAAGTTTTTAATAATATTCGCTGTAGCTCTATTTTCAGTCCCTGGAAATGCGCAAACAGATCCATTATATACTCAGTATAGGGTAAATATGATGTCTGTAAACCCAGCCTATGCTGGAAGCAGAAATGCATTAACGGTTGGATACCTATACAGAAACCAATGGGTAGGATTAGATGGAGCACCAACTACTCAAACTATTTTGGCGCACAGTCCAATAAACAATAACCTTGGTTTTGGAGCAAGTGTAACACATGATGTTATTGGACCAACAAAACAGACCTCTGTATTTGCGAACGCTAGTGGTAGAGTAAAATTTGGTAATGGAACCTATCTTGCCGCAGGATTGCAATTTGGTGTTGATTATTTCAATTCCAATTTCACGTCAATAACCACAGGTACCGGATCCGACAATGCTTTTGCCCAAAACACCACTCTTGTGCTTCCCAACGTAGGTGCTGGAATTTACCTTTATAATAGCAAGTATTATTTAGGATTTAGTATCCCAAAGGTTCTTTCTTCCGTCCTATATGATAATGGAGCTGGCGGTGATGTTACCCAAAAAAGGCATTATATTGCTATTGCAGGTTATGTATTTGATTTAAGAAAAAGTATAGCCTTTAAGCCTTCTGTCCTAACCCGCTTTGTAGAAGGTGCACCAGCTTCACTTGATATTACAACTCAATTTATTTTTGCTGAGCAGTTTTGGATAGGCCCATTTTACCGTTGGGCAGAATCTACCGGAATTATTGTTGGCTACAATGTTACTCCTCAATTAAGAATTGGCTATTCCTATGACTATTCACTTACCGAGTTGGTAGATTATAATAGTGGATCTCATGAATTGACATTAACCTATGATTTTATTTATAGCTCAGGCAAAAAATTAAAATCTCCACGTTACTTCTAATGAAAAAATTAATCAAAACAATATTACTGGTTGCAGCTTTTCTGCTAATAAACGACGCCTATTCTCAGAAACAAAGTATGGGGGACAAGCTTTTTGCTAGTTTTAGCTATCCAGAAGCTATTGAAGCCTATGAATCTGAATTGCAAATTTCGAATAGAAGAGAAGGTTTTATATCCCAAAGAATTGCCGAATCTTACCGCCTCATTGGAGATTATGCAAATGCTTTAGCTTGGTACCAAAAGGTGGTAACTTTTAAAGGTGTTGATCCAATAGATTATTTCTACTATGCCAGAATGCTAGAAAGTAATGGCCAGCCAGATTCGGCACAGGTATGGTTTAAAAAATATGTGGAATTGCTTCCACAAGATTCTAGAGCTAAAGAACATAAAAACTACTCTTCAGATAAAATTGTGGAACTTCTAACCGATGATGGTAACTACCGGGTGTCGCCAGTAAATATTAATACTGAACATGATGAGTTTAGCCCATCATTCATTGGGAAAAAAGTGGCATTTGTTTCCAATAGAATTAAAGAAACCGAAGTAATAAAAAGAAAACACGTTTGGAATGATAAGCCTTTTTTAGATATATATATTGCTGATAGAGAAGAGGATAATGATTTAATAGATCCCAATCCTTTTCAAGATTTCAATGCTAGCTATCATGAAGGGCCAAGTACCTTTACAAGAGATGGCAAGAGAATATATTTTACCAGACAAGCTTCTAGAGGAAATAGTCTTTTAAAAGGTTCTAATAAAACGGTAGGACTAATGATTTTCACGGCCAGAAAGGTTACCCTAAACTCTGGTGAAGAAAAATGGACAGACCCTGAAGCACTAGACTTCAATTCCACAGAATATACATGCATGCATCCCACTGTTACTGGTGATGGTCAAAAATTATATTTTGCCTCCGATCAAGCTGGTGGTTATGGTGGTATGGATTTATATATGTGCGATAAAACCATTTTGGGATGGTCTAAGCCTGTAAATTTAGGTCCTGAAATTAATACCAGTGGCGATGAGGTTTTTCCTTTCATCACTGCTAAAGGAGATATTTACTTTGCCAGTAATGGGCATTTAGGAGTTGGTGGTTTAGATGTTTTTAGAGCCAAAAAGGTGAAGGATGGTGGATTTAAAAATCCTACTAACTTAGGTTTTCCCATCAATACTCAAATGGATGATTTTGGTTTTATCCTCGATGTGAATGAAACGGATGGCTACTTTTCTTCCAATAGAAAAGGTGGTGCTGGAAGAGATGATATTTATAGAGTGAAAGTAATAGAGCCAATTGAAGAGGAGCCTCAGGATTCTATTGTAGAAGTTGAAGATCCAATAAATCCTCAATTGGAAATTTTTGTTTACGATAAAGTAACAGGCCTAGGTCTTGATGGAGCTGTAGTAAATATTTTCACTAGCAAAGGGGAATTAGTAAATGCCATCCAAACTAATGATACTGGATTTTTTAGAACGGATAGATCCAATTATTCGGGTGAGCTAAGGTTTATTACTTCCTATACAGATTACAGCAGTAATAGAAAAGTAGTTGTTGTAGAAAATTTGCCTGAAGACAAGGCCAGGATAAATCTTCCTCTTTCCAAAGATTTAGGAAAAGTGCTAAACATAAATCCAATTTATTTCGACTATAATAAAGCAAACATAAGGGCGGACGCTGCAATTGAACTAGATAAAATCGTTCGTATAATGAAAGAAAACCCCTCTATGGTAATTGAGGTAGCTAGTCATACAGACTGTAGAGGTGAAGGGCCTTATAATTATGACCTTTCCAATAGAAGGGCCAAAAGCTCTCGTGAATATATCATCAGCAGAGGAATTGATGCCTCAAGAGTCTATGGACAAGGATATGGAGAAACTCAATTGACCAATCAATGTGAGGATGGAGTTTATTGTTCCGAGCCTGCACATCAATTGAATAGGAGGACTGAATTTAGAATAGTAAAATTTTAATCTGATTTTTTTCACAAAACGCTTTTTTGAAATAAAAAAGCGTTTATATTTGCACTCCCAAATTCAAAGGGGCTTTTAGCTCAGTTGGTTCAGAGCACCTCGTTTACACCGAGGGGGTCGGGGGTTCGAATCCCTCAAAGCCCACAAAAAAACCCGTACTTTTTTAAGTACGGGTTTTTTATTTATTAGTCTTTTCCGAATTGTGCTTTAGTTTTATCAATACTTAAGGGCTGCTTTCCTAAATTGAGAGTTGGTCTTTCCCAAATCTGAATTCAAAAAATTACAGGATTTAAATTCTTTTTAATCCCAAAAGGTCATACACTATAAATAATAGGCTTGAATTAATTCTTTGAGCTTGACTTGAATTACTGTCCTGCTTAGTTTTTATTTCTGAATAATCATTAAAATTCCCTTCGGGAGCGAGCTTGATTTGAAACAATGACATGATAATTAAATAATTTGGTTTTGTGGTTTAGTCTGGCAGTGATGCACACTTTATGCCAGAATTTTTTAGGAGCTCAATAATGTCACCTTCCTTGGCATTATCCTTGGCTTCAATACGCAATACCTTGTCAATATCTTCAAGGTCAATACTCCATTTGTTTACACTTGGATGCTGATTCAATAGAGGTTCTAAAAATCTTTTCCCAGACCTATTTTGAACATTGGTGCTTAAAATAAATAACTCCATCACTAAACATTTAGATAGCTGAAAAGTTCATAAGCCAAAAAAGCAGGCCATACTATTGCTTTTAAAAAGCCTAAAAAGCCCATCCAAAAGCCAACAGACTTGGAGATAAAAAAGGTGGCAGATCCAATAAGCCCTAAAAAGTACATACAAGAAGGGGAGGAGTTTATTTTATCGATTTGCTTTTTCATTTTACTAAGATTTGGTTTTGTTGAATGATTTCTTCAACAAAGGTCGCAGCTAAAACTTAGTCTTTCAATATTATTCTGCTTCTTAGCGGATATTATCTGCAAATCGGGCTAAACATTCTTTGAAAGTTTCGCAACTATGCCTTTATGAGTTCAAAAAACGATTCTCTGTAAGTGTCTGAAATAGGAATTACCTCTTTCCCAATAAAAATTCGGCTTCTTTCGATAGAGTCAATTTTTGAAATGGAGACCATATAGGATTTATGAACCCTGCAAATCAAACTTTTGGGAATTAGAATTTCAAGATCTTTAAAATTCTGCAAAGTCATTATGCGCTTGGTGCCAGTGTGAATTCGTCTATAATCACGCATGCCTTCGATAAATAGTATTTCATGTAAATGAATTTTTTCGAGGCGGTTTTCGGTTTTTATAAAAATGAAATCTGGGCTATCCTCAGATTTACGAAAGGAAATCTTTTCCTGAACCTTATTGATGGATGCCAAAAACCTTTCGAAGGTGAATGGCTTTAATAAATAATCGGTTATACTTAATTCATAACCCTTTAGCGCATATTGAGGATAAGCGGTGGTGATGATTACCTCACTTTGGATTCTAGAATTTTCCAAAAGCTCTATGCCCGAAAGCTCATCCATATTTATATCCAAAAATAGAATGTCTATGTCATTCTGATTTAAAAATGTTAAACCGGTTAATGCATTGTCGAATGTGCCTTTTAAAGATAAAAATGGCACCTTGTTTACAAAGGCTAGAGTTCTTTCCATTGCCAATGGTTCATCTTCAATTATTATACAACTCAAGTCATCCATTTGCAATGCTCAGGTTTACAGAATACTGATTCTTTTGTTTGTCTACATTCAAAACATAATTCCCCTTGTATAATAGGTCCAATCTACGCTGGATCAATTTATTCCCGAGGCCTCCTTCTTTTCCCTCAGCTTTTCCAAAATTCTCATACTTGTTTACACACTGGAAATTTATCTGATTAGATTCTATATTGATTTTAATTTTTATAGCCTCTGGGATTTTTTTATTAGTGGTATGCTTTACGGCATTTTCGATAAATGGGATAAAGAGCATGGGAGCAATCTTACAACAATCAATATCACCGTTGATTTCCAAATCTATATAGTTTTTATTGGCAGTCCTAATTCTTTGTAATTCAATATATTTCTGAATGTATTCGATTTCCTTGATCAATGGTATTTCATCACTTTTTGTTTCATATAACATAAAGCGCATTATATCAGAAAGCTTGTTTAAATAGGAAGAAGCTAGCTCTGGGTCCTTAATTATCAAAACATCGATATTATTAATGGTATTAAAAAGGAAATGAGGATCCAATTGGGATTTTACCAAAGCCATTTCTATTTCATGATTTCGCTTAGATAAATCCTCTCTTAGCTTAAGCTCCTCAAACCAGGTTATAAAGCCTTTCATTAACAATGCTATCACCCCACTTATTTCAGTAATCAAAGTCATGAATAAAATGATCCCAATAAAATCCGAAGAACCCATTTCATCGCTACAGGTATCTGCGAAATAGTTATTCAAAACAAAATAGCCAAACATAGCCGCACCTAGGGAAATGAAAGTTCCAAAAATTAAAGTTTGAAGAAATTTTTTCTTCTGGAAAAAGGTGGGGAAAATGAAATAGTAAAAGGAATAGAAAGAGATGGCAGAAGGTAAAAGAGCTATAAAGGTGAGTATTATAAAAGCCTTCTCAATTCTAGCCTCATCAACATTTTCTTCACGACCATAAAGAACACCCATAATCACCATCACCAAAATAAGGTAACTGATCCAATATCCAGCTTGAAGGGCAATTTTGGCTGATCTTTTCATTCATTAATTTTTGGTCGGACAAAAGTCGATAATTTTATTTTTTCTAGAATTATTGTTCTGCAAAAGTGGTTTTTTCATCTGTAAACCTTCCTTTCCCTCATTTAAAATTACTTTTTGAACTTGCTAAAAACCCAGATTGTCGCGCTGATTCGATGGTTTTTAAATGTTTGGCATTCCATTTGAAAGCAATGTATAACCATAAACTAATTAACCAGCTCTTTTAAATATTTCTGAATGCGATATACATTTTCAATTTAACTATTGACTAATTTTGCAAAACGAAAACATTTGAAGATCCTATCAAAAAACCTTAACTATGAAAAAAAGCTTTATACAATTATTAGCCTTTTTTGCATTTTCCTTTTCTTCTCAAGCCCAAAGTTTTAATATAAGTTCCGTAGGTCTTACAGACACTTCAACCTTATGTTCTGGAACTCTTCACGATCCAGGGGGCCCTAATGGACAATATGGAAATTCTCAATGGGGCTATTTTGTAATTAACCCTCCCGGAAACGAACAAGTAGAGGTTACTTTTACCTTTATGGATTTTATTAATTCTGGAGATTATATCTATTTCTATGATGGCGTAGGTACATCTGGTACATATTTAGGTGGATATACTGGAACGAATTTACCAAATGGTGGATTGCCAATCACTAGTAATTCAGATGCGATAACAGTATATTTCACCACAAATTTCTCTTTATTTTCCAATGGCTTTAGCCTCAATTGGAATACCACCGCCACCAGTATCCCGAATTCAAATTTTACTGTAAGTAATAATAGTCCTGCATTTAGACAAGAAATTTCCTTTACAAATACTTCTACAGGCTCAGCATCTTCCGTTTGGCATTTTGGCGATGGAACTACCTCCACAAAAGATAATCCCACTCACAAATATTCAAGTTCTGGAAGTTTTCAAGCTTTTTTAATTAGCACAAATTGCCTTGGATCGGATACGAGTTTGAGCCAAACAATTAATGTTTCAGCAGCCCCTACTTATAGTTTAAATCCTGATAGTATTTATTCTACTGTAACCTGCGGAAATACCCTTACCGCCAGTTTCGATATTTCTCATTTAGGCGGAGGTATTCTTTACTACGATCTTGAAGCCAAGGAAAGAGGTGTAGATCCCTATGTGATGAATGAAGATTTTGAAAGTGGAATGGGGAGTTTCGGATTGGCACCCTTCCCTTCTTCAGGATTTAGTGCATCCCAACAAGCATCTTCCACAACCCCCGACGGTTCCTCCGCTTTGGATTTAACCGGTTATACTGGTGGTTATAATGGCCTTATCAGTCCACTTACAAGTTCACAACCACTTGAGGTTTCCTATTATTTTTATACTACAAATACAACCTATTCTTCCTATATAGCCATCGGTAATTCTCCTGCTTCTACCTATAGCAACATGTTTTATGCCTATTGTAGATATGGACAAATGAGGGTGTCTACATGGTTTGGAACTTATTATTATACCATTAATAATAACCAATGGAATCATGTAAATCTGAAAAACATTGATTGGACCAATCACACTTTTGATCTGTATTTAAATGGTAGTTTGTCGCAAACAGGACTGTCCTTTGCTGATATAAATATTCCTTCCGTAAATGAAATACATCTCTGGAATGGTAGCTCTGCAACTTGTAGTTTCGATCAAATTAAAATTAGAGTAGATGAACCTGCACCGGTTACAATGACTCCTTCGAGTGGAGTTTTAAGTTCATCAAATACCAATACTATAAGCTTATCCACATCTACAGCAAATATGATTGCTGGTAGATATATCTATGATCTTGAATTAAGAACAAATGGTGCATCTTCTGATAGCCTTTTCACCATCCCTTGGGTAATTGATGTAAACGGATTGGCAATTGCCAATTTGGATAAAACATGTTTTAATTTTTCCAACCCATATCAGGGATTATCCTATCAAGATTCTGTTAGAATTATTAATGGTGGCTGCGATTCTTTACATATTACCAATATTGTTACTACCAATTCGGACCTGCTATCTAATATCAGCCAATTAAGTATACAACCATGGGATACCGCATATTTGAAGGTAAACTTTAGTCCTTCTACAATTGGCACTTATACAGACTCTTTGAAATGGACAAGTAATGCAGGAGATACAGCTATTTGTTTAAATACTCAAAGTTTTGGTGCCCCGCAAATTGAAACGGACTCAGCAGTTTACAACAGATATTATACTGGATGCTTTGATTCCGTTCCCTTCGATTTTAAAATTTACAATCCTGGACAATCTAATTTGAATTGGAATATCCCAAATCATTCCGTAGCCGGAAATGTTGATGATTTTGAAAACGGAATTAACAACTCCATCTGGTCTAGTTTAGGCTCCAATATTATCCTAAATGCTTGTGATGTAAATTCTGGAACTCAGGCTTTAGGGATAACAGGAAGTAATAGATACGCCGTAACTAATGCTTTTAATCTTGTAGCAGGTGATTCGGTTAGGTTTTGGGCAAGACCAGGTTTTAATGGCGGAACGGCTTGTGAGAATCCCGATGGTTCAGAAACTTTATTTTTCGATTACTCTCTAAACGGAAGCACTTGGTATAGTTTGGGTTCTGTATCCAGTTATACAACTGTTGGAATGATGTACCGATATGCCGTTCCAGTATCAGGTTCAATCAGTTTTAGATTTAGGCAAATAAACTATACTGGCTCTAGTATAGACAATTATATTGTTGATGATTTTTCGGTTGGAAATGTTTCTTCTGGAAACTTTAACCCCAACTCCGGTGTGATTGCGGCAAATGATTCTGTGAGTGTAACGGGTTATTTTAATGTAGCTAATCTTGGATCTGGAATTTATCCAAGAACAATCCTCATAAAATCTAATGACCCAGTAGACTCAGCTTATTCGATTACGGTGAATTTGAATATTACTGGACTTCCAGAAATAATGGCTCCAGGAAATTGCCTTACAATGGATTCTACCATGTTAGGATTTTCCAAATTGGATTCCATTATGATCTATAATTCAGGTTGCGATGATCTTAATATTACAGCTTTAAACACAGCTACCAGTGAGTTTAGTTCATTAACAAGCTCCCTAATTTTAGCCCCTGATGATACTACGTATATCAATATCCAATTCTCTCCAACAGGCTCTGTTATAGGACCAAGAATTGATACCCTTAGCATTCTTAATAATGATAGTCTTATTAAAGTTTGTTTAAAGAGTTTTGCACTCGGAGCACCATTGGCCGTTTTAGATACAAATGCTATTAATGTTACCATCAATAGTTGTGATGATTCGGTACTAGTACGTCGAACTATTTATAATAATGGACAAGGGAAATTAAACTATAAAATAAAGGGGAATTCTTCTTCTAATCCAGGATTACAGGAGGTGCTTGATACCTTTAGAAATGGTCATTCCACCTTAGTAGGTCATATCCCTAGCCCCTATTATTTCTTTGATGGAATTAATGGGAATAACATTGGTGATGGTGGAGGTGATATGTATGATGGAGGAAATTATATTTCCACGAATCTTCAATCCAATATTTTTTATTCTCAAGATTTAGTTCAAAGCTCTACAGCCTTTGGTCCAAATGGTCAATATTTCACCTATAAAGGTATGGGAATGTGGATTTTGGCTGCAGATTTGGATGGCATAAATAATTTCAGAATAACAGGAAACCTTGGTGCTGATGGAAGTGGATCCGTAAATAGCTCAGTTCTGACTTATCAAAAGGGTAGTGATAGTTATAAGGGTTTTGCAAAACGTGTATACAATGCTTTTGACCCTTCAATCAATCACTTGATGATTGTAAAGGATGATCCTGCAATTACAAGAACCCATCTTACTTCCACTAACAACGAAAATCACAATCTATTTGGATTGAATAATTCAAACCGTATTTATTATATCCTATATGCAGGTACTTCAGGCTCTTTTATTGGAGATGGACCTACACAAAATATCATGAATAATTTTATAGACATGATACATGCTACAGGTGGACTTGAAGACTGGTTACGAGTAGCACCAGATTCTGCTCAGGTGGCTGTTGCGGATAGTGTGGAATTAGATATTTGGATTAAATCAACGGGTTTAACCGTAGGAAATCACACGGCAAATATTGTGGTAAATACCAATGATCTTGCAAATCCAAGCCTTACCATTCCTGTAAATTTAACAGTGAATGGCCAAGCAGAAATGTTGCTTGATACTGTTTCGTGCATTTCTTTTACAAATGTGCTTCAAGGGGTAACAGAATCTGATAGTCTTTGGATTTATAATGATGGATGTGATACTCTTGATATTAGTAATATTAGCAATTCACTACCTGAATTTAGTGTTGCAAATTCATTACCCATTGCCCTTAGTCCAAATGATAGCCTAGCTATTGTGGTGGATTTCACCCCCATAACAGTTGGAAGTTTTGCTGATACTTTGAGGATATTTAGCAATGATAGGGATGTAGCAATTTGTCTTTCAGGAAGCTCCTTAGGAGCCCCACTTTTATCGCTTCCTGGCGATAGTTTAGTGGTGGAGGTTAATAAGTGTAGAATAATTCATAGCGAAGCATATGCGCTTTCAAATATTGGACAAGGTGCTATGAATTACAATCTTAAAATTGGACAATACCGAGGTACCAACAGGGAGTATTATAATACCACTGGAGCGAGCACAGATCACGTTTTTAAGAATACACCTATAGATGCTGATACTATAGAAATAAAAGTGATAATCAATGGTGATTTTGGATTTTCCAGTCAAAGGCCTACCCTTTATATCAATGGTAACTATTACACTACTGTATACAACAACAATTTAACCTCCCAGAATGACACTTTGATATTCACCATTTTTGGGGCCAATGCTAATTTCTATTCTCAATTAGATTCTATAAAAGTTGGATTAATTAATACCACGAACGTTCAAGGAATTTCTGGATCATTTCACCAAATTGATATAAGAGTAGTAAAGAATACCAATTGGGTAGCCATAACCGGATCAACAGGTGGTACCATAAGTCCAAACGGAACAGCAAACCATAACTTGTTGTTCAACTCCGCTGGGTTGGCAGTAGGAAACTATAGAACCATACTTCAAATAGCTAGTAACCAGCCGAATGAGCCCTTTGTTCATATTCCTTTGGTAATGAAAGTTATTTCAGAAGAAGAATTGGTGCTTTCAGATACCTGTGTGAATTTTGCTAATACCTTTATCGGTGATACCGCTTTTGAAAGATTGGTAATTTATAATATAGGCTGTGAGCCCTTGAATGTTAGTAATATTATTAATACCAATAATGTTTTTAAACTTTCCACCACTTCTGGATCTGTGGCTGTGGACGATTCTTTGGTAATTGACATGAAATTTGTTCCAACAGTGCCCGGAAATTATTCAGCTTCCCTTATTATTAATAATAGTGATACCAATAGGATAGTTTGTGTAAATGGAACTGCCGTTGCAAAGCCAGATGCAGGCTTTAGTTATTTTGAGGATAATGTATGCATGGGTAAATTCATTTTCCAAGATACCAGTATTTATACACCAACCGGCTGGCAATGGGATTTTGGAGATGGAAACTTGAGCAATAGCCCTAATCCAACCCATTTCTTCCCGGAACCTGGATTCTATAATGTAAAGCTTACCGTGGTAAATCTTAATGGATTAGACACCATGACTCAAGTTATTGAGTCCAAAGCTTTGATGGCAGAATTTGTAATGTCTCACGATACGGTTTACGGAGATTCCATTGTGAATTTTGGTGATAGTAGTAAAATTGGAAGCAGCTGGGCCTGGGATTTTGGAGACGGAAATACAGATACTTTGAAAAATCCTAGTCATAGCTATTCTCAAGCAGGAAGCTATACAGTTAGCCTAACGGTTAGTAATACTCATGGTTGTACAGAAACTCTTAGCAAAACTATTATTGTTTTAAGTAATATCGGTTTAGATGAAAACCAGGCTTTAGAGCAAATGATACAATTGTATCCAAATCCATCAAGCGGAATTTTTTATCTCGAAATAGACCCACAAGCTGTGACGAGTATGAATGAATTTGAGGTTCAGATTTCAGACATGACAGGGAGGTCTATTCTTCAAATATCAAATTTAGAGGATTTTAAAACTAAGCTAGATCTGGAACAATTTGAATCTGGAGTATATCTACTTCAGGTATATAAAAATGGAAGCCTAATTTCCCATAAGCGTCTCGTTAAAGGGAAATAAATTTTGAATTAACTATAGAAAGCCCAATTACATGGATTTGTGATTGGGCTTTTTATTTTATTAATGCTGGCAAACAAGCTTAAATTGCTAATTTTGGCAGGTGTTGATTTCTGAAATAATCGCTTATTGTGGAGCACTGGCCATTGGCCTAACCTTAGGACTTACTGGTGCAGGTGGTTCCATTCTTACCGTACCCATTTTAGTTTATTTATTGGGCTTTGATTCAATCCTTAGTACGGGCTACTCTCTGTTCATTGTTGGCTGTACAGCGGCAGTAGGAGCTATTCGAAACCTTATCAAAGGAATGGCTAAAATTAAGGTGGCGCTTTGGTTTGGTTTAGCTAGTATGCTGAGTATATTTATTACCAGAAAGTACCTTATTACCGCTTTGCCGGATAATATTCTGGAAATTGGAAACTTCCTTCTTAGCAAGAATATTGCGGTAATGTTATTATTCGCCACATTGATGATTTTCTCTGGACTGAGAATGGTGAGAAAAAAGAAGGCCACTGGAGGTGTAAGTATTGGCGATTTATCCTATCCCAGGTTGATAATTCAAGGATTGTTTGTGGGTTTGCTTACAGGTTTGGTTGGAGCAGGTGGTGGGTTTTTAATCGTCCCTGCTTTGGTGATTTTAGCAAAACTTCCCATGAAACAGGCTGTTGGAACATCGCTATTAATAATAGCAACAAATTCAATGGTTGGATTTCTGGGTGACTTAAGTAATAGGTCTATGGATTGGGGATTTTTATTGCCTTTTGCAGGAATTGCCATTTTGGGGATATTTATGGGGATGGCATTAGCTGATAAAGTAAACGGAGCACAGCTAAAACGAGGTTTTGGATTTTTCGTCTTAGCTGTGGCTGCTTTTATTTTGATAAAGGAATTTTCTTCAATTTTAGGGTATTAGGCTTCTTATCTTTCATTGAAGTTGAGAATCATAATTAAATTTCCATCCGCGTAGAATTCAAAATCCCCATTTGCACCTTCTTCATAAGCATGAAATTCCCAGAAAAATATTTCATCATCTTGAAATTCATTTAAATCTTCATCAACAATTCTAATTTCCCAAACTTCATCTGTTGCTAAGATTTCAGCAGGGAAAACAGTGGTTGTAGGCAAGAAATTGCTATTGTCTTCAGTAAAAGTGCTAAACTCCCAGTTATTTGCAGATCGCCTTTTTAGATCTATTCTAATATCTGGCGCACTATTGTCCGCATCATAATTTAAAGCGGGCAAGGCTAAAACTTCTGCAGTTTTAAAATATCGGTTTGGGTATTCGAAATATTCTTCTTTTACACAACTACTGAGAAAGAGAATTGAGGCAAGGAGGATAAGATTTTTCATAATTTATTTAGTTTGGTGTTGGTTTCCTTTATTGATTGCCTAAATTTCAAAAATGAGGCCAAACTTAATCTATGTTCACAAGTAATTGAAAAACAGGTCTTTATATTGTCGGGATAATAATTGTCGAGCATGAGCGCAAAAAATAATATTGGATTATGCCTTGGAGGAGGAGGAGCAAGGGGTATTGCCCATCTTGGAGTAATCAAGGCATTAGAGGAATTAAAAATACCCATTAGTCATGTTGCCGGAACAAGTGCAGGAGCTCTTGCAGGTTGTCTTTTTGCAGCTGGTATTAAAGCAGATGACATCTTCAAAGAAATTGAAAAAAGTTCTTGGTGGAAAATAATGAGCCCATCAAAACTATCCTTAGGGCTTACCAGCCATAAGTATATTTTAAAATTATTGAATGCCATGATCGCTGAAAATGATTTTAAGGCTTTGGCTTTAAAATTTTATGTTTGTGTAACCAATATCACCGACGGTGAGGAGTGGATAATTGAAAATGGAAATTTGTTCGACTCTGTTGCAGCCTCCTGTGCCATACCGGTTCTTTTTGAGCCAATAAAACTTGAAGAAAAGGTTTGTATAGATGGTGGACTTCTCAACAATATGCCTGTTCAACCTCTAAAAAAGCTGAAACTACCAACCATTGGTGTTAATATTAACGAACATGGTAAGGCTTCGGATTTGAGCTCCATGCCTCAAATTGCAAAAAGATCTTTTAACCTTGCCGTGTGGAGGGCAACACAAGCAAATTGGGAAATGTGCGATGTTAAAATTGATGTAACAGCAGCTCATGATTTCGGCTTATTAGATTTTCATAAGGGTGATCAGCTTTTTAAACTGGGTTACGAGGCCGCCATGAAATGTGAAAATGAATTAAAGTCTCTAATAACTCAAGAATAGTTTTACTTATTAAGATCTTTACCAGAATAACCATTGTAATTTATGTTTGAAATAAGCGCTAGCAAAATTCAAAGTGTAATTGTTCACCTTGTTGGGAATAAACTAAAGGAAGAAAGTCTAGTTTTTAGTGAGGAATTATCGGGTATGGACCAAGCTACAGAAAATGTGATATGGACCTACTTAATGTCTGCATTTAAAAGCCCAGATTTTTACAAATTCCATCACCCTGTTGATTTAGAATTTAATGCCGTTTACCAAATAATCAAGGATACTTTTAAAGATGAAGAAAGCTTTAAAAGAAAGTCTTGTGACCTGGCAAAACTATTATATGATGTTTCTGATCATCCGCAAATTAAGGCTGGGGAATTTTTTGTCATTTTATTCAAAGATTTAGCATTTGACAAGATCAGTGGTGATGCTATTGGAATTTTTAAATCGGAAAGAAAACAAGCATTTTTGTTTACAGAAGAATCCAATTCTGTAATTGATTTATTTACCTATAATGGTATTAGTCCATCCAAAGTTGATAAAGCCTGTTTGGTATTCCATGATTCCCAAGAAGATGGTTTTAATGTTTTGTCTGTTGATAATGTAAACAAAGGTGATGATGCAAAATTTTGGTTTGAAGAGTTTTTAAAGATTAAACCGAGATCTACAGATTTTTCTAAAACAGATAAGGTTCTATCCCTAGCCAAGGATTTTATTGAAATGGACTTAGGTGGTGAAAAGCAATTGGAAAAACCTGAATCAATTGATTTATTAAATAAATCCATTAATTATTTCAAGGAGAATGAGTCTTTCAATATTCAAGAGTTTAAAGATCAAATTTTTGAAGATGAGAAAATTGCTGAAAAATTTCTAGAATTTAGTGATGAAAGAAGTGTTCCGGAAATAAGCATAAACGAATCATTCACCATTTCGGTTCCGGCCGTAAAAAAGAAGAATAAATTTTTTAAGAGTGTTCTAAAGCTGGATAAAAATTTCCATGTCTACATCCATGGAGATCGTGAATTGGTGGAGAAAGGTGTTGATGAAAATGGAAAGAAATATTATAAATTATACTATGAGGAGGAATCCTAAGAAAGGGGGGCAAATGCCCCCCCTTTTTTATTTTAAAGTATAATATAATCCCATATATATATTACGACCAAAAATAGGCCCCCAAGCATAATTTGTGTCGAAAGTGTTGGAATAAGGGTTTTGAGAATTTAAAATAGGACTCGTTGTTTGGCGGTAGTCAAAAACATTATCCGAGCCTAAAAAAACTTCGATCCCATTGCCAAATTCTTTGTTCACCTGAAAATTAGCAGTGAAAAAGGAAGGAGATAAATCGGGAATCTGAATAACTGTTGGATGTTGTTCCGTGTCTGGCAATCTTTTTTCTCCAAACCAATTTAGGGTGAAATCGAATTTCCATTTTTTACTTGTATTATAGGAAAGGTTCACAAAGGCCCTGTTTTTTGGAACTAAATAGGCTTGTCGTAAACCTTCCAAATAGTTTTCCTCAGAATTCAAATATTTATAAGCGAGCCTAAGTTCTAGGTCTTTGATTATTTCCACATCCAGTTGGCTAAACAAGCTTAAACTTCTGGATTTTGATCTGTAAAGGAAATAAATGGTGCTTGGGTCGAAATCGGAATCCACCACCAATTGATTTTCAAAATAGGTGTAAAAGCCATCCAAATTGAAACTAAAATCTTTACCAAATAAGCTAAATTTCTGGCTCCAACCAATTCCTGAATTCCAAGCCACTTCTGGAGAGATGTTTTGGATTAAATCAAAATTTAAGGTTCTGCCGCTTGCCAGAGCATGAACATGTTCAATTATAGCATTGGCTGTCCTTTGTCCTCTACCTCCACCTATTCGCAGTGCTGAATTTTCATTTAGATCATATTTAATATTCAACCTTGGTGTGAGGAAAGCATTTTCGAAATACAGATTATAATCTCCCCTAATTCCTGCAACCATGGTTAGTTTTGGATTGGGGGTATAGGTATATTCAAAATAAGCTCCCGGTACAATTTCGGTTCTAGATGAGTTATAAACGAAAGAACTCAGAGGGTCACTAATTAGTCTTTCTGAAATATCATCCGCTTGCAGGGAAAGGCCAGTTTTAAATTTATGATTTGTATTTCCGATGATATCCTGGAATATACTATTGAAATAAAAACCATACTGTTCACCTAAATAATTCCTATTGCCAAAGCTGGCTTCTCTATCCTGAAAATTGGCACTAAAAATTAAACCGATGCTACGGTCAATTTTATCTTCAAACACATATCCTGCTTTACCAAATACCTCGAACCTTCTTCCTTCTGAAGAATATCCCCAAACACTATCAGATGGGTTTTGCTCTTCCGCAAAGGAAATTTGCCCACCTCTTTTCAAATCTTGAATAGCTGTTGCACCAACTTGTCATTCCCATCCCTTGCCATCTCTTCCAAAATGCCACTTATTACTAAGATTAAATTGGCTTCCAATAGGCATATCTGCAAAACCATCTTCATTCTGATCATTTACAAATGGTGAATTGCTGTAATGGGCTAGGATTTCGGATGAAGTAGTTTCATTGATCTTAAAGCCAGAAACGATATTTCCTTCCATTCTACCTCCTTGATTCGCGAAAATATTGAGGAGTAAAGGAGGGCTTGTTTCTGGCTTCATTAGCTCCACATTTATTTGCCCAGTTATACTCTCATAACCATTCATCACCGAGCTTAAGCCCTTCGTTAGTTGAATGCTTTCCACAAATGGACCAGGAATGTAGGTAAAACCAGTAGAGGCGTTTATTCCCCTTGCAAAAGGAATATTTTCCCTCTGGATAAGTGCATATCTACCAGCCAAGCCCAACATTTCAATATGCTTGGTTCCTGTTACCGCATCCGCAAATGAAACGTCTACCGAGGCATTTGTTTCAAAGCTTTCACTTAAATTACAACAAGCCGCCTTTCGCAATTCCTTTGCATCAATTTTATAGGTGAGATCCGGCCTTTTTAGGTCTACTGTACTAGCATCTACTTTACCAACAATATCTACCTCATTTAATTTTTGACCATTGGCTTCTAACCTAAAGTTGATACTTCCTTTTCTGGAAATAACAATTTTTGTTTGTGTAGCATAGCCAATAAAACTTACGCTTAGCTCATTGCTCTTTGCACTTCTTTCAATTTAGAAATAGCCCTTGGAGTCCGTGGTAGTACCAATATTAGTACCGGCCCAGAAAACACTTGCTCCAGGTAAAAGAAATTCTTCTTCCCCATCCCAAGCCTTAACGGTGCCACTTATTTGTCCAATTGCAATTTGAGCAATTAGACAAAAAGAGATTGTTAAGAGTTTCATTATTGTTTTTTGGACTGTTTTTCAGCTTCGTGATCATTCACTACCTCTGGGTCACGGTAATGGCAGCAGCCATGAAGTTTATTATAGGCTTCATCCGGAGCGGTTGCATATTCAGTATCATAACCACTCGCAATAATAGACTTGTTAATCCTCATCAGGTCTACTTTGCTACTGTCGTAAGATAAAACAAGAATTTTGGTTTCAGAATCCCATTCGGCTTTCTTTACACCTTCCACTTTTGCGGCTTTTTCTATCACTCTTTCGCACATCCCACAAACACCATTTACAATCATGCTTGTATCTATATTCTGCGCATTTAGACTATTGGAGCCAATAAATAGCAATGCCAATAGCATTATAGTTTTAATATTTTTCATCGTTTTATATTTTTATTTGGAACCCTAAGGTTCATTTTAATTGATTTTAGAAATAGTAAGAATTGAGAATACTATTCGGCCTAAATTAAAAAACGTTGAATTTCTATGAGAATTTCCTTCTGAGGTAATGGTATTTCTGGTGGAGAAAATTTTTGATGCTTGATATCGTTCAGCATCAAATTTAGACCATCAATTAAATTAAAGCTCTGGAAAAAGCTTAACGAGAAGGGTGGAAATAAGTTTTGGGATTTTTCTTCTTTCTTAACTACTAATATTCCTGGTGCCGATAGAGTTTGATCTAGACAACAAGTATGCTCCCTAGAAACTTGATCCTGAACCGGACTGCAAGAATGAGCTTGCATGGAGCAACTTTCACCTATACTATAGTAGCTAATATTTTTTAGCATACCCATACAGTAATGTCTATTTACTGTAAGTCCCATGCTGGAAAATAAAAGGCATGCGCTTAGAAAAAGGGATGATATGAGTTTAAATAACTTCACCGCACAAATTTAAGAAATTTTAAGAGGATAGAGAACTTTAATCTTCTAAGGGGTCCTCGTCGAAATTTTTGAGGCTGCCTTTTTCGGAAAGTAGAATAGCAATAGGTCTGGTTTTTTCAAACTCAGCGCAAATAATTACTATGATAACCGTTATAGGCACGCTTAATATCATTCCAGTAATTCCCCACATTACTCCCCAAACTGAAAGTGCAATGATTACTACAAGCGAACTTATATTTAAAGAATTACCCATCGCTTTGGGTTCTACAATATTTCCTATAATTAACTGAATGGTTCCTACAATTCCTAATACCAAAAAGAATGGTCCCCATTCTCCAAATTGTAAAAGGGTAAAAAGGGAAGGGAAACTTGTGGCAATTAAGGAACCAATGGTTGGGATATAATTTAAAAGGAAAATTAAGAATGCCCAAAAAACTGGGGCCTCAACACCAATTGCCCATAATGCTATGAAACTTAAAAAGCCTGTAAGCAGGCTTATCAGCGTTTTTAAATATAAATAGCTTCCAATAGATTTTTCAATTTTCAACAAAATGGTATTGGCATTTGCATATTTCTTAGGATCCTTATAAAGTGCCTTTAATTTATTGGGGAACATTACATCCTCCAACAAAAGAAAAAGGGTATACAGCACTATAGTAAAAGCATTGCCAAAAATTTCAGTTAGAGATGAAAAAACAGCAGCTAGAATCCCTGAAAAGTCAAAATCACCAATGAATTCACTGATCATTCCAGCGATATCAATTTTTAAATTAGAATCTAATAGTTCCTGAATGTGTTTAACGTTCTTTTCGTAAGTAGGAAGGGATTCTGAAAGGAGTTCGATATTTACTATCAACATATTCACTATGGCTCCTACAATACCAAAAATGATCAATGCTGATATAGTGGTCTGCAGCCAATGAGGAAAGAACCGACGGATGAACCCAACTTTTTCTAGACCATTTTTCTTTATTCCACGGATAAGAAACCAAACCAACAATGCCAATACAAAAGGTATTAATAGCTGCTTGGTGAAAATGAGTATCGTTACCGATCCAACACCAATAATTAAGGAATAAGCGGTTCTAGATAAGGACATATTAAATTTCTAAGCTTGCCGGAGTATATCGCAAGTTAAGTTAAATATGTAAAAGCCATTCTTGAAGGATGTATACCGCTGCTCCAGCAAAATATCCGATGATAGCCAAAAGACTTATTTTCTTTAAATACCATCCAAAGGAAATTTTCTCTAATCCCATTACAGCAACTCCAGCTGCAGAACCAATAATAAGGGCGCTTCCACCTGTTCCAGCACAATAGGCAAGGAACTCCCAAAATAGACCATCCTGGGCAAAATAAGAACCCTCAATTATACTGATATCATACATCCCCATAGCAGCTGCTACCAAGGGTACATTATCTACAATGGAGGAAAGCAATCCTATTATAATACTAACCACATACACCCCCTGCGCTTCATCGGTTCCCACATTATTGTCGAGGAACATGGCCATATCTCTTAGTTGACCAGCAGATTGCAAACTAGCAACAGCTAATAAAATACCTAAGAAAAATAAAACACTTGGCGTATCTACCTTTTGCAGTACAGCAATAACGCTTAGTCTAGATTTTACCTCATTATTCTTTTTACGGTGTAAAATTTCTGTAATTACCCAAAGTACCCCTAAACTCAACATCATTCCCATAAATGGAGGAAGATGGGTTACAGTTTTAAAAACTGGAACGAATAACAAACCAGCAACTCCAGCTATAAAAACTATCGTTCTTTCTTTTGAAGTGGTAGGATTAATATGATGCTCTAAATCCTGAGATTTATTAGGACGTGTTACATTTCCTTTTTGTCTAAATGATAAAATCGCTAGAGGAACTAATAAACATACCAAACTCGGGATAATAAGCTTTACGATAATGGCCCCAGCAGTAACCTGGCTTCCTATCCATAGCATGGTGGTGGTTACATCACCAATTGGCGACCAAGCTCCACCAGCATTCGCCGCAACGATCACCATACCAGCAAATAGCCATCTATCTTTTTTGTCATCAATTAATTTCCTCAATAAGGAAATCATGACTATAGATGTAGTAAGGTTATCTAAGGCAGCAGAAAAGAAAAAGGTTAGAATACAAACAACCCATAGTAATTTGGATTTTTTTGTGGTTTGAATACGATCCGTAATTACGGCAAATCCTTCATGGGCATCCACAAGTTCTACTATGGTCATGGCACCAAGTAAGAAAAACAAGATGGAGCCTATCTCTCCCAAATGTTCTAGAATTTGAAAATGAGTAACATAGTGGGTTATGAATTCTGTTTCTTCAGTAATATGAGATTTCTCCCTAAACATATCTCCTATATAGTGCGGGATTGCCTCAAAATTCACAATACCCTGTGCTCCCAAAACATAGATTGTCCAGCATACTACACCAGTAATTAAAGCTGATGCAGCTTTATCAATTCCAATATTGTGTTCCAAAGCAATGGCCACATAGCCAATTACAAACACCGCAACCATTAATAGATACATGGGATATAATTTTTTTTTAACGAAGCCAAAAGTAATAAAAGAAGCTTCTTAATTTATGTTATGATTATTAACATTTGAATTATTTAAATAAAAAAGGCGCAATTTGAAAACTGCGCCTTTTTTATCAATCCTATAATGGTCTTAAACTAATTGTTTAAGCGAAATTTCATAGGCGGTTTTAGTAAGTAATAGTTTATCTTTTCTAAGCTCATAGCATTTTTCTAATGCCTGCTTAATAGTGTTTGAAGTATCATCAAAAATGGCCTTATCAGAAAGACTTACATTATCTCCCATTAAATAACCAAAAACTCTAGCCATACCACAATTACTGATAAAATCAGGAATGCAATTAACTTTTTGGTCTGCATACTCCGAAATGGCACCATAGAAAATTTCATTATCCGCAAAGGGAACATTCGCCCCTGAGGAAATTACCTCAAGGCCATTATCTACCATGCTATCCAAATGTTTTTTACTCACTAGGCGTGAAGCAGCTGCTGGAATAAAAATTTCGGCGCCAACTTCCCAGATTTTCGAATTTGCTTCTTCAAAACTCATCATGTTTTCAGCCACTAAATAATTACCCTTCTTAGCCTTAAATAATTCCTTAATTTCATCAAAATTGAAGCCCTCAGGATTTAATAGCCCACCAACACGATCAATAATACCAGTAATCAATGCGCCTTCTTGTGCAAGGTAATATGCTGCTGCTGCCGCTACATTTCCCCAACCTTGGATTATCACTCTTTTCCCCTTAAGGTCTCCACCGTAAATTGAATAAAAATGTCGAACTGATTCTGCAGTACCATATCCTGTAATCATATCGGCTACTGTATATACTTGTCCTCCTTGGGGAGCAAGCTCTGAGTTGCTAACTGGAAATAGAACTCCCTTCTGTAATTGTTCAATTTTTTTACTTTTTGTTTCAGGATTTGGGTTAAAATGCCCCACTAGTACACCCTCTTGCGGATGTTCAATTCCCAAATTATTGGTAATGGGAATAACCTCGTGGATTTCATCAACATTTAAATCCCCACCTGTACCGTAATAATTTTTTAATAAGGGCTTCACAGCCTTATACCATCTTTCCAAAACCTCAGATTTTCGAGGATCATTTGGATTGAAATTGATTCCTGATTTTGCTCCTCCAATAGGAGGTCCAGCTACGGTGAATTTAATTTCCATGGTTTTGGCTAGAGAAAGTACCTCATGTTTATTTAGGCCTTCCCTCATTCTAGTGCCACCACCCGCAGCGCCTCCTCTTAATGAATTTATTACTACCCATCCTTCGGCAGTTGTTTCACTATCATTCCAATGGAATACTATTTCTGGTTCCTTGGCCTCATATAGTTTTAGTAAATCTTTCATAGCTGATTTTGTTTGGTTGGCAAAAGTATAAAAACCACCAATGCCATTTTTTATTTGAAGCTTCTATTAAATGTAAATTTTTCCGGAACTGTGATCTTTTTTTGCTCCTGTTACGGAAGCCAAAACATTGGTTTTACCTTGCAGCCGCAAAAGGCCAAGTAATCCAAAAATTAGAGCTTCCTTAAATTCAATTAATTCTTTCTCTGGAATGCTGATTTGGCATTCTGTTTTGCTTCTTATCAAATCAATGAGAAAAGAATTATAAACCCCACCACCAGTAAATAATGCATTTGAAATAGTATGCTCCTCAATAATATTTGAAATTTGAATTGCAGCATGTTCTAAAAAGGTTCTCAATTTATCCTGAATTGTAATATCAAACTTTTCCAAGACCGGATTTATATGTTCCTCTACCCATTCTGCACCAAGAGTCTTTGGTCCCTGAACTTGATAGTATTCGAGTTTATTTAAAGTTTCAAGAAGAGGAAAGTTTATATTCCCTTTTCTAGCGAGATTTCCATCTTCGTCATAGGCGAGTCCTAAATTTTGAGATAAAGAATTGGATACATAATTTAATGGGCAAATATCCATAGCCAATCTTGATCCGTTTCTTCCAAATGAGATATTTACAAACCCTCCAAAATTTAAACATGCTTCATAGTTACCAAATAGAAGTTGATCACCAATAGGTACTAAAGGAGCACCCTGGCCACCCAACTGTATATCCTGAACCCTAAAATCACAAACTAGGGGTATTTTATGTCTATTAAAAATTTCCGGACCATTTCCTATCTGCAGTGTATAACCTTTTTCGGGCTGATGATAAATGGTATGTCCATGGGAGGCTATTAAATCTATATTTTTTGCTTCAATTTGATAACGCTCAAAGAAGTTTTGAATTTCCCTGGCAAGTAGAATAGCATATTCATGATCTAAGCTTTTCAGCTCTTCCTCGTTTTTATGGCTTTGGTATTTTAGTTTCTCCCTCCAAAAATCTGAATATTCTATGGTCTCGGCGGATAGAATTTCAAAGCTAATTTTAGACCCAATATGGAATTTTATGTGAGTAATATCTAATCCGTCCAGGGAGGTGCCAGACATTAAAGAAATAACATAGTATGTATTTTGACCTTCTTTTATCAATGTAATTTAGTAATGCCTTACCTTTGCAATCTTCAAAAATAGGATTGTCAATATAACAAACAACACGATATGAATTTTGAACTTACCGAAGAGCATTTAATGATCCAACAAGCTGCTCGTGATTTTGCCCAAAACGAACTATTACCTGGCGTTATTGAAAGGGATAATAAACAAGAATTTCCGGCAGAACAGGTTAAGATGATGGGAGAACTTGGCTTTCTCGGTATGATGGTAAGTCCAGAATACGGCGGGAGCGGATTGGATACAATTTCCTATGTAATTGCCATGGAAGAAATTTCTAAAGTAGATGCCTCTGCCTCTGTAATTATGTCTGTAAACAATAGCTTGGTTTGCTGGGGATTGGAAAAATTTGGTACAGAAGAGCAAAAAAGAAAATATTTAACACCCTTGGCTAAAGGGGAAATTATTGGTGCCTTTTGCCTATCAGAACCAGAAGCAGGATCTGATGCTACCTCTCAGCGAACTACTGCTATTGATAAAGGAGACCATTATTTATTAAATGGAAATAAAAACTGGATCACCAATGGTAATTCAGCATCTGTATATTTAGTGATGGCCCAAACCGATGTGGAAAAGGGGCACCATGGTATCAATTGCCTTATTGTAGAAAAGGGGATGGATGGATTTGTAGTAGGAAACAAAGAGGATAAACTTGGAATTAGAGGTTCTGATACTCATTCATTAATGTTTCAAGATGTTAAGGTGCCCAAAGAAAATAGAATTGGTGATGAAGGTTTTGGATTCAAATTCGCCATGAAAGTTTTAAGTGGAGGAAGAATAGGTATCGCTAGCCAAGCGCTAGGGATTGCTTCTGGTGCTTATGAATTGGCACTCAAATATTCTAAGGAAAGAAAGACCTTTGGAAAAGAAATCGGACATCACCAAGGAATTGGTTTTAAATTGGCGGATATGGCAACTGAAATTGAAGCCGCTAGACTGTTGTGCTATAAAGCCGCCTGGCTAAAAGACCAAAAAGTGAACTTTGATTTAGAAAGTGCACAAGCTAAATTATTTGCCTCTGCAACTGCTATGAAAACTACGGTTGAGGCTGTACAAATACACGGTGGTTATGGCTATGTAAAAGAATACCATGTTGAACGACTTATGCGCGACGCAAAAATTACCCAGATTTATGAAGGTACCTCTGAAATCCAAAAAATTGTGATTTCCAGAGCGATTTTAAAAGACTAATTTTATTAGAGTAGGGGAATGCAGCGTTCGAGCTTCATTCCTCTGCTACCTTTAATAAGGATGGTTTTGTCTTCTGGCAACTCCTTTTCCAGGTAAGAGATTAAAGCCTCTGTGCTATTAAAGTAAAGCTGTTTTTGGGAAGGTAATTTGCTTTTACAAAAAGCTTCACCAACGAAAATCACCCTTTCAAAATTCATTTTAGAAGCAATCTCAATAACTTTCTGATGCTCGGCTTCTTCATATTCTCCCAATTCAAACATATCCCCTAAAATCATCCACTTTGACTTTGCGCTAATTTGCTGAAGGTTATTAATTGCACCTTCCATGCTACTGGGATTCGCATTATACGCGTCAATAATTAATTGATTTTTTGGAGTGATTTCAATTTGTGAGCGATTATTTGTGGGAAAATAGGATTCTAGGGCGTCTTTTATATGGGCTTGCTCAATATTGAAATATAATCCTAGTGCTATAGCCGCGGAAATATTGTTGAAATTATAATGTCCAGTAAGATTAGTTTGAATTTCCTGAGACCCTAGGCCAATCTTTACAAAGGAGTTTCCAGAACTATAATTGGCTATTTCTTCAATAAAAAAATCTGGAGATTTAGAGTTTTCTTTTCCAAAAACCTTCCGTGATATATCGGCTGACAATTCCATTTGAAGGCTGTCCTCCTGGTTTACCAATGCAAGTCCTTGGTTTTGTCGCAAATAATCGTATAATTCCCCCTTGCCTTTAATTACCCCTTCAATTCCTCCAAACCCTTCTAAATGGGCTTTGCCGAAATTGGTGATATAACCAATATCAGGTTTACAAATCTTGCATAGGAATTCAATTTCCTTTTGATGATTGGCACCCATTTCAATAATACCTATTTCATCACCCTTTTTAATTCTCAATAAACTTAGTGGGACGCCAATATGATTATTTAAATTCCCAATGGTAGCCTTAACTTTATATTTTTTTTTCAGGATTTCATAGACTAACTCCTTTGTGGTAGTTTTTCCATTACTTCCTGTTAGGCCAAAAATTTGAATGCTGCCACTTAAGGAGTCTCGGTGAAAACTGGCTAATTCTTGAAGGGATTTTAAACAGTCATCCACCAGAATACAATTTGTACCGGTATATTCAACTTCATCAACAATGGCAAATGATGCTCCTGATTCAAGGGCTTTTTGGGCATATTCATTACCATTAAAATTATCACCCTTTAAGGCGAAAAAAAGATTTCCCGCTTCTACTGTTCTTGTATCAATGGAAATACCTGTAGAATTCAGAAAATAGGAATATAATTCTTGACTATTCATAGATAAAAAAAATCCCCCGTTTTGGCGGGGGATCAAATTTAAATATTAATTGTATTTATATCTTTTAAACTTATCTCTTTTAGGTTTGGATGGATCTTCATCTTTATCCGAACTTTGGTTTTGGAATCCGAGCCTGTCCATAGCACATCTAAATCCAATATAGTCTGTAGACTGGTTTTCTTCTAAATGCCTTCTCGTACCTGGAGTAAGCCAATATGCTCTGTCCTTCCAGCTACCTCCTTTATAAACTCTTGAGGTGTTGTCGATTAAGGTAGTTTTTTGATAATCATACATAGCAGCTTCTTCAGTAGGGTCTTGGTCGTAGTATATACTAGACTCTTGATCACCATCCAAAACATCTCTATAATCAGAGTATTTATAATTTCTTCTATTCAAGTTTTCCTCTTCAGTAACCTTGCGAGTAGGTAATTCTCCTGGAAGGTTATCGATAGCGCTACTATCAGAATTGTACTGAGGCTCTTGAAGAATTTCAAGGGCTCCAAAGTCTTGGTAATTTTCATCAAAAGTGCTAAACTGATTTCCTCTAAATGGATTTAAATCAGTCATATCTTCTGGAGATAATGGACGGTAAACATCCATCACCCATTCAGCCACGTTTCCAGCCATATCATAAAGACCGTAATCATTTGGAGGATAAAATTTCACTTGCATGGTTACCATAGCTTCATCATTCAACCAGCCACCTAAGCCGCCGTAGTCACCACGTCCACGTTTAAAGTTGGCCAGCATTTTTCCTCTTTCCCCTTTATCAGGGTTATGAGAAGAACTTCCGTTCCAAGTGTATTTATTGGCATCAGTAATACGGTTGAATTTTCTAGATCCAATATTTCCATAGGCAGCATATTCCCATTCCGCTTCTGTTGGGAGACGGTATTTTGGTAATAGAATACCATCATCCAATCTTACTGGTCTTCCTTCATCGCCATATGCACTATTAGGATTATTATCCTTTAACCCTTTTTTATTTTGTTGAGTATATTCTCCAGAACGGTATAAATAAACTTCTGTATTAAAATGATCCGCATCTGCTTGTTCAGGCATTTCAGAGAAAATACCTTCCTGAATTAATATATCTTCATTTACCCTATCAGTTCTCCAAGAGCAAAATTTCATTGCCTGTATCCAATTAATTCCTACTACTGGATAAAAATTATAGGCAGGATGGCGAAAATAGTTTAAAACGTATTTTTCATTCAAGGAAAGTGGATCTCTCCATACCAAAGTGTCTGGTAAAATACTCGTTAAAATTTCGGGGTAGTAGTCAAGGTCAAAAACTCTTTGTGTCCAATAAAGGTATTCACGATAGTCAACATTGGTAACCTCATTTTCATCTAAGTAAAAGGAGCTTACGGTTACTTGCCTTGGAATATTATTCCAATCTTTATAAAAATCTTCTTCTACTCTTCCCATGGTGAAGGTACCTCCTTCAATGAACACTAGGCCAGGACCAGTTTCTTGTCCATCATAATCATCATTGATTGAAAATCCACCATTATCTGGATCATTATAGGACCAACCAGTAGTATTACTGCCTGATTTACTACAAGAGCCAAGAATCAAAAAAGAAACTACCAAGGGTAGTATAGCTATTTTTTTAAAGTTCATTGTGTTCATACCTTGAAAAAATATTTTGTTGCTTTAAAACTAAAACTTTGGACATTTTATTGCCTTTACAGATGGTCTCCTCGTTCTGCAAGGAAATTGATAGGAAAGAGATATTTCATGGGCACCTCCTAAATCATTAGTTAAGGATGATAAGGTAACATCGTAACTGTAACCAATTTTCCATGCATTTTCTGTTGGTGCATAACCCAATAAAATTAAAAGAGCGTCCGGTCCACTTCCAGGAATAATTCGAGTTCCCAAGCCACCAGATAATTCTGCGCGATTAAAAGAAACACTTCCTGTGAATTGGCTGAAATTGCTTTGAACCTGATAAACGAAATTTGGAATCAGATAATTTTGAATACTGTTTGATAACCTCTTTCTACCTAAAGGAATGGTAATTCCTGCATGACCTGTTATTTTCATCGGAAGCTTTTCGTTAATAAAAAAGCTCTCCACAGGCTCCGTTAAATGGTTTATCACTAAACCCACATAAAATCTTTTTGTAAATCCTAAAAAACCTACGCTTACATCAAAATGTGAATTCGTGGTTTGACCAGGAGGAACTTCTTCAGAAGGTTTTACAAATCCATAAAAGGGATCAATCTGACTTGGAAAAGTAAAGCCATCCCAATCTAAGGATCTTTGTCTAAAGGTTGCTTGAAATCCAGACAGGAGATAAAATTTTCTTGAAGCTTTAAGGTGATAAGAGTAAATAGCACTCACCTCAGTTGCTGCTAGAGCGCCACTACCGGATTCATCTCTGGTGGCTAATAATCCAATACCACCATTGATACTACTTACATACTGATCATAGGAGGCAGAATAAGTTTGATAAACGCTCAGGCCGGGATATTGATTTCTGTAATTAAGGGTGGCTCTAGGACATTTATTCAAACCTGCAAAAGCTGGATTGAGGTATAGGGGGTTGGCATAGGCTTGTGTAAAGTGAGCATCCTGCCCAGACGAGAATAGGGGACACAGTAAAATACCTGTTACCAAAAGAGTTAGTAATTGTTTGCCCATTTTTTTTAAGGGTTTCAAGCTACAATTATACAAATTATTTAGTGTTCGGTTAATATTTAATTGGCTTTTTGGTGCTAAATAACGCGATTTTCCATTTTTAATTTCCCAAGAAGTACATATGAAGCTTATGTTTGCTCCTTTAAAATTTTCACATTTTATAATTTTAAAATAATAAGACCCATTGAATTGCGTTTAGCATCCATAACAAAATGAATAGATGAAATTAAGAAAACCAAAATTCTCGCTTTCAATTTTATTATTGTCCCTAGCCCATCTGTGCTTTTCTCAAAACTGGGCTAGCAATTCGGTTCTTAGCTCTGGAGATTGGTTCAAGGTATCAATAGAATCATCTGGAGTATATAAGCTAAGCCCCAGTTTTTTTGCGAACAACAATATTGGTTCATCTGGCCAATTAAATATCAATGAAATTAGAGTTTATGGAAACGGGCAAGGTGTTTTACCTCCTAATAGTTCTTTTTTCCGAAAAGATGATCTGAAAGAAATTCCCCTAAAAAGGGTGGATGCTAACCAAAATGGAAAATTTGATGGTGGAGATTTTATTTTGTTTTTCGCTCATGGTCCTCATTTGTGGAACCAAATTTCCAATTCAAACGATTTTAAACATGTCTTAAACTTTTACAGAGACCAAAACAGCTATTTTATTAGTACAGAAAACGGACAAGGAGCGGAGATAACTGCTGCAAATCCAAATACAGGGGTTCCTAATAATTCAATTACCAGCTATGATGATTTTCAATTTAAGGAGGATGAAAGCGATAATTTGGTAGGTGCAGGGAGAACATGGGTTGGAGATTTATTTGATTTCACCCTTCAATATAATTATGGTTTTAATTTCCCTGATTTGGATAAATCTCAAGAGGTAAAAGTGAGGGTTAGTGCTGTAGCAAGAGCATCCACCTCAAATACCTCAATGAAAGTAAGAATAGGTTCATTGCCTATTGATACTTTAAATTTTACCGCACATGGGACTAGTAATGGGGCACCATATGTTACGCGCGGAAGAGATGTAAATGGAAGCATAGAAAGTAGTTTCCAGTCTAATGTGGATAATTTTTCTGTTAGCCTTATTTACGACAATAGCCAAAACCCAAGTGGAGTCGCTTGGTTGGATTTTATTGAAATTCAGGCAAGAAGGAATTTAGTTTGGAGATCAAATAGCTTAAGAATTAGAGATGTAAACTCAGTTGGTTCTGGAAACATTTCAGAATTTAAAATTTCAAATGCCACCAGCAATATTGAAATTTGGGATATAACAGATTTAAACCAAACCTTTAAAATCCCTACAAGCCTTAATGGAACTGAATTGTCTTTTACTGTAGCTACAGATACATTAAGGGAATTCATCGCTATTGCAGGATCCAATTTTAGTGAACCAGTTTTTAATGGGAAAATTGAAAATCAAAACCTTCATTCCATTTTTTCCGCTGATATGCTTATTGTTAGCCATATTAATTTTAAACCTGCAGCCGATCGTTTAGCAGACTTGCACAGGGATCAAGATAATATGACCGTTGAAGTCGTTACTGTTGATCAAGTTTATAATGAATTCAGCTCTGGAGGTCAGGATATTTCGGCGATTCGGGACTTTACCAAAATGGTTTATGATAGGAGTCAGGGAGCTAATAAATTGAAATATTTATTGCTATTTGGCGATGCAAGCTATGACTATAGAGATCGGTTTACTAATAACAATAATTATGTTCCCATTTGGCAAGATCCTTCCAATCCATTTAGCCTTTATAATTCGTCGGTAACTGATGATTTTTATGGTATGTTAGGTTCCAATGAAGGAAGTAATTTGGGATCAAATGATATTGAGATTGGAATAGGACGAATACCTTGTGAATCTCTCGGCCAGGCAGAATCTTATGTGGATAAAATTGTGCATTATACCTCAAGTCCTAAAAGATTTGGAGATTGGAGGAATAAAGTTTTACTGATGGCTGATGATGTAGATGAAGGCTGGGAATCTACCTTTGTTCGTACTTCTGAAACATTGGAAGCAAGAACAAAAGCTAATTCCAATTCTTTCGTATTTGAAAAAATTTATTCTGATGCCTACCGTCAGCTATCTACTAGTGGAAGTCAGTCTTATCCAGAAGCTAGCGATGATATGTTTCGTAAAGTTCAACAAGGTAGTTTGGTGGCCAACTATATTGGGCATGGAGGAGAAATAGGTTTAAGCTCCGAAAAATTGCTGAAGCTCTCCGATGTAAATTCATGGACAAATTTTGATGCCATGCCTTTGTTCATCACTATTACTTGTGAGTTCACCAGATTTGATGATCCAAAAAGGGTTTCCGCTGGAGAACAGTTAATGTTAAATCCAAATGGAGGGGCAATAGGATTAATTTCCACAACTAGGGTGGTAGATGTTCATACCGCCACTAATTTAAACTCCCTAGTTTTTGATAGCCTTTTTGCTCTAGGGCCTGATCAATTGCCAAAAAGATTGGGCGAAATAATTAAAGATTCTAAAAATGGTTTAACCGGAAATAGTACAAGACTTAAATTTTCCTTATTCGGGGATCCTGCCATGCGCTTGGCCATTCCTTTTAATAGGGTATCCACAGTTGCAATAAATGGTAAGCCAGTAAATAGTGGGGCATTAGATACGATAAAAGCATTAAGTAAGGTGGTTATAGATGGACAGGTGAATGATTTTGATGATGTGAAAATGTCTAATTTTAATGGAGTTTTAAATGTTTCTGTATTTGATAAACCCAATTCTAGGCAAACATTATCCAATGATGGAATAGGAGGCCCAATTACTTTTAGACTCCAAAATAATCTTATTTACCGCGGGAAAGTTGAAGTTAAGGATGGAGATTTTAGAATAGAATTCCTTGCTCCTTTTGATATAGCATATCAATTTGGATTTGGAAAAATAAGCTACTACGCTCAAAATGGAGAGGTTGATGCTGCGGGTGTATATGACACTATTGTGGTTGGAGGATTTAGCGACAATGCCGGAGAGGATAATCAAGGACCCTTAGTAAATATTTATATGAATGATCAATCCTTCGTTCGTGGAGGATTAACCGGGCCAGATCCTGTACTTTTTGCCGTTTTATCTGATTCATCAGGAATTAATACTGTAGGAAATGCCGTTGGACATGATATTGTAGCTGTGATTGACGATGAAACTGATAAATCATTTGTGATAAACGACTTTTACGAAGCTGATTTAAATAGTTATAAATCGGGTACCATACGATATCCATTATTTGATTTAGAAACAGGTTCCCATAATCTAAAGCTAAAAGTTTTCGATGTCTATAATAATTTTACCAAGGCAGAAACTGACTTCATAGTTGCCGAAAGTGCCGAACTTGCTTTAGATAGAGTATTAAACTATCCAAATCCTTTTTCCAGTTCAACTCAATTTCAATTTGAACACAATAGAGCGAATCAACCTTTAGATGTTCAGGTTCAAATTTTCACCGTAAGTGGTAAATTGGTAAAAACTTTAAATACGAGTATTGTACCAAGTGGAAATAGAGTAACAGGAATAGTTTGGGATGGCTTGGATGATTTTGGAGATAAAATAGGGAAGGGCGTATATGTCTATAAATTAAAGGTGCGATCCCAATCAGATAACTTACAAGCTGAGCGATACGAAAAACTAGTAATTTTACGTTAGTGTCCTATTTGCACAATAAAAACCTATTTTTGCCTCTACTTAAAATAATTTAAGATTTGAATTTTTTCATGAGAAAGCTATCATTGGCCCTTTTCGTAGTAATTGTTTTTAATTCGGTTTTGAAAGCTCAAAACTTAGATCAATTAACCCTCAATCAATATTTAGAGAACCCTAGAGCTATTACCACAGCAGTTCCAATTATGGGTGTTTCCCCAGATGCTAGAGCAGGAGGAATGGGAGATGTTGGTGTAGCTTCCGACCCAGATTTATTCTCTATTTATTGGAATCCAGCCAAACTGGCCTTTTTACCAGATGGTACAAGTTCAATGGCTCTTTCCTATACTCCATGGTTAAATAAATTGGTTAATGATATTAATTTGGCTTACCTGGCAGGAGCTGTTAAGTTAGGAGAAAATCAGGCCGCAGGAGTTGCTCTTAGGTATTTTTCATTAGGAGAAATTGTATTTAAGGATGAGGATAATAATGATCTTGGAACCTACAATCCATACGAAATGGCCTTGTCTGGATCATATGCCCTAAAATTAAGTGAAAGAATGTCTTTAGCGGTTGGACTTCGATACATATATAGTAACCTAACCCAAGGAGCACAAGTTTCAGGGGTTGATACTAAGCCTGGTCAGACAATCGCCTCCGATATTGGATATTTCTATAAAAGTAGGGAGTATAATATGGAAGGTGGTAGAAAGCAATCCTTCGCCCTAGGTGTAAATTTTTCCAATATCGGTGGTAAAATTTCCTATAGCGATGATGCTGTTAGTGATTTCATTCCTTCTAACCTAAGATTAGGTGGAGCTTATCATTTGAGGCTGGATAAATACAATAGGTTGGTAGTTTTAGCAGACCTCAATAAACTTCTAGTTCCTACCCCACCTATCAAAGAAGGTTCTGGAGGTGTGGCTGATGATTCGAATGGAAACGGTGTTACAGGAGAGATTTTAGCTGGAAAGGATGATGATGTAAATGCCTTCCAAGGAATTTTTCAATCTTTTAATGATGCCCCAAATGGTTTTTCAGAAGAAATGGAGGAGGTGATGTATAATGTAGGAGTAGAATATTGGTATGAGGATCGTTTTGCTTTTAGAGGAGGTTATGCCTATGAAGATGAAGAAAAAGGAGGAAGGCAATATTTTACCCTAGGAATGGGCCTACGATATAATGTTTTTGGCCTTGATGTATCCTATTTGATTCCTGCTTCAGCAATTGTAAGAAGCCCCTTGGAAAATACTCTTAGATTTTCGCTTATCTTTAATTTTAATAATAGCGAAGGATAGAATATTTATTTCGCTTAGCGAATCTGGCCATTTGAAAAAAATCCAAAAAACATTAGAACTTCTAGAGTATAGTTTTGAAGAGCTTAGTTCAGAGCAAAAAAATCTAGTAGAGAATTCCCAAAAAGCATTTGAATTTTCCTATTCCCCTTATAGTAATTTCCCAGTTGGTGCTGCTATTTTACTAAACAGCGGGGAGGTGATAAAAGGCTCAAACCAAGAAAATGCAGCCTACCCCTCTGGTTTATGTGCGGAAAGGGTTGCACTATTTAATTATGGAGCGAATTTCAAAGACCAAGAAATCGCAGCTATGGCTATCTCCATCAAAAATCCCATCAATACATTTGCCTTCCCTTGTGGTTCTTGTTTGCAAGTAATTTCTGAATATGAAAACAAACAAAGCAAGGAATTTGAAATCATTATCTCCCATCCCTCGGAAGATAAATACTTGATTAGCAAAGGTGTTTCTAATCTTTTACCCTTCTCATTTAAAAAAGAAAATTTAATATAAAACCTCAATCACTTTTATATAAATTTGCGTTTCGTCTAAAAATTGAAATTAATGGCAAAGAAAAGAATTACCAAAGCGGTTTATTTGAAATGGTATGAGGAGATGCTGTTCTGGCGAAAGTTTGAGGATAAGACTTCTGCCTTATATATCCAGCAGAAAATCCGTGGCTTTCTTCATTTGTATAATGGTCAGGAAGCCGTTCTATCAGGATCTCTCTTTGCCATGGAGGAAGGCGATAAAATGATTACTGCATATAGGAACCACGTTCAACCTATTGGAATGGGTGTTGACCCAAGAAAAATCATGGCTGAACTAATGGGTAAAAAAACAGGAACCTCCGAAGGAAATGGTGGTTCAATGCATATGTTTTCCAAAGAACATCATTTTTATGGCGGACATGGAATTGTAGGAGGGCAAATTCCCTTAGGAGCAGGCTTAGCTTTTGGAGATAAGTATGCAGGAAGAAATAATGTAACCTTATGTTATATGGGGGATGGAGCAACCAGACAAGGGGCCTTTCATGAAACTATGAACTTGGCAATGCTTTGGAATCTACCAGTTGTTTTTGTAATTGAAAACAATGGATATGCTATGGGTACAAGTGTGGAAAGAACGGCAAACCATACAGATATTTGGAAACTAGGTCTTGGATATGAAATGCCTTGTGGCCCTGTGGACGGTATGGATCCGGAAAAAGTTTATAATGCCATGCACGAAGCAGTGGAACGAGCTAGAAATGGTGGAGGACCAACTTTGCTGGAAGTGAGAACTTATAGATATAAAGGGCATTCCATGAGTGATGCTCAGCATTATAGAACCAAAGATGAAGTTGCAGAATATCAATTGAAAGACCCTATTACTAAGGTTCTGAAAATTATTGAAGATAAAAAATACACTTCTGCAAAACAGATTGAAGAAATAGATGAAAGGGTAAAACTTCTAGTTAAGGAATGTGTGGAATTTGCAGACGAATCTCCTTTTCCAGAACCTGAGAATTTATATGCTCACGTATATTCAGAAAAAAACTACCCCTTTATAAAAAATTAATAAACAGGAATAACATGGCCGAAATTGTAAATATGCCAAGATTGAGCGATACCATGGAAGAGGGTACCGTTGCAAAATGGCATAAAAAGGTAGGAGACCAAGTAAGTGAAGGTGATTTATTGGCAGAAATTGAAACCGACAAGGCAACAATGGATTTCGAGGCCTTCCAAGAAGGGACCTTACTATATATAGGAGTAGAAGAAGGAAATACAGTTCCTGTAGATTCTATTTTGGCTATCCTTGGAGAAAAGGGTGAAGATGTTCAAGCCTTAATTGATGGACAAAACTCGGATGCCAAGGAGAGTGCGGAAGTTGAGGTTCAAGAAGGAACTTCAAAAGCTCCCGAAGAACCAGAATCAATTGAAGCCAGTGTAAATATTGGAAGTGATGAATCCTCAAATGGAAGAATAAAAGCCTCTCCTTTAGCTAAAAAAATGGCCAGTGATAAAGGAATAGACTTAAGTTCTGTTCAAGGATCAGGTGAAGGAGGTAGAATTGTTAAAAAGGATATAGACAATTACAAGGCCAGTGCTGTTCAGTCAGCTAGTGCTGCACCTGTACCTACAGGAGCTTATGAGGATTTCCCAATTTCTCAAATGAGAAAAACTATAAGTAAAAGATTATCTGCATCGAAATTTGGAGCACCTCATTTTTATCTTACTATTGATATTGATATGGATAATGCTATATCAGCAAGAAAGGCTATTAATGAATTAGCAGAAACCAAGGTTAGCTTTAATGATTTGGTTATAAAATCTGCGGCCTTTGCTTTGAGAAAGCATCCAAAAATAAATTCTAGCTATTTAGGAGATAAAATTAGGGTAAACCAAGATATTAATATTGGTGTGGCTGTTGCCGTTGAAGATGGTTTACTTGTTCCTGTAATTAGAACTGCAGATAAAAAAGGATTAAGTGTGATTAATTCGGAGGTAAAGGATTTTGCTGGAAAGGCAAGAAACAAAAAATTACAACCCTCAGATTGGGAAGGAAATACTTTTACCATCTCAAATTTAGGAATGTTTGGAATTGAAGAATTTACAGCAATAATCAATTCACCAGATGCTTGCATTTTGGCCATAGGTGCTATTAAACAAGTTCCCGTGGTGAAAAATGCTCAAGTTGTTCCTGGCAATATGATGAGGGTAACCTTATCTTGCGACCATAGAGTGGTGGATGGCGCTATGGGATCAGAGTTTTTACAAACATTCAAAGCTATAATGGAAAACCCAATTGGAATGTTGATTTAATATGGTTTTGATTTAAATAAATTTTGAAAGCCCTTACTTCTATAAGTGAGGGTTTTTTATTTTAATATGTTGAAATATGAAGGTTTTAATTACAGGAGCAAGCAGAGGAATTGGTTATGCCTTAGCCAAAGAGTATTGTAGAAATGGGCATGAAGTTGTAGCGATAGCTAGGACATCATCCAAATTGTTGGAATTGGAAGCATTTAGTAAGTCTAATCCAAATTATTTAGAGATTAAAATCTACACCTGTGATTTGGCCTTAGATTTATCCTGCCTAGATGAAGTGGTGAAAGGTGAAAATAAAATTGATGTATTAATAAACAATGCAGGAATGCTTTTGAATAGGGCTTTTAAAGACATAAGCCAAAAAGAACTAGAGGAGGTATATAGGTTAAATGTTTTCAGCCCCTTTTATATAATCCAAAAATTGTTGCCCTTCTTTTCTAGCGATGCGCAGATAATTAATATAGGAAGTGTTGGAGGAGTAAGTGGTTCTGTAAAATTTCCTGGATTAAGTGCATATAGTAGTAGTAAGGGAGCACTTTCCATTTTAACTGAATGTTTACAAGCCGAATTTTCAGAAACGGACCTAACATTTAATTGTTTGGCCTTAGGTGCTGTTCAAACGGAGATGCTAGAAGAGGCATTTCCGGGTTATAAAGCTGATGTTTCTCCGGGAGATTTGGCTAAATATATTTATAATTTCACCCTTGGATCATCAAAAGTTCAGAGGGGTCAGACGATTTCTGTTAGCCGCTCAAATCCCTAGTTAAAATTAATTTAGTTGATAATCATTGAGATAGTGATTTTATTGAAAAAAGGCCTTGTGGGTTTTGAAAGATAAATTACATTCGCAGCCCCTAAGAAAAAAGGGAAGTTCTTTATTTTAATAGACTTAAAATTATCCCAAACAAATGTTTGTGGTTCTAAAAAAGAGTTTTACATTTGCCGCCCCGTTCAAAAAGGGGATGTTTTTTTAAAGTGTAATAATTTGGATTTTTAGTCACTGATAGTTTGGTTGATTTTAAAAACAAGTTTATATTTGCCGCCCCGTTTTTATGTTCATAACGGTGTTTGAAATAAAATTTAATTTTTTTCAAAAATAGCTTGCAAAGAAATAAAGAGTTATTACATTTGCACCCCCGAAAACGATATATGCGTTGTAAGGGAAAAAGATAGAAAGAAGTTCTTTAACATATTGGAAGAAGCA
>TARA_R110002096_G_scaffold162667_5_pt1 | contig 49390 bp, 46 predicted proteins | sample TARA_R110002096 | Tara Oceans TARA_R110002096 (sample SAMEA4397295) | marine metagenome | biome: Polar Biome; feature: [DCM] deep chlorophyll maximum layer (ENVO:01000326); material: water (ENVO:00002006), including particulate matter (ENVO:01000060) such as... | depth 35 m
GCGCTCAAACTCTGTCGCGGTCATGGCGGTATTGACGATGGCGTTCATAGCTTCTCCGACAGATCGATATGCATTCCGTCCCAAGCCACGTCGATGTCGTGCTGAATCAATTGCGCTCGCTCATCAGAGTCTTCGTTCAGAATCGGATTCGTGTTGTTGATGTGTATCAGAATCTTACGCCTGGCGGGCATGGAATCCAGTACCTCAATCATCCCACCCGGGCCACTCTGGGCCAGATGACCCATGGCCTGACCGGTTTTGGCGCCGACTTTCTGGCGGATCATTTCGTCGTCGTGCCACACCGTGCCATCCACCATCAGAACTTCGGCCTTGCGCATCCACTGCAGAATATGCGCATCGGGCTTACCTAGCCCCGGAGCGTATAGCACGGTGTGACCGGTACGCGTGTCCTCGATAAAAACGCCAATATTATCGCCTGGGTGCGGCTGGTCCCTACGCGGCGAATACGGTGGCGCGTTGCTCAGTAGGGGAATAGCCGTCAGCTTGAGATTCGGGGCGCAAGGGACAACAAAGGCTCCGGGCGCTCCTTCATCAAGCGGAATTTCTCGCCAGCGCAAACCACCGTTCCAGTGCGCCAACATCGGGAACAGCGGAAAGCCGGAACTGAGATCTTCGTGTACCTGCGGCGTACACCATAAATCAAGTGGCAGTCCTTCCCGCAGGGTCAATAGGCCCGTCGTATGATCCACCTGGCTGTCCATCAGCACCACAGCCTCAATACCGGTATCGCGCAGGGCGCGCGCCGGCTGCATAGCTGGGAACAATGCCAACTGAGCGCGAATATCGGGGGAGGCGTTGAACAGAATCCAGCGCTCGCCGTCTTCACTGACGGCTATGGACGACTGTGTGCGTGCACGAGCGTTAATGGTGCCCTTTCGTAAACCATCGCAGTTGGTGCAATTGCAGTTCCACTGAGGAAAACCGCCCCCTGCCGCCGAACCAAGAACCTGAAGATACATAAGCAGAAGCTCCGAAAGTAAAGCGGCCGGCGCCTGGGCACCGGCCGCTTCAGTCTTCAGCGGTTGGCGAAGTACATAGTGACTTCGAAACCAATACGCAGGTCTTCATAAGCTGGCTTTGTCCACATAATGCTCACCTCTTTTGTCATGATTATTCGGGCATCAGGAAACGTTCGGTGATGGTCACCGCATCCCCAAACTCCATCCTAAAGGCAGCCGCAAGCCACCAACATGGTACTTTCGCACTGTTTTCAGGTCGCCTTTAGTTGCAGTCTGGCAGCAACTAAAGGGCGCAGAGCGATACAACAGCAATCCTGAGAAAAAAAAGGGCCCACGAAGGGCCAAAAGAGAGCGACACAGATGCCAGGGTCTCCACAAAAACTCCCCGACAGGCGCCGGGGAAAGAAGGCGCACATTCCCTGTGCAGTTTACCAACCAACCTGTGTGGAGGAGCTGGCCGGTAGCATTACAATCAGAAAAAGCCCAGCGGATTAATGTCGTAACTGGTCAACATGCATTTGGTTTGCTGGTAGTGATCCAGCGCCAGCTTATGGGTTTCGCGACCAATACCGGATTTCTTGTAACCACCAAAGGCGGCGTGGGCTGGGTACGCGTGGTAGCAGTTCATCCACACCCGACCGGCCTGGATCTGGCGACCCATACGATAGGCAACATGGGTGTCACGGGACCAAACCCCCGCACCCAGACCAAACTCGGTGTCGTTGGCGATGGCGAGCGCCTCTTCCTCGGTTTTGAAGGTGGTTACCCCCACAACCGGGCCGAAGATCTCCTCCTGGAACACGCGCATCTTATTATCGCCCTTAAACAGCGTGGGCTGGATGTAGAAGCCGTTAGCAAACTCGCCTTCCATTTGTTCGCGGTTACCGCCGGTCAACACCTGAGCACCTTCCTGCTTGCCAATTTCAAGGTACGACAGGATCTTGTCGAACTGTTCCTTGCTGGCCTGAGCGCCAACCTGCACATCGGTGTCCAGCGGATTGCCGCGCTTGATTGCCTTGGTGCGGGCGACCACTTTTTCTATAAATTCGTCGTACATGTCTTCCTGCACTATCGCGCGTGACGGACAGGTACACACTTCACCTTGATTGAAGAAAGCCAGAACCAGTCCTTCCACACACTTATCGATGAATTCCGGCTCGGCTTTCATCACATCGGAGAAGTAAATGTTTGGAGACTTTCCACCCAGCTCTACGGTGGAGGGGATGATGTTCTCTGCCGCGCATTTAAGGATGTGCGACCCAACCGGTGTTGAGCCGGTAAAGGCGATTTTGGCAATACGCTTACTGGTCGCCAGCGCTTGGCCGGCTTCAATGCCGTAACCGTTAACCACGTTGAGCACACCCGGCGGCAGCAGGTCGCCGATGACCTCCATCAACACCAGTATGCTCGCAGGTGTCTGCTCGGCCGGCTTCAGCACAGTACAGTTACCCGCCGCCAGGCATGGGCCTAGCTTCCAGGCAGCCATAAGTATTGGGAAGTTCCAGGGGATAATCTGCCCGACCACGCCTAACGGCTCGTGGAAGTGGTACGCCACGGTGTTGTTATCAATTTCGCCCATATGGCCTTCCTGGGCGCGAATGCAACCAGCAAAGTAACGGAAGTGATCAGCGGCCAATGGAATGTCGGCGTTCAGGGTTTCACGGACGGCTTTACCATTATCCCAGGTTTCCGCAACCGCCAATTTTTCGAGATTGGCTTCAATGCGATCCGCAATTTTCAGAAGGATATTTGAGCGCTCTTGAGCCGAGGTACGTCCCCACGCGGGGGCTGCCTTGTGCGCCGCGTCGAGCGCCAGCTCGATATCTTCTGCAGACGACCGGGGGATTTCACAGATAACATCACCCGTTACAGGGGTAATGTTATCAAAATACTGCCCTTTTACCGGGGCAACCCACTCACCGCCAATGTAATTTCCATAACGGGATTTAAAAGAAACGGCGGAACCTTCTGTTCCTGGTTGTGCGTAGATCATGGCTTCGACCTCATGTTTTATTTATCACTCGCCAACGGGGGGCAATCGCGTTTACCCATCCAATGTAGACACTAACTCTCGCCCATTGAATGCTGCGATGGGGGCGAAAAACTCCTCCCTTGGTAGTAGATGCCAGCCGACCGATATTGCCCGTGGCCTGCTGGCGCCCAATTTCATCGCAACCGGGGGTTACTGACTTGCAACTCGGTCCTTTGGTAGCTTAAAGGTCCAGACCGTGCCACCCTGGTTAAAATGCTTGACCACTTTGGCCACTTCACCCCCCCAAAGCGGAACCGCCCCACCCCAGCCAGAAGCCACTGAGACAAACTGCTCACCGTCCATCTGCCACGTAACCGGGGTGCCAACCACTCCGGAGCCGGTATTGAACTTGTAGAGCTCTTCACCCGTCTTGGCATCAAAGGCTTTCAGGTAGCCCTCTGGCGTGCCGGTGAAAACCAGATCACCCGCTGTAGTCATTACGCCGCCCCACAAAGGCGCGGTATTTTCATAACGCCACACTTCCTCACCGGTTTTCGGATCCATGGCGCGCAAAACGCCAATGTAATCGTCGTTGGCAGGCTTGATTGTGAAACCGGCGCCTAAAAATGCTCCGCCTCTTTTATAAGAAACCGGCTCATTCCAGATATCCATGGACCACTCGTTAGAGGGCACATAGAACAAGCCAGTTTTCTGACTGTAAGCCATAGGCATCCAGTTTTTGCCACCGAGGAACGCCGGTTGCGCTACAACTGCTTCGCCTTTCGTGCCATCAGTGACAGAAGGATCTCCGGGGCGGCCACCCTCTGCATAAATCGGCCGGCCGGTTTTGGGATCGAGCCCCGTCGCCCAAGTGATTTTATCTACAAACGGAAAGCCACGAATGAAGTCACCGTTTTCACGGTTCAAAACATAGAAAAAGCCATTTCGATCAGCGGTGGCCGCAGCCATCACGGTTTTTCCGTTTTCCTCGTAGTTAAACGAAATCAGCTCATTTACACCATCGTAATCCCAACCGTCGTGGGGTGTGGTCTGAAAGTGCCATTTGATACTGCCATCGTCCGGATCAATGGCCAGTCTTGAGGAGGAGAACAGGTTGTCACCCGGGCGCAGGTGCGAGTTCCACGGCGATGGATTACCGGTACCAAAAAACAGCGTATCGGTATCCTGATCGTAAGTGCCGCCCAGCCAAGGAGCTGCGCCGCCGGTCTTCCACATATCACCGGGCCAGGTGCGCCCGGCTTCGCCACCAGAAATACCATTTTCAACTTTTTCGCCATCTTCGTACACATACCCCATGTGGCCTTCGACCGTGGGGCGCGTCCAGGCCAAGTCACCGGTTTCAGCATCGTAAGCTTCCACTTTGCCAACAACGCCGAACTCACCACCGGCTACCCCGGTAATTATTTTGCCTTTTATAATAATTGGAGCGGCAGTGATGGCGTATCCTGCCTGGTAGTCCGCCACCTTCTTAATCCACTCAGGCTTGCCTGTATCCTTGTTCAGAGCCACAAGCCTGGCATCCAGAGTGCCGAAGTATACTTTGTCGCCGTAAAGGGCTACGCCGCGGTTAACCACATCACAGCAAGGCATGATGCCGTCGGGCAGGCGGGCATCGTACTGCCAAAGCTCTTCGCCGGTTCTTGCGTCAATTGCGTAAACGCGGGAGTAGGAGGCGGTCACGTACATCACGCCGTCCTTTATCATGGGCTGGGATTCCTGGCCGCGCATCTTTTCGCTGCCGAAGGAAAATGCCCATGCAGGCTGCAAATACTGGATGTTATCTGTGTTCAAGTCTTCAAGCGTGCTGAACCGTTGCCCTTGAGTACCCATACCATAGGTGACAACGTCTTCTGGCGTGTTGGCATCGTTGAGGATATCTTCGTCGGTTACGGCCTGGGCGCCGCACGACACTGCCACCGCAAGGGTGCTGACTGCAATGCGAATGCCGAATCTGTTCAATCTCATGGTTGCGCTCTCCGAGTCTCTTGTTGTCGGTTTTCGGTGAACCGGGAAGTTTTCCCGCCTCTCTGCAGATTCTTCGCTTTGCCTGCCCAATCAACAATGATTCCCGAGGAGTGGTTTTCTCATCACTTGGTCGTACGACCCAAATAGAAAAGCCCACGCTGAATGCGTGGGCTTCGTCCGAATTCAAGAAAGTGAATCGCTCGCAACCAAGTTCAGGGCTGGCCCTCGGCTCGTGCAATCGCTTCGTCACCCAGGAACTCCCGATAATATTGGGGGACGCTGTAACTCAGGTTAAACTGAGAAAATAGCTCGCTGAGCTCGCCAGATTGCACCAGCTTGCCAACGATCTCCTCAAGGGCATAGCCCAGTTGTCGGTGTGTGTGCTTGATCGCCATACCCACATCCCAAACCTGCTTGTTAATACCCGGAAAACCATTACTCGCGTGCTTGAACTCACTGTTTTCGACTTTTGACAATTGATAGTCAATTTCTGCGCGCATGCCCATGACGGCGCTCACCTCACCATCGCGCATGGCACTGAAGGCGTCCTCCACGTTTGCGTAATGGCGTACCTGCTCGCGCAAACGACCATTTAACCCGGAAGAGAGATAGAAATCCGGCAAGGTGTCAATTTCCACACCAATCGGGTGGTACTGGAACATTGCGACAGTTTCCACCGAGTCCATCTTTTTCGGGTTGTAAGCAATTTGCCAGGTTTCTTGCTGGTAAGGCCCGAACAGCACAACCTGTTCGTTCATGTATTCGCCGGTGGAATCCTGCATATAGGCGTATTGTTTGTCGTAAGGCACCCGCATCATCACATCTGCAAGACGTTGTTTTTCCAAGTAATGGCCCTTCCAGACGTTGTTGCGCAGGTCGTCTCCCAGGTTTTCATCCGGCACGATCCAGTGCACTTTGAAATCCACACCCATGGCCTTCGCAATGCGTTTGCCAAGCTCCACATCAATGCCCTGAGGCGCACCGTTCACGGTGTAAGAGTAAGGTGGGAAATTCTGGTAAACACCCACCTTCAAATAACCGGACTCCAGAATAATGTCGTAACTGCGCTCCGCAGGCCGGTTCAGCAACGCGTTCCCGTCATCCACTTCCTGAGCAAAGCCCGTTTGCAACAGCAGCATCAATGCGAATACTTGAAACAGCGCTTTCATTGTTACTCCCCCCAACGGCGACAGGCCGGCATTATAGCCGACCGGAAAACAGCCCCTTGAATTTCGAAACCAGTGCCATTTACTCAGGCTTTGGCAAGGATTCGACGTAGGTTCTGATTGCCCAAATGGCATTTTGCTCCAGGGTTTTCTTCCACGATGGCATACCACGATCGGTGCCATTTTGAACGCGGCCCATATAGTACTCGTCGTCCCATTCTGTAAGCTCGCGCAAATCTGGTGTCAACCCACCAGACATTGCTCTGATACCGTGGCAGCCGGCACAGTTGCCAGCATAAGCACTTTCGCCAATCTCCACCGCCAGAGCATTTGCATCGCCGTGTGAGCCGCCCTGTCGGAACGGATTTTCTGCCAGAATTTCATCTCCGAGAACTGGAAGATTACCGGTATCCACTGGTTGTGGGGTGACATTGCCGTGCGCCATCACCAAGCCCGCTGTTCCCAGCAGGGCCGCCGTTGTCAGCGCTTTGAGTGAGAAGGAGATTTCCATTGCACTTACCTTTGTTGATTCCTCATGCTCTGGCGATTGGATTTATGAGATGCCAGTTGCTAGTAACCAGTCTAAAAAACTGGGCGACCAATCCGAATGCCACTTTGGGGGATTCAGCTTAGTTCCTTAGTCGTAGGCAATCAGGGCGAAGGCCAAAGCACGATAGCCTCAGCGCTTCACCTGAAATTCGCGCGGTATCAGCAGAAAAATTTTGCGAAAGGCCGTCATTAGTTGATCCGTTCAAGCACATTGAAAACCCTACCGACCATGCTAAACAGGTTGCTTCAGACCGGAATAGTCCTTTAGTACTGCCAGTTTGCTACTTTCTGAATATTCCCGGAACTTTTTCCCTTCTCTAAGCTGGTCAGACAATAAAAGCCCCGGAGGGCCTCATGTTCCGACCCGCGTCTTTGATCGTCACGCTCTTTTTTAGCCTTCTGAGCGCGCTACCACTCCAGGCATCTGAAACGATCGCCGTGAAGATCGGATATGTACAGTGGGCGCCAGACCAGGGTCCGGTGCTGTCCAACGTGCTTCCCGAGCCCGAGGATGCCGGCCTGCGAGGCGCCGAACTGGCGATTCGCGATAACAGCACCACCGGGAAATTCATGGGCCACACTTACACACTCACATTCAAAGTGGCCGAATCAGAGCAGACGGCGGTAGAGGCCTTTGAGGCGCTGCAGCAACAAGGGGTTGATCTTTTTGTTATCAATACGCCTGCCAGCACATTGACAGCGATGATGGATAAAGCCGACACAGATACGCTGGTATTCAATTCCGGTAGCCCAGACGATGCGCTGCGCGCTAGCGAATGCAACCCGAACCTTCTGCACACTCTCCCAAGCTACGCGATGATGACCGATGCTCTGGGCCAGTGGTTGAAAGTCCGGCGCTGGAGCCGGGTTTTTCTGATTACGGGGTCAACCGCAGCAGACCAGGCGTGGGCCAGCGCATTTCGCCGCTCAGCCAAACGCTTCGGCGTAAAAATTATGGAAGACAAGCCCTGGACCTTCGATGCGGATCTGCGTCGCACCGCGTCCAAAGAGTTGCCATTGTTCACCCAGGCTAACGATTACGATGCGGTGGTGGTGGCCGATGTGCGCGGTGATTTTGGTGAATACGTGCCGTTCAACACCTGGTTGCCAAGGCCAGTGGTTGGCACACAGGGCATGTCGCCTGTGGCCTGGCATCGCGTTGTAGAAAGCTGGGGCGCCGCACAGCTACAGAGCCGTTTTTATGATTTGGCCGGGCGCGATATGACCAGCGAAGATTACGCGGCATGGGCGGCGGTTCGATCCCTGGGAACTGCGGTTACCCAGCTTGGTAAAGCCGACGCCAAGAGTCTTCGCAGCTTTATTTTCAGTGATCGCTTTCAATTGGCGGCATTCAAAGGCCGCAAGCTGACCTATCGCTTATGGAATGGCCAACTAAGACAACCCATTCCACTGGTGCACCCAAGGAGCTTGGTGGCGAGTGCGCCGTTCGAAGGCTTTATTCATCCGAAAACGGAAATGGACACCCTCGGGCTCGATGGGCCAGAAAGCACCTGTCGTATCAACGGCTGATCGCCCGTGCGCTCGCCACCCATAATAACAAGGAGTTCTCCAATGAAATCGCTACTCAGACACACGGCTTTGGCAGCGCTCGTAGGGCTGTCCACACCGGCTATGGCAAGCCTGGCCTATGTGTCCAATGAAAAAGACAACACCCTGTCCATTATTGATACGGAATCACAGCAGGTCATCGACACCATTGACGTTGGCGCACGGCCCCGCGGTATTTTGTTGTCAAAGGACTTCACCAAGCTGTACATATGCGCCAGCGACGACGACTCCGTTCAGGTGCTGGATCTGGCCACCCGCAAAATTATCGACACTCTGCCCTCCGGCGAAGATCCCGAGCAATTCGCACTGCATCCCAACAACAAGCATTTGTACATCGCCAATGAAGACGATGCTATCGTAACCGTGGTAGATGTCACCACCAAAGAGGTTCTGGCGCAGATCGACGTAGGCATCGAACCAGAAGGCATGGCGGTGAGTCCGGACGGAAAATGGGCGGTGAATACCTCCGAAACCACCAGCATGCTGCACTGGATTAACACCGAAAGCTTTGAAATTGAAAAGAACATAGTGATTGGCCAACGGCCACGCCACGTGGAGTTCAGCAACGACAGTAAAGTCGCATGGGCCTCAGCCGAAATTGGCGGCACCGTGCATATTATTAATGTCGATAAACTCGAACAAATTCACGAAATGTCGTTCCAAGTACCCGGCGTCAACCAGGACAGAGTTCAGCCCGTGGGTATTGAGTTAACCTCTGACGGAAAATACGCTTTTGTTGCGTTAGGCCCCTCCAATCACGTGGCTGTGGTCGACGCAAAAACCTACGAAGTTCTTGATTACCTACTGGTCGGTAGCCGGGTGTGGCAACTTGATCTTAATAAAGACGAAACTCAGCTCTACACCACCAACGGCGTGTCTGGGGATGTATCGGTTATTGATGTAGAAACGATGAAAGTCATTAAATCCATCAAGGTAGGCCGCTATCCTTGGGGCGTGGTCATCGATCCCAATTCATGACTATAGAAGCCCGCAACATCAGCTTTCGCTATGGCAACAAGCCTGTGCTCAAGGAGGTCGGTTTCACACTGACCTCCGGGGGTTTCCACGCGTTGCTGGGGCTTAACGGTGCAGGCAAATCCACGCTGTTCGGGTTGCTTACCCGGCTGCTGGCACTGCAACAGGGCGATATACTGTTTGCCGGGCAGTCCCTGAAAAAGCAGCCATCTGCGGCTATGCGCCAAATAGGCGTGGTATTCCAGCAGAACGCGCTGGACCTGGATCTGTCGGTTCGGCAAAACCTGATGTATCACGGCGCCCTTCACGGGCTTTCGCGCAGAGAAACCTGCAGCCGCGGCGACCAGGAACTGCAGCGGTTCGGATTACTTGACAGGGCGGGCGATGCGGTTCGAGAGCTTAACGGCGGTCACCGGCGGCGGGTAGAAATTGCGCGCGCCCTGCTGCACCGCCCCTCACTGCTTTTGCTGGACGAGCCTACCGCCGGGCTGGATGTCACCAGCCGCCGGGCCCTTAACGAGCATGTGCGCATGCTCTGCGAAAAAGATGGCCTGACGGTACTCTGGGCCACCCATTTGATTGAAGAAGTACGCCCTCAAGACCGAGTGCTCGTTCTGCACCAGGGCCAGCTACTTGCAGACGCTAAAGGCCTCGAACTCTACTCTACCGACGGCACCAAGAGCCTTGCCGAGACATTTGAATCACTGACGGGAGGCGCGCCATGACACCAGCTCAGTACTGGCATTGTTTTGTCGGCATCCAGTTCCGTGAATGGCTGCGCTTTTGGCAACAACGCACCCGGTTTGCCAGCGCGTTGGTACGCCCTCTGCTCTGGCTGGTCGTGTTTGCCGCCGGTTTTCGTGCTGTCCTTGGCATTTCCATTATTCCGCCCTATCAAACGTATATTACCTACGAGACCTACATTGCACCGGGGCTGTGCGGCATGATCATCCTGTTCAATAGCATGCAGGGCGCACTCTCCATGGTTTATGACCGGGAACTTGGAAGTATGCGGGTGCTATTAATGAGCCCTTTGCCTCGCCCTTTCCTGCTGATAAGCAAATTGCTGGCGATGGGTGTGGTATCCGTTGGCCAGGTTTATGTTTTCCTCTTGCTGGCGTTGCTCGTCGATGTGGAACCGCCACTCTTGGGATATCTGGCCGTACTGCCAGCGTTGATTCTGGCGAGCCTGATGCTTGGTGCCATGGGCCTGTTAATCGCCATGTGGATCAAACAGTTGGAGAACTTCGCAGGCGTGATGAACTTTGTCATATTCCCAATGTTCTTTATGTCTTCGGCGCTGTACCCTCTCTGGAAAATGAACGAAGCAAGCCCGTGGCTGTACTGGGTTTCCCAGTTCAATCCATTTACCCATGCGATAGAAGCAATTCGGTTTTCCCTGTACCTGGAGTGGAATCCTTTGGCCTGGGGAGTGATTACGGGGGTTACGTTGGTTCTGGTTGTTTTGGCCACTGCCGGCTTCCGGCCACAAAGAACCAAAATACTAGGCAGCAAACCGGCCTGACCTGGAGCTTGTGATCAACACCTAATACCCGAACTTTTGTCTCTGGCCCGTTCGCTCTGAGTTTCTCAGTTTTTCTAACAGACTATCGATAAGACCAGCCTCTTCAATCGCACCATCCCACAGCAGCTGCGCCGGCTTGCCATCGAGATACCACAGTCGATTGGCCAGAGTTGCGACATCCCCGCCATCGTGGGTCACGCAGATCATTGCCATAGAGGGGTTGGCATCGAGAATCACCACGATCAGCTGTTTAAGCTCATCCGCCATCACAGGATCAAGGGACGCAAAGGGTTCGTCCAGCAGCAACAAATCGGGCTTTATCGCAAGGCACCTAGCCAAGGCGGCGCGACGGGCCATACCCAGAGAAAGCTGGTCAGGCAGGTAGTGGCCGTAACCGGCCAAACCTACCCCGGCAAGATACTCATCAGCCTCCGGCGCAGAGGCACCCACAAGCTGAATATTGGCTCTCAGGCTGCGCCAGGGCAACAGACGATGCTCCTGGAACAGATAGCCTACTCCAATCTCTTCACGGCCAATGATGGCGCTAGCCGGCACTTTCGAATCCAGCCCGGCGATGGCGTTCAGCAAGGTGGTTTTGCCTATGCCCGAGGGGCCAAGCAGGCAGATACGATCGCCGGGATCCACCATAGTAGCAATCCCTCCCAACACCGGCTGAGCAAAATCGCGGCCTGCGATGCGTAACTCAAGCATGGGCCTCCTCAGGCTGGCGCCAGCGGCTGGATCGGCGTTCCAACGGCTGCAGAATAGCCAGTTCTATCAGTTGAACCACGGCGATGAAAGCCAGGCTATAGGCGAGAATGGTGGCCACGTCGAAGACCTGGAAGGCCAGTTGGAGCTGGAATCCCACCCCACTGGAGCGGCCGAGCAATTCCACCACCAGTACGATTTTCCAGATCAGGGCCAAGCCACCTCTCGTGGCGGCCATCAGGTAGGGAAACAGTTGCGGCACCCAGACTTCCCGGAACCGCTGCCAACGGCTGAAGCGATAGACAGTTGCCATATCCTCCAGTCGGAAATCCAGGCTACGAGCCCCTTCCCGAATAGTCACAGCAACGTTGGGAACCTTGTTGATGACCACGGCCATAATTGCTGCCGACTCAACAAGGCCGAGCCAAACGTACATCAGGATAATGGTAACCAGTGCCGGAAGATTCAGCAGCAAAACCAGTAACGGATCAAAAAGAGCATTGATGACGATCGATCGTCCCATTGCCAGGCCAATCAGAGCGCCAAGCGACATGGCCAGAAAAAACGCCAGTATAACCCTGCGCAGGGTGGCAGACAGGTGATACCAGAGATCGCCGGAATTGGCTTCCCGCATCATGGTATCCAGCACATCCGATGGTGAAGGTAGCAGCGGTGACTGGACAAACCACGATATCAGAGCCCACACCATCACCACTGACGGCAATACAATCCAGTAAACCCAGGCCTGCGGTCGCTCTCGTTTCGCAGAGCCGCCGTTTGTCATGGTTGTTTCCGATAGAACAGGCGATCTGGCATAAGCAAAGCAGCGTCTACACCTGTCAGGATCTGCAGCTCCTTTAAGTTCGCAACACGATTGTCCGTCAGCGGTTTCGGAGTTCCGGCAACGAAACCATCTCGCAAAGCCTGGAACACTGAGTCCTCAGGATTCCGTAGAAGTGGCCGTAACCGCTCCCAGGCAGACGGCCGAGCTGAAAGCTCTGCTTTTGCTTCAGCCACAGAAACAGCAAAACGGTCAATGAGTTCTGCGTGTTCGCTTGCCCATGTTTCAGGAAACACATACCCCAGTACAGGTAGATTGGGGTCCAGATTCAGGGCGACAAGCAAGTCGGCCATACCAAAAGCCGAGCGCCAGCCACCCTGCCCTTTCAAGCGAGCGGCAAAATGCCAGTAGGTGACGATGGCATCCATTTGCCCGCGTTTGAGCCCTTGGCTCAGCAACGGGGGTGCGGCAAACTGAATCTTGGTTGAGTCTGCCAGGTCGATACCCTGAAGTAAGGCCACCTTCTGAAGCAACACCCAGCCTTTGCTGTCTGGCCCCCCGGCAACCCCAATACGTAGTCCCTGAAGGTCGGCCAGGCTATGCACACCAGAGTTTTCTGGCACCACGATGTCACCAATCCGGGATGAGAACGGTATGTAGAGATAGGGACTACCGGCTTGATACCTTGACTGAGCCCACAGCAGATCGGCAACAGCCCCGTCCGCTGAGCCACTGGTCACAGCAAGGTGCGATGCCGAAAGATTAGCAACCACCCTCAGTGTCAGGCGGTAGCCATGTTTGCGATCCAGTTGCTGATGTGCAATATGATCCAGTTCCCAGTGCGCCGTACCAAACTGCAAAACACTAACGGACAATTCCGGCAGTTCTGGCTGCGGCTTATCCGGCCCGGCCAGAGCAACTAATCCATAGCACTGAGCTAAAATCAGCAAAGCGACCGCAGCAAGTACAGACCGCCTCGACTTTCGTTGTGGTAAATTCATTCCTACACAATACGAACCCCGGTGATGCGCAAGAATAGTACTTTGGTGGCTGTTTTTTGGTGCGATGGTCGCATTCAACTAATGGCTGGGGTGGCGTGTAATGGAAGCACCACAATAATAACCTGGAGCTTAGCGCCATTTAGCCGAGCTAACGACCTTCCGAACTGGGGGCTACCGTGCTTAACCAACGCAATGCTGTACTGTGTTCCGAAACCCACTCTCACGATTCGGGGAGAGTTCCCGATACTGAAAATAGACAGGTAGACACCCCCATGGAACCTGCGTACAAGATTTTGATCGCCGACGACCACCCGCTTTTTCGGGAAGCCATCAGCAACGTCATCGCATCGGGCTTTGAAGGCAGTGAAATCATCGAAACCGACGATCTGGACAGCGCGCTTAAGGTCGCTCAGGAAAACGATGACCTTGACCTGATCCTGCTGGACCTGAATATGCCAGGAATGCACGGCTTGAATGGCCTGATCACTTTGCGCAACGAAGCGCCAACCATTCCCGTAGTGATTGTCTCGGCTGAAGAGGAAAAACAGGTGGTGCTGCAAGCCATCACATACGGCGCAGTGGGTTTTATTACCAAATCATCGCCGCGCGCGCAGATGACCGAGGCTATTCAGCAAATCCTCAACGGCAATGTGTACCTGCCCTCGGATATTATCCGCTCTGGCAAAGAAGGCGCCAGCCGGCGCAGACGTAACGACGACAACCCCATTTCTCCAGAGCTGCTTAATTCCTTGACCCGACGCCAATTACTGGTGCTGGAGCGGATGTCCAAAGGAGAGTCTAACAAGCAAATTGCCTACAACCTCAATATTGCTGAGACCACCGTCAAGGCCCACGTTTCGGCCATTCTGCGCAAACTCAGTGTGCACAATCGGGTACAAGCCATCCTGTCCGCCAGTAATGTGGATTTTAGCGAATACCTGAAGCGCTAACACTCGATCCAGGTTCATAAGCACACGGCGGGAGCGCGGCTACTTAGCGCTGGTCCCGCCGTTGCAGACTAATCAAATGGCTGAGCGTACTCCTGAGCTTCAGCGGCTTGACCGGTTTGTTCATCAACACATAACCAAGGTCTCGAATGTGTTGTTTGAGTTCATTGGTGTAGTTTGCGGTAATCATTACCACTGGGACCGGATGAAGACGCCGCCCATTAATGCTGGCAACAATATCCGCGCCAGTCTCATCGTTATCGAGATGGTAGTCGGCAAGGATCAAGTCTACCGGGCTTCCAACCGGGTCTAACTGACGTTCCAAATCCGCCAGCGACGTGGCACAGGTTACCCGACAATCCCAGCCTTCCAGCAGAGTTTTCATACCTGCACAAATTGCGTGATCGTTATCAATCACCCAGACCCTTGCCCCGCCCAAGCCCTGATCTGCCATCGCGTTATGTACCACCTTGCCGGCAGTACCCACGCGTTTGGGCTGAAGTCGACCCATCGGTACGCGCACGCTGAACACCGACCCTTTACCTTCAACCGACGAGACCGAAACATCATGGCCCAACATGCGTGAAATTTTGTCTACGATGGCAAGGCCAAGGCCCAGCCCCTTGTCAGGACGCGAGCCCTCAGGTCGGATGCGCTTGAATTCCTGAAAGATTTCGCTCAGTTTGTCCTGAGGAATACCCGGCCCGGTATCCCAGACCTGCAGCAGTACGTGATCTTTCTGGCGCCGGCATCCCAGCAAAATCCGGCCACTGCCAGTATAGCGAATGGCGTTGGTTAAAAAGTTGCGCAGAATACGCGCCAATAGTTGAGAGTCTGATTCCACAATCGCCGAGGACGCAACAAAATCGAGCCTTAGGCCTTCCGCAACAGCCATTTGCTGGCATTCGCGGGCGATGTTATTAAGAAGATCGCGCAAATCAAACGCGGTGACATCTGGCTTAATCACACCGGCGTCCAGTTTGGAAATGTCCACTAAGGTGCCCAACAGACTCTCCACATCATCCAGGGAGGCGCTGACCGAACGCACCTGACCTTCGGTTTTGGGACCAAACGATTGCTCTAACAAAGCACTGGTGAACAGTCTGGCAGCATTCAGGGGTTGCAGCAGATCATGGCTGACAGCAGCCAGGAACTTGGTTTTCGACAGGTTCGCCTGCTCAGCTTCCAATTTTGCTTCTTGCAAGCGCGCCTCTGCAGAAGCGCGCTCGCTGATTTCCTGACGCAGCTGGCTGTTGGCGTCCGTCAGCGCCGAGGTACGCTCTTTGATCCGGTGTTCAAGATCGTCATAAGCTTGTTCCAGCGCCAAAGCCGTTTTGCGGCGCTCGGTAATGTCGCGAATGAGTACAAAAAACCCGACCACATCACCGCGCTCATCAAAATTGGGCACATAGGAGCGCAGCATGAAGCGCACCTGCCCCTGCTCACCAGTTTCTTCAAACTCGAAGTTCACACTATGGCCAGCCAACACTTCCAGCATCTGTGGCAACAGCCGTTGATACAGTTCCGCCGAGTGCAGTTGATCAAGGCGCATACCCAAGGGTGACTCGCCGTTGCGGCCATACCAGGCTTCGTAAACCCGGTTGCAAAACTGAATGCTCAAATCCGCACCAACGTAGGCAATCAACGCCGGAACGTGGTCAGTGACCACACGAATCCAGTGTTCGCTTTCTTCAAGCGCCTTGATGCGACGGGCCATTTCGCTATTTTTTACATCGGTGATATCCGAATACAACACCACCAACCCACCCTCACGGGTGGATCGCTCGGTCATTTGCACCCAACGATCATTGGAAAGCAGAAACACGACGCCTTCTGAATCAGGCTCGCGATGCTCTTCCACAATCAAACCCGATGCAAACGCCAGTTCCCGCACGCTCTCAATACTGGTACCTGGCGCTGGCATCGCGACACCGGCATGGCGCCAATAACTGCGAAAGCGGCTGTTGCTTTGCACCAGTTGATGGCGATGGTCAAACAGCACAAAACCATCCGCAATACTCTCGATGGCATCACTCAGACGTTGGCGGGTTGTTTCCGCCTCTTCACGGGCACGGTTCAACGCCTTATTGCTACCACGAAGCTCCTCCATTGCCTGGTTAAGTGCTTCTGTACGCTCCCTCACTTGTTCGGCCAGCACTACCGAGTGTTCAAACGCCGCGTAAGGTTCCGGCTTATGGGCCATTCCGGATTCCACCCGCACAATCAATGCGTCGCGAATTTTACACAGTCGTTCATTATCGGCTTCAAGCGCAGCAATACGCTCACGCAGAGATGCATCCGGGTGCGACTGAGAGTTACAGGGAACTGGAATCAGGCTGGCCAATAACCACCCCCGTGAATGTTTGATTAATATGCATTCCGTTGAACTGCTCGCCGTAGGTGTTAAAACCCACTACCTTGTGATGGCGCAGAAATTCAGACACTGCCTCGACTTCCCCGGTCAACTCCGCCTCCAGGCGGCGTAGAAAGCAATCACAACCAATGGTAATCAACGGCGGGCCGACCATGCCTTCGGAGATTTCAAGCTGTTCCCGCACGCTGTCCAACAGTGATTCGGGCGCCATAGCCGTCATTACAATGCCAGTCTCCACCGCGCAATAAAAAGTCAGGCTTTTATCCGGATTGACACACTGTATCGACCGCACAAAATAATGGCCGCCGACTTTTACACCCAATGGCTGCAGCGCAAAAACCGTGCGATCCAGTTTATCGACTTCAACACCCACGGCTCGAGCGTACGCATCAGCGGCGGGCTCTGCATTCAACTCATAAACCGTTCGGCTGTCAGAACAGGCGCTTGTAACAACCAGCTTTTCGTGACCTTCACTCATGTGGTGGCTGGAAAACACGCGGAAGTCCAATGGCGTGTTAACCAACAGAACCATTGCCGCACCGGCGTGGAAACGACCGTCGTAAAATACATGAGTGTTTGCAAGACGCTCATCATCGCCCGCTGAACCGCCAAATTGCGGAATGCTGCCAAGTGCCGCATTCAGTGTTGCAAGCACCAACTCTTCGCGGCTGGACAGCCCGTCCAGCAAGGTGATGGCAAAAGTATTACCCTTGATGGGCGCAATTCGGGCATTGCGACAATTCGTCAGCAGGCCGTCAATTACGTTTTGCGCATCCTGCAGGGAAAAGCGATCCATTTCACGGATCAGAGCGCAGTCAATTGAGAAGAAACGGTTGTCAAAACCAATAGCCGTGATGCACCCGCGATCATAGCCGCGTGTGGTAATTTCACCCGCCGACGTACAGCCCGACAGGCGCACATCCGGGAATGCCTTCGCAAGAGCCGGGCCCAGCCCGTCAAGATCATATTCGGCAGAGCAAAAAAACAGAACGCACCCAAGGTGTGGATGGTTAAGTTGGCTGGCAAGATTATTCGCCGCCAGAACCGGCTCGCGAAGGCAAGTGCTGGCAACACGGACAGCGGACAAAGTCGTTACAGGCGGCATGGGAGGTACTTCCGCAAAAAAAGAACGTCCCGATAATTCTACGGACTCGACCGGCTTCGCCAATGAGACTTCAGTGCTTTTTATTGGTGCGCCGAAATGATCGTAAGCCATTGATCAGACTACTCCATTGTCAGAACCTGGCAGCTGCATGCATGCAATAACCCGAAAACCAGCACTTTAGTTCTAGATCATTACGCTGCAAGCGATAGAGCATCAGCCCAACCGCCCGCAGTATGTGATGTCCTAGAATGTAACAACGGCCCCAAGCGCAATGGTATTGGTGTCTGCACTGGTAACGCCAGTTGTGCGGTTTTGACCCTCAAACATGCTGTATTCAGCAACCAGTTTGAAGTTACTGTTCACATCATGAAAGAAACCAAAGATCGTGTTTTCCGTTTCAAGATTCAAAATTTCGGCGTCGGTCTCGCCGTAAGACAACACGACGCGGTTAGGTCCGAAGGTGTAGGAGCCCTGAACCAGAAAGCCATCAGCGTCATCTTCAGTGACTGGACTGTTGCTAATCAGCACCGGGTTGTCACCCTTTGAGGTAAAACCAGACGCTGCCAGAGTCAAACCCGCCAGCGAAGCTTTCACACCGTAGCCAAGGCCGCTGCTATCAATCGTAGTACCGGCATTTTCAGCTGATTGATAACGGCCATTTAGCCAACCGGTCAGGCCTAATCCGTTCATATCGGTGCTATAGGTTATCTCCGACTCAAACCGCGGAGCGGAATTCTCATCATTTACCCCGGTAACCGTATCTGCTGGATCAAGAACACCGACAGCAATATTGAAGCCGGACATTTCCGGAGCACGATAGGTTATCTGTGCTGATGGCGTCGGGTACGGGTAACCAACACCGATGTTGCCGAAAGACACCCCACCGGCCGTACCTGGAGAACCAAAGCCCATCAGAATTTCATCAAGAAATATATTGGAACGCCCGTAAAGACCAAAATCTTTACCGATCAACACCTGGCCAAAGCTACCGTCTGCGGTGGCGTAAAACTGGCGCACGTCAATAGCGGTATCAATTGGTGAGTCAAGGCTGTCGTTGATCGATGTCCAGAATGACGAGCGACCACCCAGAGTCAGATCACCCATTTCCTTGCTGAAATTAAACCCGATGGTGTTGGGCAAAAAACCCATCTTGATGCGGGAGTCTCGGGTGTCACTCAGATCATTGTCGCGATTTACATAAAATGCGTTGAAATAGCCATCAACAGAAAACGTTGTGCCGTTCTCGTTATACAATTCGACCGCCGCATTTGCTCCAGCACTGGCACCCATCGCGGCTGCCATTGCGATGAACAGTCCCGACCTTCTGATTTTGTTGTTGTTCATAATTCCCCCAGTATGTTCGTCATTCAGGATCAGGCGACCTTTAGCAAATGCCGCAAGCGACAGCTGTTGCCTGAACTTTATAATCGGCTACTGGAGAAACCGGAGGTATCGGCCGAGGGATCCGGTTTTATGCTTATTTGGGAGGGAGTAGAAATAGCACTTTTGGACTAAGGCATTCATTCATCCGGTTTTGCGGCATCAATCGGAATCATGTGCCACACATGGCCAATCACTCATCCAAATTAGTGTCTTTTTTAATAAATGGACAAAATCAGCCATAAAGTAGCAGGCGGCTGACTCTGAGGTCGTATTGAGTCAAAACGTAAACTCAATAGCATGGAAGGAACCACCCGAAAAATACCAGGAGTAACTCATGGTCGGGCGCATCGTGCTCTTTTTTCTGTATTTGTTTGTTTGTAATTCTGCAGCCCAAGCCGAGCTTTCTGAACAGAAAAAAGCCCTGATCCAGGAACTGTTTCCTTCGGCGACGGTTATCGATGAGAAACTGGAAGACTTCCCGGTTTATCCCGTTTACCAGCTTCAGGAGTTACTGGGCTACGCCTACGAGTCCGTTGATCTGAGCAGGCTTCAGGGATTCGCTGGCATACCGATCAGCATGCTGATCGGTATGGACATCCGAGGCCGTTTTACCGGGGTAAAAGTGCTAAACCACCACGAGCCGGTGTTTTTACACGGCTTGGGCGAAGAGCCGCTATTCGACTTTGTCGATCAATACGAGGGGCGGTCGCTGCGTGAACAGATCATCGTTAACACTTCCAACACCGGTAGCCAGGGGCGAACAGCTGACGGAAATTCAGTGTATTTTGACGGCGTCAGCAAAGCCACCGTCTCCGTTCTGATCATCAACGACACAGTTCTTTCATCTGCTTTGAAGGTGGCTCGCAACAAACTCTCAGGCTTCGCGCAAGCTGCACCAACAAGAGCAAAACCAGACTTCTTTGAACCACTGACGTGGCAACAGTTGCTCGATCGTGGCTACATTGGCCAGTGGCGGCTAAGCCGCGAGGCTATTGAGTCTGAACTCGGCCGACCCTTGGCAGATTATCCTCAGGATTTTGAAGGTTCCAGCAACGAACCATTCACCGAACTGTTCTTCACGTACATCAATTCCCCGATGGTGGGTCGTAACCTGTTGGGAGAGAGTGGCTACCAAGCGTTGATGGAGCGGCTGGCACCAAGCGCGCAGGTGATGCTTGTGATGTCTCGGGGAGCCTTTCCTCACGTCTCTGAGAGCTTTGTACCCGGCAGCAATCCACAGCGTCTGAGCCTGAGCCAGAACGGGCTGGCTGTTGAAATGCGGGATTTGAACCTGTCAGGCCAAGGTTTGGAATTGCAGGCTGCCGGCATGCCCGACCTGGCCGCCCACAACTTTTTTCGCACGGGCGGAAGTGCTGGTTTTAGTCCAGGTGCCGATGCCACGTTAAATTTCCACATCGAACTTTCCCGCAACCACTTGGTGCAAGACAGCGCCATTATCGAAGTGCCTGTTCGATTCAACCCGGATTTGTTTGAAGCGGTGGAACCAGCAGCGTCGCTTCAGAATAAACGCGAACCTGTATGGATTGGCCTTTGGAAGCAACGTTGGTGGCAGATTGCGATTTTACTAACCGCGCTGGCTGTGTTGACCGTGTTTTTTGCTCGCCAGAAAACGTTGAGCCGGTACCCAAAACTGGTTCATCGGTTTCGTTGGGGGTTTCTGTTCTTCACCCTGTTCTTTATCGGCTTTTTCGCTCAGGGTCAGCTATCAGTAGTCAATATATACACGATTTTCCTCGCGATCTCAGATGGTTTCTCACTTAATGTCTTCCTGCTCGACCCCATTATTTTCATTTTATGGCTGTACACATTTATCAGCCTGTTCGTTTGGGGGCGCGGTCTGTTCTGTGGCTGGCTGTGCCCGTTCGGTGCACTTCAGGAGATGACGGCCTGGCTGGGGGAAAAGCTTGGTCTGCGCCAGATCAAAGTACCCGAGTATTGGCACCGCCGCCTGATTCTTATTAAGTATCCTATTCTGATCGGCTTGGTGGGTACGGCTTTCTATTCGCTCGCGTTGGCGGAAAAGCTGGTGGAAGTGGAACCCTTCAAAACCAGCATCACCCTGCTTTTTGTGCGCCACTGGCCATTTGTGGTGTATGCCGTTGGGCTGCTGGTTGTCGGGATGTTTATCCACAAATTCTATTGCCGCTATCTCTGCCCATTAGGCGCCGGACTGGCAGTTATTGGCCGCCTGAGGCTGTTCAGCTGGCTGGATCGAGTGGAGTTGTGCGGCACCCCCTGCCAGCATTGCAAAAATGCCTGTGGTATTAACGCCATTCGTAAGGATGGCCGAATTGATTATGATGAATGCATCCAATGCCTGGAGTGCGTGGTCATACTCAACGACGAACAACAGTGCGTAGACAAGCGCGTGCAGAATAAAAAACACCGGCGCCAAGCCAACATACTGGCCACCGATGCTGATCACTTCTGACAGGTCTCAACCGAGCAACAAAAAAATTAATCGAATCTTGAATAACTGACTTGGTACAGAAGAATTTCATCGCTTAGAACGAAAAAAGGCAAATCAGTAAGTTACTGATTTGCCTTTTAATATGGTAGCGGGGGCAGGATTCGAACCTACGACCTTCGGGTTATGAGCCCGACGAGCTACCAGACTGCTCCACCCCGCATCAAACTGGTTGTTACCGGGTTGCCCCGATCAACGTGCGCATATAGTAAGGACTCGCGAGAGCATTGTCAATTACTGTTTTCAAAGAGGTCTGTTGGGTAATGAAGTTCTTCTGCTACTGGTGTCGCCGGTTCCTTGAAGAATCCCACCTGCTCCATCGCTTCCTGAACCGGCCGGAATGACTTCCGATGCTCTGGCGTTACACCTAACCGGAACAGTGCTTCCATGTGCACGGGTGTAGGATAGCCTTTGTGCCGGGCAAGGCCGTAACCCGGATACTTCTGCTCCATCACTTCCATTTCCCGATCACGGGTTACTTTGGCGAGTATGGATGCGGCACTGATCGCCTCTACCCGGCTGTCTCCCTTTACCACCGGCTCGGAGGGCCAGTGCCACTTGGGGCATTTGTTCCCATCCACCAGCACGTATTCAGGTGCAATACCAAGACCGGCAACGGCTCGCTCCATAGCAATCATTGTGGCTTGGTAAATGTTGATCTGATCGATCTCATGGGCCTCACAGCGGCCTAAACACCAGGCGGTAGCGTGCTCAATAATTTCTTCGTACAGCACATTACGTTTCTTTTCTGTGAGCTTTTTTGAGTCTGCCAGCCCTGCAATGGGCCGGTCGGGATTAAGGATTACCGCCGCGGTCACTACCGCGCCGATGAGTGGCCCACGCCCTACCTCATCAACGCCGGCCAGTAGCCGGCCCTGATAGGCACATTCAAACGGAGGTAGTGCTGGAGTGCGAGCCATTCAGCGAGCTTTCTCCTCAATAAGCCGCGAGATTGCCTGGGCAGCCTTCTCGTCGGCGCCCTGTCTCAAGGTGTGGTGCAGCTCTGTGAAGGCCTCCACCAGTCGATCACGTTCCTGCTGGTTTTCCAGGCGTTCCAGCACTGCAGAGCCAAGTGATTCCGGTGTTGCGTCGTCCTGCAAAAGCTCTGGAACCAGAGGCTGCTTTGACAACAGGTTCGGTAAAGACACATGAGGTACTTTCACCAGGCGGGAGATCAGTGCGTAGCTCAAGTTGCTCAATCGATAACCCACTACCATAGGTTTCTTCAGCAACATGGCTTCAAGAGTCGCAGTTCCCGAGGCCAGCAATACAACGTCTGAAGCGGCCATCACTTCGCGGGAACGGCCTCTTACTATACTCACCTGCAGCTTTACCTCGAGCGCTTCGATAAGATCACGAACCTGCTTTTCCCGCTCACGATTCACACAGGGGATGACCAGTTGCACATCCGGCCGTTTGGCCTGTATCCAGCGCGCCGCTTCCAGAAACAGAGAACCCAGGCGTTCAACTTCACCGGCTCTGCTTCCTGGCAGTATCGCCAGTAACGGTACGTTGTCATCAAGCCCCAGGTCCTGGCGAGCTTTACCCGTTTCAGGGATGAGAGGGATACGGTCTGCGAGCGGGTGTCCTACAAATGCTACGGGCACCTGATGCTCTTCATAAAACCTGGCTTCAAACGGCAGCAAGGTGAGCATCAAGTCTACGGATTTGGCGATTTTGAAGATTCGTTTTTGGCGCCAGGCCCAGACGGAGGGGCTCACATAATGGACCGACGGGATACCCGCTTCACGGCAACGCCGCTCGATGGCAAGGGTAAAATCAGGTGAGTCAATTCCAATGACCACATCCGGCGGTGTGGCAAAAAAATAACTCAGCAACCGGGACCGAATACTGAAAAGCTCCCGGATGCGGCCAAGGACTTCCACCAGCCCCATAATGGACAGGCGTTCCATGGGCACCAGAGAGTGGAAACCTTCGGCGATCATCTCATCGCCCCCGATACCGACAAATCGGGCGTTCGGATACCGAGTGCGAAGTGATCGAATCAGGCCGGCGCCGAGAATGTCCCCAGACGCCTCACCTGCAATAATTCCAAAGGTTATTTTACGGTCACTAACAACCGCAGCCCGGGGGTGATCCATCAAACAAGGCTCCTGCCAGCTCAGCGGATAATGCCGCGATGAGCTCCGCGCAGGGAGTCGATAAGCACACGCACTTCCGGCGTATCGGCATAGGCATCCTCCAGCGCTTCAACAGCCTGCTCTGTTGTAAGGCCCTGGCGGTATATAATCTTGTAAGACCGGCGCAGAGTCATCAGAACCTCTTTGCCGAAGCCCCGGCGTTTAAGGCCCTCAACGTTCATTCCGTGAGGCTCAGCCGACTGGCCAGCCGCCATTACATAAGCCGGGATATCCTTGAGCACGATACTGCCACCGGCCGCCATGCTGTGCGAACCGATATGACAGAACTGGTGCACCATGGTGCCACCGCCCAGAATGGCGTAATCACCCACCGTTACGTGGCCGGCAAGCGTTGCGCAATTAGCAAGAATGATGTTGTCGCCGATGACACAGTCATGGGCCACATGAACATAAGCCATCAACAGGTTATTACTGCCAATACGGGTTTCACCCTTATCCTGCACAGTGCCCCGATGAATGGTGCAATTCTCGCGAAAAACGTTGTTGTCCCCGACCACTAATGTGGTTGGTTCCCCGGCGTACTTTTTATCCTGACATTCCTCACCGATGCTGCAAAACTGGAAAATCCGGTTGTTCCGGCCGATTACCGTTGGTCCTTTCACAACCACATGAGAAAGAATCTCTGTGCCTTCGCCAATCTCAACGTTCGGGCCTATGTAACTCCAGGGGCCGACCGTTACGTTGTCCGCAAGCTTGGCTGATGGATCTACAATCGCCTGAGGATGGATACCCGACCAGTCATTTGTCGCCATTAAACTTCTCTCTCAGCGGTCAGTATCTCAGCCACGCAAACCACTTCACCATCGACCAGTGCGCGGCACTCAAATTTCCAGATACCGCGTTTTCCCGAGATAAACTCCGACTCCAAACACAGTTGGTCTCCGGGTAACACAGGGCGCTTGAAACGCGCCTTACTGGAGCCGGCCAGATATTGTACTAGTCCATCCGAAGGTTTCCGCCCCACCGTCACAAAACCGAGAATGCCGGAAAGCTGCGCCATGGCCTCAATAATCAGCACACCCGGCATAATCGGGTTGCCTGGAAAATGGCCGGTGAAGAATGGCTCGTTAAACGAGATGTTCTTGTAACCTTTGATCGACTTGGCCTTTTCAAGCTCGGTAACCCGGTCCACCAGCAAAAACGGATAGCGGTGCGGCAGGTATTCCAGTATTTCATCGATGTACATCATTTTGATCGGCCTCAGCCCTTTGATTTCTTTTCCAGTTCTTTTATCCGCCGTGCCAGCGAATCCAACTGGCGGAAACGTACAGCATTTTTGCGCCATTGCCGATTCGTGTCTGCGCTGGTGCCCGAAGAATAGACTCCCGGTTCCCGAATATCCCCGGTTACCAGGGTCATGCCGGTAAGGTGCACCTGGTTGGCAATTTCCAGATGCCCGGCCACTCCGGCGGCTCCACCGAAAACACAGTGACTGCCAATCCGTGTACTACCCGCAATCCCGACCATAGCAGCCATGGCAGTGTGGTCGCCAATGCGAACGTTGTGAGCAATCTGAATGAGATTGTCGAGTTTTACGCCATTACCGATAACCGTGTCATCCAGTGCGCCACGGTCAATCGTTGTATTCGCACCAACTTCAACATCATCACCTAGAACAACGCGCCCGAGTTGCGCGATTCTATGCCACTGGCCTTTCTCATTGGCAAAACCAAATCCATCAGAACCAATCACCGCACCGCTGAGGATATGGCAGCGCTGCCCCACAACGACATCGTGGGCCAGGGTCACTCTGGGACGGACAATGGAGCCAGGGCCGATGCTGGTTCGAGCCCCGATAACGCAACCTGGCCCAACAACAACTCGCTCGCCAATCACAACATTCGCTTCGATAACGGCGTTAGGGCCGATACTGGCGCTGACCGCTATTGTCGCGCTGGCATCAACCACGGCCGAAGGATGAATACCTGGCGGCGCTACGGGTGCAGGATCAAACCAGTGACTGAGCCGAGCATAGCCCAGGTACGGATTATCGAGTAACAGGACATTGGTCGGACGATCTACCGCGGCCGCAGGCGATAGAATAACCGCTGCAGCGCGGGTATCCGACAGGTGCTTTGCGTAAGCGGGGTTTGCCAGAAAGCTGAGCTGATCCGGGCCAGCTGCCTCCAGAGTCGCGAGGCCTGAAACCCGGGTTTCAGGGTCGCCACGGAGCTCTGCCCCCAGAGCTTCTGCGATCTCGCCAAGCCGGTAAGACGTTTCTGTCATCACGCGCTCCACAACACGCTCGTGAGCCCGAAGGCTCTCCGGCAGGAATTAACGGTTCAGCTTATCCAGAAGCTGCGGGGTAAGATTCATTTCCGGCTTCACATAAACGACAGCTTCACTAGGCAAAATCAGGTCAAGGTCGTTTTCTTCGAGCAGTTCTTTCACCGCCGCATCTACCTCCGGGCGAGCCTCTTCAAGAAACGCCTGCTTCCGCTGGTTAACGGTGGAGTCGAGACGCTGCTTGAGAAAGTTGAACTCTTTAACCTTCTCCTGGAATTCACCGGCAAGCTTATTGCGCTCGCTCTCGTTCATCATCGCACCATCTTTTTCCAGACGCTCCTTCAGTTTGCGGGCAGCCTCCTGAGTTTCGCGGACTTTCTCCTCGTCGCCAGCGAAGTCTTTCTGGAGACTTTCACTGAACGTCCTGGCATCCTCCGACGAAAACAAAGCCTGACGCAGATCTACAACACCAATACGGCTCTCAGCCACGGCAGGCATTGCCAGTGAAACAGCTGCGGCAAACATCAGTAAGGTTCTGAACATAATAAGGCTCCTGTTTTTCATTCGTTCTTGTTTCTTGTGTGTCTGATTTAGAATGTCTGACCCAGTGAGAACTGGAATATCTGAGTATCGTCACCAGGCTTGTCGTTCAGCGGCTTGGCCAGACTGAATGCCAATGGGCCTACCGCTGTAATCCACTGGAAACCGATGCCGGCTGATAAGCGCACCTCCTTCAGCTCCGGGCTAAATCCCCGATCCGTATCGAATACCTGCCCGGCATCCAGGAAAAACGCCGTCCGCATCGAGCGGCTATCTCCGGCAAACGGAGTCGGGAAGATCAGCTCCAGTGAGCCCTCAGTGAGAAGGTTACCACCGAAAGGATCGGGGTCGGAGAAATCGTTGGCCGCGTTGGTGGCGCGCCTTCCGAGGGAATTCGCCTGATAGCCCCGGACCGAGCCGTAACCACCTGCATAATAGTGCTCATAGAACGGCATGACTGTACGGTCACCGTAGCCATCCCCGTAACCAATGTCTGTTCTTGTGCGCAGCACCCAGCGATTGGTGTCTGTGAGCGGGAAGTAAAAATCGGTTTTGTGGCTCACCTTGTAGAAGGTGAGATCACTGCCAGGCACCGCAACATCGAGTGACAATGAATGGCTGTAGCCGTCTGAGGGCAATACACCACGGTTGAGTGTGCTGCGGCGCCAACTGCCAAACAGGAAGTAGTTATTGAATGAGTCGCCTTCTTCAGCTATGAAGTCGCGCACTTCCTGCGAAGTGAACACGCCGCCTTTGACCTTGGAGAGCGTATATCCCGCCCCGAAGTTCAATCGCGTGATGTTGTCCGTAGGATAACCAAACGTAAGACGTCCGCCATACTCATCCAGGAGATAGGAAGTAATATCCTCTTCTTCAAAGTTGGTTTCACGGGCAAAAACGCTGAATCCCCGGCTAACACCATCTACCGTGTAGTAAGGATCCGTGTAACCAATATTGGCACTCTTGACCGAATCGCTGACATTCACACCAAACGATACGCGCTTGCCGGTGCCGAAGAAGTTATTTTCAGAGACGTTAGCACCAAGAATAACACCGGAATCCTGAGAGAAGCCCACAGAAGCAGAGAGGCTACCCGTTGGCTGTTCTTCTACAGCGTAGTTAACATCTACCAGATCGTCCGTACCAGGCACGGGGACGGTTTCCACATTGACCCCCTTGAAAAAGCCAAGCCGTTCGAGGCGGGTTTTGGAAAACTCGATGCGATCCGAGGAGGCAATACCACCCTCCATCTGAGTCATTTCCTGGCGCAGGACGTCATCACGGGTGGACACATTGCCATCGAAGTTGATGCGGCGAACATAGGCTCGCTTACCCGGTTCAACAAAAAAGGTAACGGCAGCAGTGTTGTTATCACTTGGCTCAGGCACGGCATTCACGCTGGCAAATGCATAACCTTCCTTCCCCAGCCGGAATGCCAGGGTTTCCGAGATCGCCGTCATGCGGGCACGGGAGAATACATCCCCCTCATCTACCGGAATCAGCTCCCGCAATTCCTCCTCATCAATAATGAGATTGCCGCGAAGCCGGATCTCGGAGATCGTGTACTGAGGGCCTTCGTTCAATGCGATCGCGATGAAGACCTGCCGCTTATCTGGCGAAATGGACACCTGGCTGGATTCTACATTGAAATCAAGGTAACCACGGTTGAGGTAGAAAGAACGCAGCGTTTCCAGATCGCCACTCAGGCGTTCCCGCGCGTATTTGTCTGAATTCGTAAGGGAGTTCCACCAGCTGCTGGTCCGCAGCTCGAAGAGGTCCCTCAGTTCCTCGTCGCTGAAGTCACGGTTACCTACCAGGTTGATGTGCTGGATGGCGGCAACGGTACCTTCATTAATATCCAGTCGAATGGCTACGCGGTTGCGCGGCAGCTCTTCAGCCGTTGCTTTTACCCGGGCATTGTAACGGCCCTGACCAATGTAGGACCGCAAAATCTCCAGCTCAAGCCTTTCCAGCGTTGCCCGGCGGAACACCTGACCTTCCTGAAGCCCGGCGCCGGCCAGAGCATCCATCAGCATGTCAGTTTCGATGTTCTTGTTACCTTCAATGTCGATCGACGTAATTGAAGGGCGCTCCCGCACGGTGAGGATGAGAGTACCGGCATCGCGGCTGGCATCTATGTCTGTGAACAGTCCGGTCCGGAAAAGTGACTTGATCGCCTCTGCCAGCTCGGTTTCATCCATCTGCTCGCCAATATTGACAGGGAAAGCGGAAAACACAGAACCCGCAGAAACACGCTGCAAGCCTTCCACCTCAATATCTGCAACCGTAAATTCATCTGCAAAAGCTGGCTTCATGCCGGTTGCGGCAACAGCGAGGCCAACGGCTAAACCTAGAAGAGAACGTCTCATTCAATTATTTCGCCTGGTTAATGCGCGTAAGGAGCCCGCAATTCTCACAACCGCATCAGGTCGTTGTAAAGAGCAAACACCATTAATGTGAGAATCATTGCCATACCAATTCGTAACCCAAGCGCCTGAACCTCGTCCGAGAGCGGTTTTCTGCGGATTGCCTCAATGGTGTAATACACCATGTGACCACCATCCAGAACCGGCACCGGCAACAGGTTGAGAATACCCAGGCTGACACTGAGATAAGCCAGAAAACGAACAAAATCTTCAAATCCCGAACTGACACTGGCCTCGGCCACCCGGGCGATTGTAATCGGACCACTGAGGTTACTGGGCGAAAGCAGCCCTGTAACCATTTTCTTGATGGCAACCAGGGTGAGGCGTGTATCCGCCCAGGTTTCATCCAACGCAATGGGGATCGCAGCCAGAGGACCATAGCGAACGTCTCGCATCACACTGTCAGGCCAGGAAACCGCTTCAACACCGGTACCGACGAACCCGATTGTCTCTCCATTATCCAGTGTTTTTGCTTCCGGGGTAATCTGAACAGATCGCTCTGAGCCGGCGCGCTCAACGGTAAGAGCCAGCGATTGTCCGGGGGCATTGCGAATAAAATCCACCAAATCAAACCAGTTACCCACTGGCAGATCATCCACCGCAAGAATGCGATCCCCCGCCTGAAGCCCTGCAACCTGCGCAGCCCCCCCATCTGAAATCTGCCCAAGAACAGCAGGCACGTCCGGCCGCCACGGCGTAATGCCGAATTCCGCAAGCGGGTTGGGCGTGTCTTCACTCAGACCCCAGCCGTCGAGTTCACCACTCAGGACTCCCTGGGCTCCGCCGCTGGATACGTCCAGGGTTATCTCACCCTGCTCTCCCGCACGCTCGAGGATGCGCATATTCACATCACGCCAGGAGCTTACCCGGTGGCCGTCAACGGCATGGATTTCCATACCTTCCTGCAGACCAACTCGCTCAGCAACACTCTTCCCGGCAACGTCACCCACAATCGGCGCAACGTGGGTGACACCCACCACAGCGAGCACCCAGTAGGCAAAAATTGCGAAAAGAAAATTGGCAATCGGGCCTGCTGCTGCAATAGCAATCCGCTGGGAGGGCGGCTTGGAGGTAAATGCCTGATCTCTGAGCTCTTCAGGGACCGGCCCTTCGCGCTCATCCAGCATTTTGACATAGCCACCCAGAGGAATAGCCGCTATGGCAAACTCGGTCCCATGGCGGTCATGCCAAGAGAATAGCGGTTTGCCGAAACCCACCGAAAAACGAAGTACTTTCACACCACAGCGACGCGCTACCCAGAAGTGGCCATACTCATGGAGGGTGACGAGTATGCCCAGGGTAAGCACGAGAGCAAGTAGGGTTTGAATAATCTGCATAGCTTTCCTGGTATTGGCGCCAGCCAGGCGAAAATCTTTATTTTATATCAGACAGTTAACAGTCCGATCTGTTCCCGCGCCCGCTGCCGTGCTTCCGAGTTTTTCGCGAATATGATATCAAAGCTGTCTGCGGACACCACCGGCGTAGCCGCAAGAGTTCTCTCAATAACAATCGGTATGTCTGTAAAGGCCAGGTTCCCGTTCAGGAACTCGGCCACCGCAACCTCATTGGCTGCGTTCAGCACCGCAGGTGCTGTACCACCTGTTTCAAAGGCCTCGGCCGCTAACCGCAAACAGGGAAAGCGCAGGAGGTCCGGTCGTTCAAAATGAAACCGCCCTATCGTGAACAGGTCGAGCGGCGCAACTCCGGCATCAATACGTTCCGGCCAAGCCAGCCCGTTTGCAATGGGCGTACGCATATCCGGGCTGCCCAGCTGAGCCAGCACAGAACCGTCGGCATACTCTACCATGGAGTGAATAATACTTTCCGGGTGAACGTGGACCTCTATCCGATCCGGCGTGATGTTAAACAGCCAACAGGCCTCAATCAGCTCAAGCCCTTTGTTCATCAAGGTTGCCGAGTCTACAGAGATTTTCTGCCCCATGGACCAGTTCGGATGAGCACAGGCTTGAGCCGGGGTAACAGAATGCAGGGCTTCAGCGCTGTGCTCACGGAAAGGCCCGCCGGAAGCCGTCAGAAGAATCCGGGTAATACCGGCTCCATCCGGATCGCGAATCTTGTCTGCAGGCAAGCACTGGAAGATTGCGTTGTGCTCGGAGTCTATGGGCAGCAACTCGGCGCCGGAAGCCGATACAGCGTCCATAAACAGTTTGCCCGACATAACCAGCGCTTCTTTATTTGCAAGTAACACACGCTTACCAGCGTGGACAGCGGCAAGCGTGGGAGCCAGCCCGGCGGCCCCCACAATAGCAGCCATAACGGTACAGGCTTCCGGAGAGGAAGCGGCTTCACATAAGCCGGCCTCTCCGCTTCGAACAGAAATATCCGGGAGATCTGACAACAGTTCAGCGAGTTTTTGCGCTGCGCCAGCATCTGCCATCACCGCAACCCTGGGGTGAAACTCCCGGCACAACGCCGCAAGCTCTTCAGCACGGGTTCCAGCGGTGAGTGCATACACAGAAAAACGTCCGGGATGGCGCCGAATAACATCCAGAGTAGAGAGCCCGATCGATCCCGTGGCACCAAGAACCGTAATGGAGCGAGCGACCATACTCAAAAGTGCCCGACCGCTGTCAGCCAGCCAAGTTGGGTGATAATAAGCGCAAATACCGGAACCGCAGCGGTGAGGCTGTCAATTCGATCCATGATCCCGCCGTGCCCGGGTAGCAACCGGCTGCTGTCCTTGATGCCTCGGAAGCGTTTGAGCATGCTTTCAAGCAGATCTCCAAGCACTGACACCATGCCGGTTACCAGGCTCGCAATGACCAGCAGAACGGTTTCAACTGCACTGGCCGAAGCAAGAACACTGACAATAAAGGCAAAGGTGCCAACGGCCGCCAGGCCGCCCCATACGCCCGCCCAGGACTTACCAGGGCTGACTCTCGGCGCAAGCTTGGCCTTACCAAAGGCCCTGCCGGCAAAATAGGCACCTATATCTGCCACCCAGACAACGCAAAACACATACAGAATGAGCAGCAGGTTGTTGTCGGTGCTGCCAAACTGGAACCCGCCTGCCCGGAGATGGTTCAGACCAACCCATGCGGGCACCAGCACCAGCGCGCCCATAAGCGCCCTCACCGGCACACTGCCCCAACGCTCTGAACCTGCTGGGTAGCTGCGAACCAGTAAAAAACAGACAACCCACCAGACAAGGGCAAGCCAAAGCACTGCAACAGCAGGCACATTCAGAAGGCCGTAAAGGACGAGTGCGATCACTATCGCATAGGCAACCCGGCCCGGCTGCTGCTCAAAACCGGACATGTTAGCCCACTCCCAGGCACCCAATGTGATAATCGCAGCGGTAAACAGCGCAAAACCCCAGGGTGGCAGAAAAAAAGTGCCGCCAATAGCGATGGGGGCAAGAATAAGAGCGGTTATGATCCGGGTTTTTAGCACAGTAGGAGTCGCCGTGGTTCGTTATTGTGGTGACGGTTCGGCCGTAATCTGGTCATCCGTCTGACCAAAGCGGCGCTGGCGTCCGGCATAGGCCTGTAGCGCTTTGCGCATCTCGTCTTCTTTGAAATCGGGCCAGAATACAGGCGAAAAATACAGCTCTGTGTAGGCCAGGTGCCACAGCATGAAATTGCTTATGCGCTGCTCCCCTGCCGTACGAATCATAAGATCCGGCATGGGCAGGTCACCAATACTCAAGTGCTGCTGGATAAGATCGTCAGTAATGTCGGATGGCTGAAGCTGTCCCGCCTTCACCTGCCCGGCAAGCTGTCTTGCGGCTTGAGCAATATCCCAGTGACCGCCATAGTTCGCGGCAATGACGAGCGTCATTCTGGTATTGTTACAGGTAAGCTCCTCCGCCTTGGCCATGAGTTCCTGCAACGTAGCGCTGAACTCGGAGCGGTCCCCGACAATGCGCAGGCATATGTCATTGCGGTGCAGTTTTCTGACTTCCCGCTCCAGGGCAAAAACAAACAGTTTCATCAGAGCGGAGACTTCGTCCTTTGGGCGACGCCAGTTTTCGCTTGAAAAAGCGAACAGCGTGAGCACCTCAACCCCTTCCCGGGCACAGGTTTCAACAACAGACCTCACCGCATCCACTCCGGCTTTGTGCCCTGCCACCCCTTTTAACCGGCGCGCCTTGGCCCATCGGTTATTACCGTCCATGATAATGGCCACATGCCGGGGCCGGCTATCAGCCGACACCGGAATCTCTGCGGATACTGTTCCCGTCATGAAATCCCCTGTACCGCCAGCAGAAAATCCCCGCCAGCCGCGTGTTTCGCTTACAAGTGAACCGAGGCGATCAGACCGCCATCAGATCCTCTTCTTTAGCTTTGAGCATCTTCTCAACTTCAGCAATATAGCGATCTGTAAGCTTCTGGATTTCTTCCTCACCCCTGCGCATGTCATCTTCGCTTATATCTTTGTCTTTCAGCAGATCTTTCATCATGCTGTTTGCATCGCGACGGGCGTTCCGGATAGAGACGCGACCATTCTCTGCGTCCGCTTTCGACTGCTTGACCATGTTTTTACGGGTTTCTTCGGTCAACATCGGCATCGGTATACGAATCAGATCACCGCTGGTTGCCGGGTTCAGACCGAGGTCGGCCATCATAATGGCCTTCTCGATAACCGGCACCAGATTCTTCTCCCAAGGGGACACAGCCAGCGTACGGCTATCTTCCACGTTAACGCTCGCGACCTGCTTCAGCGGCGTCTCCTGACCGTAGTAGTTAACCATCACACTGTCCAGGATGGACGGATGGGCGCGGCCGGTCCGGATTTTGTTGAAGGCCGAGTTCAGAGCCTCAAGGCTCTTTTCCATTTTCTTTTCGGCTTCAGCTTTTATGTCATTAATCACGTGATTTTCCTCAATTCGTTCGTCGGGCTATTATGAGACCCGTTATTCGATCAGTGTACCTTCTTTCCCACCAGTCACGATGCGCGTGAGGGCGCCCGGACGGTTCATATCAAACACACGCAGCGGCATTCCATGATCACGCGCCAGACAGATGGCCGTCAGGTCCATCACACCCAGCTTTTTATCGAGTACCTGATCATAAGTCAGTTTGTCGTACTTTTCTGCCGTCGGGTCAAGGTGCGGATCTGCAGAGTAAACACCATCCACCTTGGTTGCCTTCAGTACGGCATCTGCTTCAATCTCGATACCACGCAAACACGCTGCCGAGTCTGTTGTAAAGAAGGGGTTGCCGGTACCTGCGCAAAATATAACAACGTCACCGTCTTTAAGATCACGGACAGCACGGCGGCGATCATAATGCTCAACAATACCACTCATGGGAATGGCCGACATAACCCGGGTACGGATGTTTGAGCGCTCCAGGGCGTCACGCATAGCCAGGCCATTCATAACCGTTGCCAGCATGCCCATGTGATCACCGGTAACCCGGTCCATACCAGCCTCACTCAGAGATGCGCCCCGGAACAGGTTGCCGCCGCCAATAACGAGGCCAACCTGAATACCGATGCCGATCAAGGCACCGATTTCAAGTGCCATCCGATCCAGAACCTTGGGATCGATACCGAAATCATGCTCTCCCATCAGGGCCTCGCCACTGAGCTTGAGCAAAACACGATTGTATCTGGGCTGGTTTTTCGATGATGTCGGCATACTGGTCCCCTTTTCGTCTGTTAACTGCTATCCGGCATGATACGCATTGCAGGCTTGCATCTGACATACTCCTTGAAAAAAGGGGGATCTCAGATACAAGCCCGCCACGAGAGCCGGAAAAATCCAACCAACGTGGCAGACTCAGGTGGCGCTATAACTGGCTGTTACAGCGCCGAGAAAAATCAGGCCTTGCCTGTACCAGCTGCAGCAGCAACCTCGGCAGCAAAGTCTACTTCTTCTCTTTCAATGCCTTCACCCACTTCCAGGCGAATGAAACCAACCAGCTCGCCGCCAGCGGACTTGATCAGCTCACCTACGGTCTGTTCCGGGTTTTTGACGAAAGGCTGTTCTACAAGGCTGTGCTCCTTGAGAAACTTCTTGATCCGGCCACCCATCATTTTTTCAACGATTTCGGCTGGCTTGCCTGCCATATCCGGCTGCGCCTTGATGACGTCCTTCTCTTTCTCGAGCTCTTCAGCAGGCATATCTTCCGGTTTTGCAACGCGCGGATTAACCGCGGCAGCGTGCATGGCGATATCGCGAGCCAGCTCGGAGTCACCAGCAGTCAGAGCAACAACAGAGGCAATTTTATTGGTGCTGTGGACATAGCCACCAACAACAGGGCCTTTGATTTCAACAACACGGCGCACAGTAATGTTCTCGCCAATTTTCTGAACCAGCGCTTCGCGCTTGGCTTCCAGATCGCCTGCCATCAGCTTGGCAACGTCGGTCTCGCCTTTCTCGAAGGCAACGTTCAGAACGTCGTTGGCAAAATTAATGAAGTTGTCATCGCGAGCAACGAAATCGGTCTCGGAGTTCACTTCAACAATGTAAGCAGCGGTGTTGTCGTCAGAAATCTTGATCAGCGAAACACCTTCAGCGGCTGTGCGGCCGGCTTTCTTGGCGGCTTTGAGGCCGGAAGACTTGCGCAACTCTTCAATCGCGGCGTCTACACTGCCTTCAGATTCAACCAGAGCCTTTTTGCACTCCATCATGCCAAGGCCAGTGCGCTCACGCAATTCCTTGACCATTGCAGCGGTAATTGCAGCCATGTTCAATCCTCTTAACTTGTTCGAATTCGGTGGGGAAGCCTACCCGGAGACTCCTCCGGGCAGGCCTTACATCTTAAACGTGACGCTTATGCATCACTCAGCAGTCGGAGCGGTTCCTGCAGCTTCTTCACTGACTTCTACAAACTCGTCAGCGCCTGCGCCGCCAGCTTGTGCTGATTCAAGGCACGTATCAGCAACAGCTTTCACATAGATCTGGATTGCACGGATGGCATCGTCGTTGCCCGGAATCACGAAATCTACGCCGTCCGGGTTACTGTTGGTATCAACAACACCGATAACGGGGATGCCCAGCTTGTTGGCTTCTTTGATAGCAATGCGCTCGTGATCAACGTCGATAACGAACAACGCATCTGGCAGGCCGCCCATATCCTTGATACCGCCAATAGAACGCTCGAGCTTATCCATTTCACGGGTGCGCTCGAGAGCTTCTTTCTTGGTCAGCTTATCGAAAGTACCGTCTTTGCTCTGGGCTTCCAGATCACGGTAGCGACGGATGGACTGACGGATGGTTTTGTAGTTGGTCAGCATGCCGCCGAGCCAGCGGTGGTTAACAAAAGGCTGGCCGGAACGCTCTGCTTCTTCCTTGATGACCTTGGCCGCGGCGCGCTTGGTGCCAACGAACAGGATCTTGTTCTTGTTCTCAGTCAGCTTCTGAACGAAGTCGAGCGCTTCATTCATGGCAGGAACAGTCTGCTCAAGGTTGATGATGTGAATCTTGTTACGGGCGCCGAAGATGAACTTCGACATTTTCGGGTTCCAGTAGTGAGTCTGGTGACCGAAGTGAGCACCTGCCTTGAGCAGGTCACGCATATTTACCTGAGCCATGATATTACCTTAGTTTAGCTTCGGGTTAGTCCTCCACGCGTCCGATTGCCCCAACCAGGCCCCTGTTAACACTTAAACAGGAGCAGGCACCCTGGGACAACGTGCTGACACGTGTGCGAATTTGCCGGATTTTTTTCCAGCGGGCGCGTTTATATCACAAAATACAGGCCTCCCGCCATTAATTTTGCGCCGAGGCTTCCTTGTACCCAGAGCCCCAGCCCCTTAAAATACGTGATTGATACAAATTAACGGGAAGCCTAATGCAAGTATCGATCAAGACTCCGGAAGAAATTGCAAAGATGCGTGTGGCGGGCCGTCTGGCGGCTGAGGTTCTCGAAATGATTGGGGAACACGTGAAGCCTGGCGTCTCAACGGAAGAGCTCAACCAGATCTGCCATGACTACATCGTCAACGAGCAACAAGCAATTCCTGCTCCTCTGAATTACAAAGGTTTTCCAAAGTCGGTGTGCATTTCAGTCAACCACGTGATCTGCCACGGCATACCTTCAGAGAAAAAGATTCTGAAGGACGGTGACATCGTCAATATTGACGTTACCGTTATAAAAGATGAGTACCACGGCGATACCAGTAAAATGTGGATCGTCGGAAAACCAAAGCCCGGTACTGAGCGCTTGATCGCCATCACTCAGGAATGTCTCTACAAAGGCATTGAGTTGGTTAAACCTGGCGCTCGCCTGGGCGACATTGGTCATGTAATCCAGCAGCACGCCGAAAAGCATCGCTATTCGGTTGTACGGGACTACTGCGGCCACGGCATTGGCAAAGTATTCCATGAAGAGCCACAGGTTATGCACTACGGCAAACCGGGCACTGGCATGGAACTGCAAGAAGGCATGACCTTCACCATCGAACCCATGATCAATCAGGGTAGGTACCACACCAAGCTGCTACCGGATCAATGGACCGTGGTTACCAAAGACCACAAGCTTTCTGCACAGTGGGAACACACTATTCTTGTCACCGCCGATGGCTATGAAGTACTGACCAAACGGTCGGAGGAATCCTTCTAAGTGAATCTCGAGGAACTGGAGGCCAGTATCAGCCGGGACCCATCCCCTGTGATGGCCGCCAGGGAGCTGCTGAAAAAACGCTATAACGCCGATGCCGAAGCCTTTAGACAGGGTGCAGATGTGAGGGCTCTGGTTCATTCCAGGGCCGATACCATCGACACCGTACTGAGGCTGATCTGGAATCGCTATCCTTTCTCTGACTCAACCGATATTGCGCTCATTGCCGTTGGCGGTTACGGCCGCGGCGAACTTCATCCGCACTCGGATATTGACCTGCTGATTCTGACCCGCAACGGTATTGAGCCGGGCTGGCAGGAAGATCTTGGCGCCTTTGTCACTCTGCTTTGGGATCTCAAACTCGACATTGGCCACAGCGTTCGCAGTATTGAAGAAAGCAAAGCTGCAGCGCGGGGCGATATAGCCACTCTGACCAACCTGCTGGAAACACGCACCATCGCCGGCCCCGATGAGCTGCGCAAAGAACTGAGCGAGCAAGCCTACTCCGACAATATCATCACAGACCGCGACTACTTTATTGCCAAGCGTAAAGAACAGCAGCGGCGTCATAAAAAGTACAGCGACACCGAATACAACCTCGAGCCCAATGTAAAAAGCTCACCCGGCGCCTTACGGGACATACAGACCATTGGCTGGATTACCAAACGGCACTTTGGCCTGCAGAGCATTGCCGACCTGACCCGTTTCAGCATCCTGACAGACGAGGAACACCAGGTTCTGGTTCACGGCGAAACCCTCTTGTGGCGATTACGCTACGGGCTCCAACTGATCGCAGACCGTAACGAAAACCGGCTGCTGTTTGACCATCAGCGCGCTCTGGCGCAGATGCTGGGCTACAAGGATGAGGGCAAACGGCTTGATGTCGAGCTGATGATGCAATCCTATTATCGCACTGTGCTGGCACTGGCAGAGCTCGCCGACGTTATTCTTCAGTTTTACGATGAGGCAATTCTCGGCACCGGCACAGAAGACAACATTCAGCCCATCAACAAACGCTTCCAGATTCGCAACAGCTATATAGAAGCGGTAAACAACCAGGTATTTGCCTACTCGCCCTACGCGATTATGGAAATCTTTGTGCTGATGGCCCAGCACCCTGAAATAAAAGGCATCCGGGCCACGACCATCCGGTCTTTGCGGGCACACAGACACCTGATTGACGATGCCTTCCGAGCTGACCTTGCCGTGACATCCCTGTTCATGGAGTTGCTACGGACACCCCATGCGCTGGATGAAACTCTCTCAGCCATGAAAAAGTACAATGTGCTAGGCCGCTATCTGCCAGAGTTCGGCCAGATTATCGGCCAGATGCAGCACGACCTTTTCCACATTTACACCGTTGATGCACACACCATGCGAGTTGTACGCAATATGGTGCGGCTGACCGGCACCGACGCACGCGATGACTACCCCTTGGCCTCACGGCTGATTCAGGGGCTTCCCAAACGGGAGGTTCTTTATATTGCCGGGCTGTATCACGACATTGCCAAGGGTCGTGGTGGAGATCATTCAGAGCTTGGTGCTATCGATGCAGAGTCGTTCTGTAAACGTCATCATCTCGGGGAGCGTGATACCCAACTGGCATCCTGGCTGGTGGAGAACCATCTGTTGATGTCCATGACAGCCCAGCGCAAGGATATTTCTGACCCGGACATCATCCAGTCATTTGCCCGGGCTCTGCCCAGCCAGGCGCACCTGGACTATCTGTATATCCTGACTGTGTGCGACATCAGCGCAACCAACCCGAAGCTCTGGAACACCTGGCGGGCGTCCCTGCTGCGCCAGTTGTATATGGAAGCCAAACGCGCCTTGCGGAGCGGCACAGAGATTCCTGTTGATCGGCAGGAGTGGGTGCGCGCAACCCAGTCTGAGGCACGAGAAATTCTCCACGCCCAGAACATTACCGACGAGCAGATAGACGCTATCTGGGATACGGTTGATGAAGACTACTTCCTGCAGGACTCCACGGTTGATATCGCCTGGCAAACTGCAGCCATTATTAACCATGGCGACACGCCAGGACCACTGGTACTCATCCGGGATACCCACGGTGGCCCGACAGACGGCTATTCCCAGATCATTATTTACATGAACGACCGGGCAACCCTGTTTGCCGCCACAACTGCGGTACTGGAGCAGCTCAACCTCAACATTGTGGATGCCCGCATCAGTTCAAACGAAGGCCCCTACACCATCAGCTCATATGTCGTGCTGGATGAAAAAGGCCAACCCCTGGGTGTGGACCCGGCCCGCAAGGAACGGGTGCGCAAGCGCCTGATCGAAGAGCTGGATGATCCGGAAGACTACCCGGATATTATTCACCGCCGCACACCACGGCAGCTCAGGCACTTCGCGTTCCCGACGGAGGTGGTGTTCTCAAATGACACCATTAACGAACGCACGGTTATTGAAGTGGTAACACCTGACCGCCCCGGCCTTCTGGCGCGGGTTGGGCAGGTTTTGCTGGACCATCGTATACGCCTGAGCAATGCCAAAGTTGCGACATTGGGTGAGCGAGTGGAAGACGTGTTCTTTGTGACCGACGAACACGGCGAACCTATCAGCGATCCCGCCGTGTGCCTCGCCCTGCAGCAGGACCTATGCAAAATGCTGGATGACATTCAATGAATCCGAATCTGGACAAACTCCACCCCTACCCGTTCGAAAAACTCGCCAAATTAAAGGCTGGTATAGCAACGCCGGACAATCTGCGCCCCATTTCCCTGGGCATCGGTGAACCCAAACACCCCTCTCCTGAATTTGTGAAACAGGTGATTGCCGATAACCTCGACCGGCTGGCCAACTACCCCACCACCAAAGGCCTCGACGAACTGCGGCAGACAATAAGCAAATGGGCCACTCGGCGGTTTAAACTACAAGCTGGATCCCTCAGCCCGGATCACAACATCGTTCCGGTGAACGGCACCCGGGAAGCTATATTTTCGCTGGTGCAGGCGGTGGTTGATTCGAGCAAGTCTGCAACGGTTGTTAGCCCGAACCCGTTCTACCAAGTGTATGAAGGTGCGGCATTTCTGGCAGGCGCTACGCCGGTTTACCTGCCCTGCGATGGCTCCAACGGTTTTATTCCGGATTTTGACGCTGTACCTGAGTCTGTATGGCGCGATTGTCAGGTTCTGTTTCTGTGCTCCCCAGGCAATCCCAGTGGCGCCGTTATGCCTCGGGAAACCCTGACGAAAGTTATTGAACTGGCAGACAGGCACGACTTCATTGTGGCTTCAGACGAGTGCTATTCCGAGCTCTATCCCGATGAAAACAATCCGCCCGAGGGGCTGCTACAAACCTGCGCAGCTATCGGTCGGCATGATTTCGCGCGTTGCGTGGTTTTTCACAGCCTTTCGAAACGCAGCAACTTGCCAGGCCTGAGATCGGGTTTTGTCGCCGGCGATGCGAACATATTAAAAGGCTACCTCAACTACCGCACCTATCATGGTTGCGCCATGCCTGTTCACAACCAGCTGGCCAGTATTGCTGCCTGGCAGGACGAAACCCATGTGAGGGATAACCGCGCGGCTTACCGCGCCAAGTTTGAAGCTGTGGTGCCCATTCTTCGCGAAGTCATGGACGTGGATTTCCCCGATGCCGGCTTCTACCTTTGGCCAGTCACTCCGATGGATGACGAAACCTTTGCGAAAGAGCTGTCAGCACAGCAGAACGTTCATGTGCTGCCCGGTCGCTACTTGTCCCGTACAGTGGACGGTCACAACCCGGGAGAAAACCGGGTTCGCATGGCACTGGTTGCGCCACTGGAAGACTGTGTAGAAGCTGCAAAGCGGATGGTTGAATTTGTAAAGGCAAACTGAGCTATGAAGCTATATGGCATCCGGAACTGCGACACCGTCAAAAAGGCCCGTAAATGGCTTGATGAACAGGGCATTTCCTACGAATTTCACGACTTCAACAAAGACGGACTCGACGAAGCTCGACTGAGCCAATGGGAAAACGCGGTTGGTTGGGAGCTCCTTCTGAACCGCAGAGGCACTACCTGGCGCAAGCTCAGCGACGAGGTTCGTGATACCATTAGCGCCCAATCTGCCCACGGCATCATGCTTGAAAACACCTCCATCATTAAACGGCCTGTGGTCGAGTATGAAGGATCTGTTTATATCGGCTTTAACGCCAACGACTGGGCATCACTGATCAAATAAACAGGAGCAATTACCACATGAGCTTTGCATTCGGTATCGGTATCGGCACCCAAAACAATCAGGGCGAATGGCTGGAGGTTTTTTACCAGCAGCCGATCATTACACCCGAAAAAGAGCTGATCGATGTGGTAGAAACTGCCCTCGACTACAAAGGCGGCAACCAGGCTATCCAGGCAACCGCAGAGCAGCTTGTGCAGTTTGCCAACGCGCTGCGTCAGATCGGCGCGAGCGATCAGGCCTCACTTGCGGAAAAAGTGGCCGGCAGTAAACGCCCGGTGGTCGTCACGATCCTGGAAACGGATGACACCGCCTCCAGCACACCAGAGGTTTACCTCAAGCTGCACCTGATCTCTCATCGCCAGGCCAAACCTCACGGCGTCAAGCTCGACGGCATCTTCGGCCTGCTGCCGAACCTGGCCTGGACCAACGAGGGTGCGATTGATCTGAACGAACTGTCGGAGCGCCAGCTCAAAGCCCGCCTGGAAGGCCGCTCACTGGAAATAAAATCCGTCGACAAGTTCCCACAGATGACCGATTACGTGGTACCAAAAGGTGTTCGTATCGCAGACACAGCCCGTGTGCGTCTTGGCGCCTATGTGGGTGAAGGTACAACCGTAATGCACGAAGGCTTTATCAACTTCAATGCCGGTACCGAAGGCACCAGCATGATTGAAGGCCGCATCTCTGCAGGCGTTATGGTTGGCAAAGGGTCTGATCTTGGCGGCGGCTGTTCCACCATGGGCACACTGTCTGGTGGTGGCAACATGATTATTTCCGTTGGTGAAAACTGCCTGATCGGCGCCAATGCGGGCATTGGCATTCCCTTGGGCGACCGTTGCAAGGTTGAGGCTGGCCTGTACATAACCGCCGGCACCAAGGTTGCCCTGCTGGATGACAGCAATGAGCTCGTAGAAATCATCAAAGCCCGTGATCTGGCCAATAAGCCAGACCTGCTGTTCCGCCGCAACAGCCAGACCGGCGCGGTTGAGTGCAAAACCAACAAATCCGCTATCGAGCTGAACGAAGAACTGCATGCAAACAACTGATTCCCAAACACTCGAACTGGCTATCGATCTGATCAGCCGGGCATCGGTCACGCCAGATGACGCTGGCTGCCAGGAACTGATGATGTCTCGCCTGGCCCCTTTGGGCTTTATTGGCGAACACATGCGCTTTGACGACACGGACAACCTCTGGGCCCGCAAAGGTTCTGAGGGGCCAGTGCTGGCTTTTGCCGGGCACACCGATGTGGTTCCCACAGGGCCGGAAAGCAAATGGGCACTCCCTCCGTTTGATCCCGTTATCAAAGACGGTTACCTGCATGGGCGTGGCGCCGCCGACATGAAGGGCAGTCTTGCGGCTTTCATCACCGCCTGCGAGCGCTTTGTCAGTGCTCACCCGGACCATCGCGGCTCTATAGCCTTGTTGATTACAAGCGATGAAGAGGGCCCGGCCCAGAACGGCACCGTGAAGGTAATCGAAGCTCTGGAAGCCCGCTCGGAAAAGATGGACTGGTGCCTGATAGGCGAGCCCTCCAGCACCCGGGACGTCGGAGACATGATCAAAAATGGCCGTCGCGGCTCATTGCACGGTTATCTTACGGTGCAAGGGGTTCAAGGCCACGTGGCCTATCCGCACCTTGCGGAGAACGCCGTTCATGCCGTTGCGCCAGCACTGCATACACTGGCTAACGAGTTCTGGGATAACGGCAACGATTATTTTCCGCCAACAACCTTTCAGATCACCAAAGTCGAAGCCGGCACCGGCAGTAACATCATTCCAGGCGAGTGCCTGGTGCACTTCAACTTTCGTTACTGCACTGAAAATACGGCGGAAAGCCTGGAAGAGCGGGTGGTAGCCGTTCTTGACCGACACAATCTTAAATACGATCTGCAGTGGCACCTCAGTGGCCGGCCCTTCCTGACCGACAAGGGCGCCCTGGTCGCGGCCTGCCAAAGTGCCATTCGCGACGTGACCGGGCGTGAAACGGAGCTTTCCACATCAGGCGGCACATCTGACGGGCGCTTTATCGCACCCACTGGAGCGCAAGTTGTGGAGCTCGGCCCGATCAACGCCACCATTCACAAGATAGACGAGTGCGTGAAAGCTGAAGATCTGGATACATTATCCCGGATCTATGAGCAGATACTTGTGGAATTGCTGGCTTGACTGTTTTTTTTACAGACTGAGTAGCGTACGCGAAATGCCGAGGCACCTGCTTCGGCATTTTTCTTTATAACGCGTCAGTAATGGGGCGGAGGGGTTTCTTCCTCTTCACGCTTCAAGTGGGAGGGTGAAACATCTTTCAGCTGATTATGTAATAACCGCTTTGCGTTCCAGAGCTCGCGGATATCCATTTCCTGTTTCGCTACCTGCTCGCTCAGGGTATTGATTATATCGTCCTGAAAGGCGAGCCGTGTTTCAAGCTCGTCCAGTCTGGCTTGCAGATCGTTATGGCTCATCGGATACTGAAACTCCGTCACATATAATGGCTATTTGGTCAGCAGTCCGGATAATCTGCTATCATGCCGCTTTTGCCCGCCAGAGCTTCCGTTTTTCCGGAAATCAGGCGGTATTCACTGGCCGGGTGTGCGATTTTACCCGATATCCGGTTTTTTATCGTCAGCGTTAATAAATAATGGAGATTTCTCAGTCAATGCGTAATCCAGCCAAAGCGATCCTTGTTGCTCTCCTGATCGCGATTCCAGCACCATTGGTACTTGCCCTGCTGCTATCATTCACCCCCGAACCACTTCGCCTGATTGCCGTAGGTGAATTTGTAGAGGCTCTGGGCAGCACTCGTGGCATCGCCGCATACATCATCACCTTTATCGTTTTCGGCATTGCCGGTTTTCTGGCCGTCGCCATTGCAGCCAGGCCCCAGCCTGTACCCAGCGCTTCGCAGCGTGTTAGCTCACCGTCACGAAATCAGGGTTCTACCCAGAACTATGCCGATGATGACGCCGACTATGATGACAACAGCCCGGAAGGCGACGAGGAAGGCACTGTAAAGTGGTTCAACGTTAAAAAAGGATTCGGCTTTATCGTTCGTGACAGCGGAGATGAAGTCTTCGTTCACTTCCGTGCTATTCGCGGAAGTGGTCGTCGGGTACTGCGCCAGGGCCAACTGGTTCGCTTCAGCGTGGTTGATGCGGACAAGGGCCTGCAGGCAGACAACGTTTCTATTCTGAGCGAATAAAACGTTCGTTGATGTAAAACAAAAGGCAGCCCTCAACTCATTGCGGACTGCCTTTTTCATTTAACGCTATTCAGTTCGCCGCTATTTCAATTCCAGGCTACGAGTTGCTCACCCCGGCTGTCCAACCGCCACCACTTCTCATCTTCTGCAGGCTCACCCTCTTTCCACTCTCCCGGGCTGCAGCGGACTTCCGTATCCATAGCCCGCCATGCACTTCGTGCACAATCGAGATCGCTGCGCCAGGGTAGCCGTTCGCCTTCGATATTCAGTGACGTATACCGCTTACCAAAAGCTTGCGGATACAGCGTTATTTTCAATTGGCCTTCATTAAAGTTGGCAGAGCCTTTGATGACAGACGAAACATCGCTGTCATCAAGCATTAATTGCCCAACATGGCCTTCCAGCCAACGGTTAACCGCGCCTGCTTCAAGGTCACGAATGTAGATTTCCAGATCCTGCACCCGCAGATTCTCCATGCTGATGATCACAATGGAGCACATAGTGAACCGGCCCGCGCCGCGCTGCAACCCAGCGCTCAAGTTCCTGGCGCAGATCCTCCAGCGTAAGCCGACGCAGCGCTCCGGCAGCTTTGCGCTCGTGCCATTCCACTTCCGTGGCGGCACGTAACAGGCTTACCTCTTCCAGTCCCTTCTCAATTTCATTCAGTGGTTCCTGCCGTGCCAGCGCAACCAGGCTTTGGCGCCGGAGGGTATTCGCTTGGCCAGAAAGCGCCACCGAATTTGCCGGGCCGCGACGGGCAAACAGGTCAAGTCGCGCCGCAGCGCGCTCCACCCATTGCAACATACCTCCTGGCGTGCTGACGCACCGGCTACGCCGGGAGGCCGCAAACTGGGCAACGGAGCAAGGCAGCTGAATGTTCCAGCGGCGCTCAATAGCGGCCTGATGGGCGACAAGAATGGCCTTACGCTGCGCGACACTCGAAGGGAGCATGTTGAACGTCTCCTGCGCCCGGCCCAGGCGTTGTTCCAACAAGCCGCAGCTTTCATCACTGCCCGATGTATCGGGCCCCAGAAGCAATAGCGGTCCCTGCCAGCGCAGAACCAGCTCCGACGCAAGGCCGGAAGGAAGCTCCATCAGAGCCAGCAGGTCGGCTGGGGTTATATTATCAAGCACAAGAACGGGCCAGGGTGCTCTGCCGGCCGCCGGGATGACCGCAAGATCGCTGGCCATAAGCTCAGCTTCACGGCGCAGATCCATTTCAATATAGGGTTGCGTCAGCCACGACAGCAACGAGCTCAGCCAGGAGGACTTCCCTGCCCCGCGCTCACCTCTGATCCATACGAGAGAGTTCGGCGTTGCGGCAAGTGTGATGGCGACATCTTCCGCCAGCTCGACCCATTCCTGGTCGGTAATCACAATCGGTGCGGCTTCATGTTCTTCAATGCCGGATTGCTCGAGATCCCCACCCGTGTCAGCCGGATCGCCTGCTTCTGGCCAGCGTGAAACCTGTTCAAGAACCACAACATAAGCCTTTCCCTGCAAACGTTCTGCCCTCCGGGCAAGCACCTCGAGGAGTTGAGGCCAGTCCAGCCAGGCGGGCGTGCCAAAGAATTCACGCGCGGCCGCCAACCAATAGATTAGCTGGGAAGAAAGCCGGCCTTCACCGCCCACCTCGGTCACAATGGGCTGCTCGCACTGGATGGTACGAGTCAACTCATCCATATCTACACCCGAGCCGCGCAGGAAGTTGCTCGCGGAGGGGCTGGAATCCAGCAGTGCGAGCAGAAAATCTTCTACCGTGATAACTGCCCCGCCACGGCGATCAACATGATCGCGAGCGCACAGTAATGCAGTCTGACATTGAGGGGTAAGGCATCCCTGCCAATCTTCCATGAAACATCTCCCTGTTTTTTTGCATCATCCTGATGCCGTAGAAATTATGTCGACAATTTTGCTATTTACCAGGTTCCCGTATTTTCCATACTGACCCAAGGCTCTTTGGGCGCCAGCGCTTCACCTTTTTGAAGCAACTCCACGGATATGTTGTCTGGCGAACGGATAAACGCCATGTGGCCGTCCCGAGGTGGGCGGTTAATAGTTACGCCATTTGCCTGCAGCGTCTCGCACAGAACATAGATATCATCCACCCGGTAGGCCAAATGACCAAAGTTTCGGCCATCGGCGTACTCTTCCGGATCCCAATTGTAGGTCAACTCAAGCATCGGTGCTTTGTCTTCACGAGCACGGAATTCATCCTCACTCGCCGCAAGAAACACCAAGGTAAAGCGGCCTTTTTCGCTGCTTTTACGATCTATTTCGACCATACCGAGCAGGTCGCAGAAAAAATGCAGTGTTTGCTCAAGATCACTTACACGGATCATTGTATGCAGATATTGCATGCCATCTCCTGTCGCTTCTTGGTTCATCGTGCCGGAGGCATCCGCGATTCAGCCACTATCCCGGAATGCGCCAGGCCTTTATTAAGTACCAGTTTACGGTATTCTGAGCGAATGAATGCAAACCTTGCCTCTGAGCTGATTAATTCTTACCACACGCCAGCGATACGACACCTTGCATGGTTGTGTCAGGCACCGCAGCTGATGCGCTCGCCGATCACATTTGAGCCCGCACAACATCTACCCTCAAACTATTCCGATATCCTCAATGCCTGGGATCAGGACATTGAGGCAGCACCATCATTGCTGAGTGAGCCACCGCAACGCCGGCTGGGTTTCTATTTCGAGCGACTCTACCAGGTTTTTCTCGAGGACGTGCTTGGCTGGCCTATCCTGCTGAAAAACCGACAGATCCAGTCAAGCGGGCGCACCATCGGCGAACTGGATTTCGTGGTGCACAACAAGAAAGATGATCGCATTGAGCACCATGAAATCGCGATCAAATTCTATCTCGGTGTTTCAGAGTGCGCCGCTTCAACACTCTGGTACGGCCCCAACGCCCGTGATCGGCTTGATATGAAAACAACCAGCCTTCTCGAACAACAGAGCCGCCGCACACAACTACCCGAAACAATCGCACTGCTCGCGGAATCCCATATAACAGGCCCGCTAACCCCGCGAATTTTCATGCCAGGGTATCTTTTCTACCCCGACGATCAGCCTGCGGTAACGCCGGATTATGTTCCGGCAGGGCATCTTCGCGGGCGCTGGACGTACGCCCACGACGCGAGGGCGATAGACACGTCTCAATGGGTTGTACTAAACAAACCGCACTGGATTGGCAACTGGTTTCAGAGTGAGCCGCCGGAGACAGAGCATACCCAGGAAGCTCTGAAGCGTGTCGAGAACAAATCCGTTCCGCAACTGTTCGCAGTGCTGCGGGAAAATCGCCAAACGGGTAACTGGCTCGAAACCGACCGGGTGTTTGTGGTGCCAGAAACCTGGCCCTGAATTTCTGCCAAGACTCTTGCGCAAAAACTTTATCCATCCAGCAAGTCCCGCGCCCATGCGGGCAACGCCTCACAGTAGCGCTGCCACTCGCCGTTTTCCCAGACGGCAACACGAACAAAGGGCTGATCCAGGCTGGAATTATCAACAAGATGCAGCTCATCCACCAGCCCGACGCATTCACGCAAGTTGGCGTACGTTCTCGGAATCCTGCTCTCTATTTTTTTCTCCGGCACGTTGTGGCCACCAGACTGGACGCGAGTGGTGACGCGAGCCTTGTTCAGCGCGGTGGTTTCCAGATGAAAATAGAACATTCGGATACGAAAACCTGCCGCCTTCGCAGCCCCCAAAAAATCTATTTTAGAGGGATGAGAAAAAACCGTTTCAAAACAGAAGCTCTGGCGCTCTTTCAAGAGACGGAACCGCTCTTTCTCAGCAATCAGCGCCGCCTCGTAACTGTGCTTTTCGGGAAAATCAGGCCAAAGGCTGCGCGCAATATTATCTGCATTGACCAAAGGAATACTGCGCCGGGCAAGAAAGCGCTCATAAAACGTAGACTTGCCCGCACCATTACCACCAACGAGCAGCCAAAGCTCAGGCTGCATCGTCGCGGTCGCTCACAGCTTCAAACCGACCATTGCGGAACTGACCGACCTGGCGCAGCCCATCGGGGTAAATAGCTTCCAGGTACCCAGGTTTGTCAGCGGCGGCCTGATAAACCGTCCGCCCCCGAGCAATCGAGCGGCCCAATTCACCGCTGTCGCGGGCCTGATTCACTTCTGCCCACAAATCATCGCTGGTGACCGTTTCCGGAACCACTGGCTCCACCTTCACGCGCCGGATGCCCTGAAGAATGGCAATTAGATCCTCCGCGCTTACCTCACCCGCAACCACACGACCTATCTCGGCCCAATACTCGATCTGTTTGGGCGTAGAGCGGCGGTGGACCTGCCCCTCGGCAGCGGCGTGACGAACCAGATTATCATCCAGACGAATGGCGATAGTCATGTGAACCTCCAATGGCTTGGCTTTTAATGTTTACAGATTACCACGGGCGTTGCGTTTTGCAACAATTGTCACAAATAGATCATGCATCCAAGAGCTCAAGCAAGCCCTGTTCTTTGCTCATGCCGTCATCGCTCTCCTGGAGATGGCCTCGTCGCTTACGAGTGCAAAAATTTCCAGAGTGGACTTGCCGGGATGTATCTTTTGCAACTCCAATACACGCCTGCTCTGGCGCTTCAG